>Ga0181529_10002668_pt1 | contig 21073 bp, 14 predicted proteins | sample PEATcosm2014_Bin_36_FD_119763 | JGI IMG/M metagenome (GOLD analysis project Ga0181529, IMG submission 119763) | Peatland microbial communities from MTU Mesocosm Facility, Houghton, MI, USA - PEATcosm2014_Bin10_30_metaG | ecosystem: Environmental > Terrestrial > Soil > Wetlands > Peat | place... | reverse complement strand
GGCGGCGTGATCGGCCAGCCGCTGGCCATGGAAGGCGTCTTCAGCTTCTTTCTGGAATCGGCATTTCTCGGCCTGTTTCTGTATGGCGAAAAGCGCATCTCCAAACTTATGCATTGGTTTTCAGCCGTGATGGTATTGGCTGGATCGTGGATCTCGGGCTTCTTCATCATCGTCACCGACGCCTGGATGCAGCATCCGGTGGCCTATGATCGGCTGCCCAATGGACAATTCGAGGTGCTCAGCTTTTGGCAACTGCTGATGAATCCCTGGGGCCTGCTGCAATACGCGCACAACATGACCGGTGCGGTGATTACCGGCTCCTTCGTGATGGCCGCGGTGGGCGCTTTTTATCTATTGGAAGGGAGATTGGAAGACTACGGCCGCATCTTCGTTAAAGTCGGCGTGATTGCCGGCCTCATCTCTTCGATCCTCATCATCTTTCCCACCGGCGACCTGCACGGCAAGTACGTTGCGCGCAATCAACCGGCCGCCATCGCCGCCATGGAGGGCCTCTTCCACAGCGAGACCGGCGCGGGCCTGGTGCTGATGGGACAGCCCAACGAAGAGACCGGCCAGATCGACAATCCTGTTGTGGTGAACGATCTGCTGAGCTTCCTCATCTACGGAACGACCAAAGCCGAAGTGAAAGGCCTCGATCAAATTCCCCGCGACCAGTGGCCCACCGCGCTGCCGCTGCTCTACTATGCCTACCACATTATGGCCGGCCTGGGAAGCTGGTTTGCGCTGCTGATGATGGTCAGCGCATTTCTGCTTTGGCGCAAGCGGCTCACCACGGCGCGCTGGGCGCTATGGGCATTGCTGCTGAGCTTTCCATTGCCTTACATTGCCAACACCGCAGGCTGGATGACCGCTGAACTTGGCCGCCAGCCCTGGCTGATTTACGGGCTGATGCGTACCAGCGAAGGCTACTCCAACACCGTTTCGGCGTCGAACGGCCTCTTTACGCTGCTCGGCTTCATGGGACTTTATCTGTTGATGGGCATTCTGTTCACTGTTCTGATCTATCGCGAAATCAGCAATGGACCTGAGGCCGTTGTTAACACATCTCACACTGATTGAAAAAATAGACGAACTTAGAAGTTGATTTTTCTTAATAGGTGCTGACTTGGATCGATCTGAAGTGCTAGCATTTTTGATACAGGAGGTTTCAATCGATGAAAACCGATGAAAATTATCGTGAACTCACTGAGCAAGAATATAAGGCGTTCTTTCAAGGAAGTGTAAAGACACCAAAAGACAAAGTTGAGATCGCTTTAGAGCACGCTCTAGACATAAGGAAATTCGAAATTGAATTGTACTGGAAACGGGCCACCTATTTTTGGACTTTGATAGGCGCAGATCTCGTTGGGTACGGCGCACTCCAAGTCAGTACAACTCAAAACGAATCAACAGACAATTTGTCGATTCTCCTATCATGTATGGGGATCATATTCTCATTTGCCTGGTTCTGTGCAAATAAAGGTAGTAAGCAATGGCAGGAGAACTGGGAGAACCATGTTGATATGCTCGAAGATGAAACCATAGGACCTCTTTATAAAATTATCTTGCAACGTCCAGAGCCGCCTTCGCGATTTTTAAAATTCTACGAGTTATTTACAGGACCAGGCTCGTTTTCAGTTTCAAAAATCAATCAGATTATCAGTATTTTTGTGACCATCCTTTGGATAGTCTTATTGTTTAACTCACTGGGGTCCTTCAATACCAAAGCTCCAGTCGCATGGATACATCTGATTTATGTATTTATCTCCATAGCATGCTGCATCACTTTTCTCACCTTTGGGCGAACTGAATTTAAATGCCATAAACCGATAGCAAAGTTAAGGTTAACGAAAATCTCATCAACTGTAAAAGTGGATGCAATTGTCAAAGACAAGGAGACGTCTTCATGATGGGATTTATCTGGTTTTGGCTGGTTGCTGTGATGATTGTGGGCTACGTGGTGCTGGACGGCTTCGATCTGGGCGTGGGTGTGCTGCATCTGTTTCTGGTTCGCAACGAAGCGGAACGCCGCGCCACGCTGGCGAGCATCGGCCCGGTCTGGGATGGCAATGAAGTCTGGCTGCTGGCGGGCGGAGGCACGCTCTACTTTGCCTTTCCGCTGCTCTATGCATCGGCCTTCAGCGGCTTTTATCTGCCGCTGATGATTGTGCTGTGGCTGCTGATTTTGCGCGGCATCAGCATCGAGTTGCGCAATCACGTTGAAGTGGGCGTTTGGCGCGCATTGCTGGACGGCCTCTTCGGCCTTTCAAGCCTTCTGCTTACGATCTTCTTCGGCGCAGCTCTCGCCAACGTGCTGCGCGGCGTTCCTTTGCAAGCCGACGGATACTTTTTTCTGCCTCTGTGGACCAACTGGCAGCCCGGATTGCAACCAGGCATTCTCGACTGGTACACCGTGATCGGCGGGGTGGTTGCACTGGTGGCGCTCACACTACACGGCGCTCTCTGGCTCACCATTAAAATCTCTGGAGAACTGGAGCAGCGCGCCCGGCGGCTCGTCACTCCACTTTGGCTTGCGCTGGTGACGCTGACCGTGTTCAGCCTTGCCGCCACCATTGTCGTGCGCCCGGCCAGTCTGGACAACTACTTCAATTACCCATTCACATTTACGGTTCCCATCGGAGTGATTGCTTCCATGGCGGGCATATGGCTCTTCAATCGCAAGGCAGAGCCGGTGAAAGCGTTTCTGTCTTCGTGCCTCTATCTGTTCTTGATGCTGGCCGGAGCCTGCTGGGGACTGTATCCCACATTGTTGCCCGCCACCACCGGTTCTGCCAACGACATCACCCTGAGCCGCGCCATCTCAGGCCCACACACACTCGCCGTGGGCTTGGTCTGGTGGAGCTTTGGAATGCTGCTGGCCGTCGCCTACATCGTTTTTGTGTATAGCAAGTTCCGCGGCAAAGCCGATCTGCACTCGGAAGGACACTGAGCTTTAGAAGAAACACGTTTGAAGGGCAGTGAGTCCAGCACGCGGGTCGTGGAATTGACAGCAAGTTTTCAGGCGGAGTTCAACGCTCGGAATGATGGTTATAACTCCATTCAATCCATCAATTTAATTTGTTTATGAAGAGTTCGGGGGAGTCTGGAAGATGCGGGGAAGTGCGTGGTTGGCTGCCCCCCAGGGATTCGAACCCCGATATGCCGCTCCAGAGGCGGCTGTCCTACCATTGAACGAGGGGGCAACAAGAATCAGTATACCGTCTTGCAGCCGGAGTGGTTGATCAGCGGCAGGGCGCCGAAGCTCGAACCAACTTGTCCATCATAAGGGCACACTCGGCTTGCGGTCAAACGATGGGGCCCCATCTCCAAACTGGCCGTCCAATCCCATGGAATGGCGCCGCGGTAATCCTCCGCGCAGCTTTGCTCGTCTCCACAAGCGGGGATGAAATCCTATTGCTTTTTGCGGCTGATTCCCCACCCGTGTAGAATCAGAGAGGCAAATGGAGATTATCCTCAATCTCGTCTGGGCGATGCTGACGGTGGTTTGCGTCGGGGTATGGATGCGCCAGGCTCGCCGCAGCGGGGTCAGCCCTCGCGTGCAGGCTGTTGCGCTGCTGGTTTTTCTTGTCATACTGTTGCCGGTAATCTCGGTAACGGACGATCTTCAATCCCTTGATAATCCGGCTGAGCTGGATTGCTGCGCCCGCCGCCAACATGCGGCCGCTTCGTGCCCGCATTCGATCTCTTCCGCCGCAGCCGCGCTGCTGCCGCCGGGCTTGGGCGAAGTTCCTTTCGGCCTGATTCAAATCATTTGCCCAGAGAGCTGGCAGCCGCGCGCGGTGGAAGATCCCGCTTTGGCATCGATTCAGAATCGTCCCCCGCCTGTTGCCTGATTGCCGCCGCACTCGACTAGAATGGTTTGTTCCCTGTTTTTCTGTGGCAGCCGTGCAGACAACGGCGTAAAGGCTGTGTATGAAGCAATTGTTCCCTTCCCTTTTCACTACGGCGATTGCGATGCTGTTTTTGCTGAATCCGGTTTTGTCATCGGCACAGCAGAGTCCTGCCTTGAGCTGGGAGCAGGCCAAGGCCAAGTTTGAAGCCGCCAACCCCGCGCTGCGTGCTGACGCACTGGGCGTGGATGAGATGAAGGCCGCGGAGACAACCGCCTTTTTGCGCCCCAACCCGACCGCTTCTTTCACCATGGATCAGCTCTATCCCTTTGGCGCGCACTACGATCCCAACGTTCCCGGCGTGCGCAACCGGCCGCTGAGCAATGCGCTCACCACTGGGAGTGTCAGTTACCTGTGGGAGCGCGACCACAAACGCAACCTGCGCCTTGAAAGCGCCAAAGAGGGCACGCAGATCGCCCAGTCCGAGCACGTTGATTTGGAGCGCAACCTGCTCTTTAACCTGCGCTCGGCCTTTGTCGATACGCTCGAAGCGAAGGCGGTTCTGGAGCTGGCGCAAGCCGATCTGGACTACTACGACAAGATCATTCAGATCAGCCGCGACCGCTTCCGCGCCGGCGACATTGCGCAGATTGATCTGGACCGCATTGAGTTGCTGCGCGTTCAATATGAAGTGGAGATTCAGACGGCCCTCGTCAACCTGCGCACCGCCAAGATTCAGCTTCAGCAACTGCTGAATGATCGCACGCCAGTGGAGCAGTTTGATGTGACCGGCCCCTTCGACTTTACCGATGATCTGAAGCCTCGCGAAGAGTTCCGCCAGATCGCCCTCGACGAGCGCCCCGATCTGCGCGCCGCGCTGGAAGCCGTTCAGCAGGCGCAAACCAATCACAAGCTGGCGCAGGCCAATGGTTCCACCGATCCAACCATCGCCATCGATTCAGGCGCCAACCCGCCGCTCGATCCGTACGTAGGTTTCAACGTTACCATTCCGCTGCGCATCTTTGACCGCAATCAGGGCGAGAAGCAGCGCACGCAGATCGACATTGCCAAGAATCAGCAGTTGACGGAAGCGGCGCGCGCGCAGGTCTTCAGCGATGTGGACTCGGCCTATGCGCAGCTTGAAAGCAGCCTGGCGCTGCTCAGGCCTTACAAGGCGCAGTACAAGGCGCAGGCGTTGCGCGTGCGCGACACGGTGACCTATTCGTATGAGCACGGCGGCGCGTCATTGATGGATTTTTTGAATGCGCAGAGCGACTACCGGGCAGTGCAATTGGCCTATCTCGAACTCATCGGCTCCTACTTGACCGCCGCCGGACAACTGAATCTGGCCGTGGGACGCGAGGTGATTCAATGATTTTTTCCGTAATCAAGTTGGTTAGAAGTAAAGCCTGGTTTTTGGGGGGCGGATTTCGCGCCGTCCCTACGGGACTCCGGTTGAATATTGTTGACGCTCACCCCGCGTTGAAACGCGGAGCTAATCACCATTGCGCCTACGGCGCGGGCGATGGTAGCCATAGCGGTTTTGGCGCGGGCGATAGAAAGAAGTTAAGCCGGTGGAAGAAACAAGCGTGGACCGGGAGGTCCACGCAACAGCCGGCCGAGAGGCCAGCGCTACAACTTGACGAGAGGCCGGCGCTACTGTTCGCCGTCAGTTTATTGGTTGCTGTTTGCGTGGCTGTCGCGCTTGGAGGCTGCAAGGGCAAGGAGGCTGGCGACGGCGCGGCGGCAAACCCGACGGTCATCCACGTGGCGGATATGAATCTCATCACCGTCAATCCCAATGACGCGCCGAAGTTTCCCATCCTCACCGCCGGAGAGGTTGAATCGGCCACCGAGTTGACGGCCACCGGCAGCGTCTTTCCCGACGTCAACCGCGAGATTCCGGTGATCTCCATGGCCAATGGACGCGTGGTGGACATCAAGACCCGGCTCGACGACAACGTGAAGAAAGGCCAACTGCTCCTCAAAGTCCAAAGCCCGGACATTACCGCGGCCTTCGACACTTACTTGAAGGCCTCGAATGATGAACACATGGCCGAGATGGCCTTCAAGCGCGCCGACGACCTCTTCCATCATGGCGCCATCTCACAAGCTCAACTGGAAGCCGCCGAGGACGCCGCCAAGGACGCCAAGGCCGACCTCACTGCTGCCGAAGAACAACTGAAGACGCTCGGCGTGGACAAGGATCATCCCAGCAGCATCGTCAATGTTTACGCGCCCATCAGCGGCGTCATCGTGGCGCAGAACGTGACCAATGCGGCTGCCGCCGGCGTCAGCCTCTCAGGCTCGGCTACGGCATTCACCATCGCCGACCTCTCGAATGTCTGGATTATTTGCGATGTGTACGAGAATGATATTCCGCGCATCCAGCTTGGTCAGCAGGCGCGCATCAAGCTGAACGCCTTCCCCGACCGCCCGTTGAACGGAGTCATCAGCGACATCGGCCCGATCCTCGATCCCAGCTTGCGTACGGCCAAAGTCCGCATCGAGGTTGCCAATCCCGGCTTCTTGCGCTTGGGAATGTTCGGCACGGCCACCTTTACCAGCCACGCCAAAGAGATGCACGCCGTCGTCCCCGCCGACGCCGTTCTGCACTTGCATGACCGCGATTGGATTTTTCAGGCGGCAGGCGGCAACCACTTCAAACGCATTGAAGTCCATGCCGGCAAGATGCTCGACGGCAATCGCCAGGAGATTCTCTCCGGCATCGCGCCGGGTGAACAGGTCGTGGGCAATGCATTGCTACTCGAAACCGCGGGGAACCAGTAGATGATTCGCGCACTCGTCGATTTCGCGCTCAAAAGCCGCTGGCTGGTCCTCGGTGCTGTTGTGCTGCTCTCCGGCTGGGGCGTGGTCAGCTTCCGCGCCCTGCCCGTCGAGGCGTATCCCGACGTGGCCGACAACTACGTGCAGATCATCACGCAATGGCCTGGGCGTTCGGCTGAAGAGATCGAGCGGCAGGTCACGGTCCCGGTTGAGAATCAGATGGCCGGCATTCCGCATCTGACTCACCTGCGCTCGGAGACGTTGGCCGGCCTCTCCAGCCTGATGCTGATCTTTGACGACGGCACCACGGGCGACGTCAACCGCGAGCACGTTCTGGAGCGCCTCAACCAGGTCAATCTGCCCGCCGGCCTCACACCGCAGATGGGCACGGATTGGAGCCCGGTAGGTCAGATCTTCTGGTACACGCTGGAGAGCACCAACCCATCCTACGACGTGATGGAGAAGAAATCGCTGGAAGACTGGACGCTGGAGAAATCATTCAAGACCGTCCCCGGCGTGGTGGATGTTTCCAGCTTCGGCGGACCAACCAAGGAGTACCAGATCCGGCTCGATCCGGAGAAGCTGGTTGCTTATGGATTAAGTATTGGCCAGGTTGAGCAGCAGATCGCGAACAACAATACCAATGGCGGCGGCAGCTTTATCGAGCAGGGCGCGCAGCAGATCAACGTGCAGGCGGTCGGCCTTTTCACCAGCGTGCAGGACATCGAGAATACTTTGGTCAAGACGCAGAACGGCGCGGCGATCAAGGTCAAGGACATCGCCACCGTTGCGCAGGGACCAAAGATTCGCCTCGGCCAGATCGGCAAATCCTCCAAACCTTACTCAATCATCAACGGTAAAAAAGTCTATGACGACGGCAAGATCATCGACAATCCCGACACCGTTGAAGGCATCGTGCTGCTGCAAAAGGGCGACGACTCCGACCCTGTCCTCGATGGCATTCACGCCGAAATCAAACGCCTCAATGGCACCAGCAACTACCCCGGCATCCTGCCCAAAGGCGTCAAGGTCGTTCCATTTCTTGATCGCTCTGATCTGGTTCGCTTCACCGTGGATACCGTCGAGCACAATCTAACCGAAGGAATGTTGCTCGTCTCGGTGATTCTCTTTCTCTTCCTGGGCAACATTCGCGGGGCGATCATTGTCGCCCTCACCATTCCCTTCGCGCTGATGTTCGCCAGCATCTGCCTGGACCTCTCGCACATTCCCGCCAACCTTCTTTCGCTGGGCGCGCTGGACTTTGGAATGTTGGTGGATGGCTCGGTGGTGATGATCGAGAACATCGTCCGCCATCTGGCCAAGAACCAGGAGACGCGCGTCCCGGCGCAGAGCATCCGCGAAGCCGCGCACGAGGTTCAGCGCCCGGTCTTCTTTGCCCGCGGCATCATCATCACGGCTTACCTGCCCATCTTTACGCTGCAAGCTGTGGAGGGGCGCCTCTTCAAGCCGATGGCTTGGACCGTCACCTTTGCGCTGATCGGCGCGCTCGGCTTTGCCATGTTCGTTGCGCCGGTGCTGGCCGGTTTGGTCTTCAGCGAAGGTGCAAAAGAGTGGCACAACCCGCTGCTGGTCTGGCTCACCGAACACTACCGCGTGGCGGTGCGCAAAGCCATTCTCCACCGCCGCACTACTTTTGGCATCGCCACGGTGCTTTTTGTGATCGCCATCTACCTCACCTTCGGCGGTCCCATCGGCTCGGAGTTCCTGCCTCACCTGGACGAAGGCGCCATCTGGGTGCGGGGCACGCTTCCGCCCAGCGAAGGCCCCACCGCTTCGATTGACTTTACCAATAAAGCCCGTGTGGCGATTGCTTCCTTCCCGGAGGTCACGCAAGTCGTCAGCCAGACCGGCCGTCCCGATGACGGCACCGACACCGCCGGCTTCTTCAACACCGAATACTTTGTCGATCTCAAGCCCAAGGAGCAGTGGAGTCCCGTCTACCATCAGAACAAAGAAGCCTTGATCGCCGCCATCGACAAGGAATTGCAGAAATTCCCTGGTGTTCTCTGGAATTATTCGCAGCCTATCTCCGACAACATGGAAGAGGCTGTCAGCGGCGTTAAAGGCGAACTCTCGGTCAAGCTCTATGGCGATGACCTGCGCACGCTGGAGCACAAGGCCGAAGAGATTCAAGCGCAGATGGAGGTCATCAAAGGCATCCATGATCTGGGCATCTTCCGCATCATCGGCCAGCCCAACCTGAACTACACCGTGGACCGCGCAGCCGCCGCTCGCTGGGGCATCAACGTCGCCGATATTCAAGACGCCATTCAGACCGCCGTCGGCGCCAATGCACTGACGCAGGTGCAGCAGGGCGAGGCGCGCTTTGACGTCACCCTGCGCTACCAGCAGCAATTCCGCGACACCCGCGAGGCCATTGAAAATGTCCGCCTGCTTGCTCCCTCCGGCGAACGCGTTTCGCTGGCGCAGCTGACCAAAATCTCCGCCGACGACGGGGCCGAGGAAATTTACCGCGAAGGCGGCCAGCGCTTCATCGCCATCAAATACTCCGTCCGCGAACGCGATCTCGGCTCGACCGTCGAAGAGGCCATCCGCGCCGTGAACAAAAACGTCGCGCTGCCCGCCGGTTATCACCTGGAATGGGCCGGCGAATACGAGAGCCAGAAGCGCGCCGACAAGCGCATGGACATCGTCATTCCCATCACCATCATGGCCATTTTTCTGATCCTCTACACGATGTTCCGCTCCTTCAAATGGGCCATGCTGATCCTGGTTTCGGTCGCCATGGCATCCATCGGCGGGCCATTGGCGCTCTTCCTCACCCACACCAACTTCAGCGTCTCTTCGGCGGTGGGCTTTCTGGCGCTCTTCGGGGTCAGCGTGCAAACCGGCGTCATCATGATCGAATTCATCAACCAGCTCCGCGCCCGCCGCAAGGGCATGGAAGAGTCCACGCAGGAGCACATAGTCGAAGCTGCCGTCGAGGGCGCGGTGCTGCGCCTCCGGCCCATCATGATGACCATGCTGGTGGCTACGCTGGGCCTGTTGCCCGCCGCGCTGAGCCATGCGATTGGATCGGATTCGCAACGGCCCTTCGCCATCGTCATTGTCGGCGGCCTGCTGGCCAATCTGGTCATCGGCGTCTTCCTGTTGCCCACCCTCTATGTTTGGATGGCTCGCGAGGACGACATTCTGCCCGCTGTCGAATCCACGGAGGAGTTTTAACCAGCCATCCAGCGCCGAATCGCCCCGCCCGTGACAGGGCAGCCTGCGGCGCTGTACTCTTATGGGATGCGCGCGCGGCGCGTACAAGGAGCAAATCGAAGAATTATGCCTATCCAAGCTACCTCCAAAATCTGGCACAACGGCCAACTGATTCCCTGGGAGCAAGCCAATATCCACGTGATGAGCCACGTGATCCACTATGGCTCCAGCGTTTTTGAAGGCATTCGCGCTTATGGCCAGCCCCATGGCTCGGCCGTCTTCCGCCTGCCGGAGCATATACAGCGGCTGCTGGATTCAGCCAAAATCTACCGCATGGAGATCCCCTTCAACATCGAGGAGCTATGCGCGGGCGTGGTCGATCTGATTGAAGCCAATGGGGTTACGCCCTGCTACATCCGGCCCATCGCGCTGCGCGGCTATGGTGAAATCGGGGTCAGCCCCAAAGGCTCGCCGGTCGAGGTCTACATTGCCAACTTCCCCTGGGGCAAGTACATACCCGGCCACGGCGGCGCGGATGTCTGCGTCTCCAGTTGGAACCGCCTGGCGCCGAACACCATGCCGTCACTCGCCAAGGCCGGCGCCAACTATATGAATTCGCAGTTGATCCACATGGAGGCCGAGATCAACGGCTACGCCGAGGGCATCGGGCTGGACGTGAATGGACTGGTCAGCGAAGGCTCCGGCGAGAATATCTTCATCGTGCGCAATGGCGTCATCTTTACCCCGCCGCTGGCCAACTCTACGCTCTCCGGCATCACCCGCGATTCGGTTCTGACTATCGCCCGCCACCTCGGCCTGAACGTGAAAGAGCGTTCGATTCCGCGCGAACTGCTCTACATCGCCGACGAAGTCTTCTTCAGCGGAACCGCCGCCGAAGTCTCGCCCATCCGCTCGATTGACCGCATCGTGATCGGCGACGGCAAGCCGGGCGAAATTACCAAAAAGATCGCCGACGAGTTCTTCGGCATCGTCAACGGCCTCAAGCCGGACCGCTTCGGCTGGCTGACGCCAGTCAATGTGAATACCAGCGAACCGGTCGGCAAGTAGGTATTCCAAAGAACAAGAACCATGAAGCTCTGAATCTTCCGGCGGAATTGGCGGGAGATTCAGAGCTTCAATTGTCTTCAAAAGGTCTCAGGAGCGCCACGAGGAAGCCGATTAACGCACCAGATTTATCTCAATATGACGGTGGATGGTGTGTGGTTGTGCAATGCCACACTTGGTCAACGCCGCATCCTCGCAAGTGCGGCTGCTCGCCACCACAGGGTTATCCATTGTCGCAGAAAGGATCTTGCCATCCACAGTGCTTACGGTGAGAGTGACATCAAAGGTTTCTTTGCCGACGCCCGCCTCGAACTTCCCGTCTTTTGACTTTGTAACTTCGACCCAGTTGTTCGCCGTATCTGCCACCGGAGCCTGCATCCAATCGGCTGGAAGCTGCAAATTGGGCTTTACCGGCGGCACATGGTGGACGACAACCACGGCCGTCTGCTTCACCGGGTCGATGGACTGAAGATTCAGGTCAAAGTCGATTTGGTCTTTGCCAATCAGTACGTGTGTGCCATCGGCCCACGAACTGACCTGCGGGTTTGGTACAAAAAAGTGATCTCCGGAATGTTGAAAGATTCCGATCTTGTTCATGAGCCACAGATCTACGTAGAAAGTCATCAGATCCGTAATCGGGCCTATCATCTTTGGATCCGCTTTACTTAGATCTGGCATGGAAGGCATCCAATTGGGATCGAGCGAAAGCGGCTGGCTAATCTGAAGCATCGCCGGCGACATCGTAATTGGCTGCCCATTGGTGGCCATGCCAGTCCAGCGAAACTCCTCGATGAAACTGCCGCTGGCCGCCTTCTTTACCGTGCCGGAGGCGTCGGCGGTGTAGTGCCAGTCGTCATTGATTCCAGTCATGTGATAGTTGAGCGTCTCTCCTTCGCGATAGTGGCGCGTGAGAGGGTTGCCGCTCGGCGCAGGCGTTTGCGCGGAGACGAGAGTGGAGGCGAAGAGAACTGCGAGCGCGGCGATCCTGCTTGTCATGGTGTTTTCCTTTGGATTCCTTCGGCGAAGAATTGCATTTGCTGACGAACAACCTGGTAGGTTTGCTGAAAGGGCGGGCCCTCGACGGCCCAAAGAGCCGTCAAGCCCAGATGCATGGTCTTGAAGCTGAGAACGAGTTGCGGAAGATCGATGCCAGGCCGCAGCACTCCGCGCTCTTCAAGCTTTCTGAAAAGCGATTCAAGCGGCGGATCAACGTATTTTTGCATCTCCACCATGTAGGGTAGAAATCGTTCAGTGTGCGAGAACATCTGCGCCAGAAAGACGCGCACAAAGGCGTGATAAGGCTCCTTCAGTTGGAAGTGCAGAAGAATGTACTCGGCAAGAACTGAATCAATCGGCTGTTCACCAGGCTGAAATTGGCTAATCTCGGATGCCAAGCGTGACTCCAAATCGGCCATGAACGCCACTACAATGTCTTCTTTTGTGGAGAAGTAGTTGTAAATTGTTCCCTTGCCCACATCGGCCGCCGCCGCAATCTCATCGATCGTGACCGCATCGAGGCCGCGAAGCGAGAAGAGGCTGATCGCCGAGGCGGTTATGCGGGACCGGAGCGCGGCTTTTTTCCGTTCACGTCGATTTATGACTGCGGTCATATATGAATATAGTCATATTACACACCGCTTCACTTGTCAAGAGGATCGGATGCTACCCACTTGTTCATTCCATAAGTAACTCATGGATAAGGATAAGTTTGCCGATAGAGGCTAAAGAGAACCAAAGATGCAGCGCCGCGCCTCTTTGGTTGAAAGCGCCTCCATGCATAAGCCTTATCAATTCTTGATCGATCCACCGCTGGGCGAGGGCCTGGCGGCGGCAGATGGCTACGTTGAAGCCAGGTTTCTTTGCGCCCGCAACCAGACACGAAATTGTGTTCTCGGCAAAAAGATAGCGTGCGGAGATTTTTCCTTTGCCTGGCTGGCGGAACAAATGCCTCGACTTACGCCCCAATCCGGGTCAGGACTTTGGCTGGTTCCATTCAAGGGTATTCCCGCCGATGAAGAGCACGTCCTGCTGGATCTGATTTACCTGGATGCCGAGTGCCGAGTGATGGCGGTGGTTGAACTGTTTCCCACCGATCGCGTATCGCCCTCGATTCCGCCGGCGGCCAGCGTGCTGGCGCTTCCCATTGATACCATTTATCCCTCCGGAACTAAAGTAGGAGATCAGTTGGCCTTTGGCCTGGCCGAAGAATTTGATCCGGTCGAAGCTTTGCCGGTAGAGAAAGCGAAGCCGCACTCCTTCGCGGTTCCGCAGGCTGTGGAGGTAGCTGGAGCAACAAAGCCGCCGCAAAAGCCTGCTTTAGCGCAACCCTCGGCCATGCAGCCTGCCAAGGCAAAAAGCTGGTGGCGGCGGCTGTTCTTTCCTGATCCAGAAGACCCGAGAAGGGCTATGCGGGCATCGCTCTCTGGATTGAGTTCCTATTTCTGGGACGGCGGCGCTCCGCGTGCGCACGAGATTCGCGACATCAGCTCCACCGGCTTGTATGTGGTCACAGATGAGCGATGGTATCCCGGCACGCTCATTCAGATGACGCTGAAAAAGACCTTCAGCGAGGTTGCGCAAAACGAGGCTGCCATCACTTTGATGGCGCGCGCCAACCGTTGGGGCAACGACGGCGTGGGCCTGAGCTTTGTGGTGCGCGACCCGCGCAAGCCGCGTGACGGCGACAACGAGGGTGTGGAACGTGAGCTGTTGGATCGCTTCCTGGCGCGGATCAAGCAGGCAAAGTAGAAACCTTCCCGCCTTGCGGAAGGGATGCTGTCAGTGACGGCGCGGGGCCAGCTTGCGCGTAACCGTGACCAACTTGCCGGTAACGGCAAATTTGCGGCGCTCGACCGGGGTGGAGAGAACCAAACTGGTAACCGGGTTGCCATACGGCAACAGAGCCTCGATCAAGGCTTCCAGGTCGGCCATCGAAGTGGTGGTGACTTTGAGCAGAAAATCATCGCCGCCGGTCAGGTGGTGGCACTCGCGGATCTCTTCCAGGGTCTGCACATAATCAAGCAGGCGATGATAGTTCTGGCCACTGCAACTCATGCGGATGAAGGCCATCACCTCCAGCCCCAGCGCCTCGCGGTCGATCTCGACGGTATAGCCGTGCAGGATGCCCACCTCCTCCATCTGCTTGAGGCGCTCGGCGGTTGCGGTGGGCGAGAGGCCGATGCGCCGCCCCAACTCAGCCAGACTCAGCCGAGCGTTGGCTTGCAGTTCGTCCAGAAGCTTTCGTCCAAAACTATCTAAAAGTCCGGTGGAATCCATTGCCATGATTCAATATCATAGTTGTTTCAAGCAGAATCGCCAAGCATAGCCGTGCAATCTAACTGTACCGGATGGCCGCTGCGGCCTATCATTCAGCCTATGGATTGCCTGTTATTGGACGGCCAGCCTTTGACTCTGGCCGAGATTGAAGCTGTCTCGATTGATTCCGCGCCGGTGGCCATTGCGCCGGCTGCGCTGGCTCGCGTGGCTTCGAGTTGCCAACTGATTGAAGAGATTGTCACAACCGGGCAGAAAGTCTATGGAGTCAACACCGGCTTTGGCAAGCTTTCGGATGTGAGCGTTCCGCCGGAGAGCCTGGCGCAGTTGCAGAAGAATCTGGTGCGCAGTCACGCCGGCGGAGTGGGCCAGCCGCTCTCCGAGGGCGAAGCGCGCGCCATGCTGCTGCTGCGCGCCAATGTACTGACCAAAGGCTTCAGCGGCTGCCGTCCGGCGCTGGTGGAATTGCTGGTTGCGATGCTCAACGCCGGGGTGCATCCGTTAATTCCGGAGCGGGGTTCGGTGGGGGCCAGCGGCGACCTGGCGCCACTCGCTCATCTGGCGCTGGTGGTCATCGGCGAGGGCGAGGCCTTTTATCAAGGTGACCGTCTGCCCGGAGCCGAGGCGCTGCGCCGGGCTGGTTTGCAGCCTCTGGTTCTGGCAGCCAAAGAGGGGCTGGCACTGCTGAACGGCACGCAAGCGATGACGGCTGTGGGCGGGCTGGCGGTAGCGCGCGGCTTGCGTCTGGCGCAGATTGCCGACCTGGCCGGCGCTCTTTCGCTCGAAGCGCTGATGGGCACGCCCGCCGCCTTTGATCCGCGCATTCATCTAGCCCGCCCGCACGCGGGGCAGATCGCCGCTGCCGAACACCTTATGCGCTTGCTGGCCGGCTCGGAGATCCGCGAGGCGCACCGCGAGCACGATTCGCGGGTGCAGGACGCCTATTGCCTGCGCTGCATGCCGCAGGTGCATGGCGCGGTGCGCGGCGCGCTCGATCATGTGCGCGGCGTGCTGGAGATCGAGGCTGGTTCGGCCACTGACAATCCGCTGGTCTTTCCGGACAGTTCATTGGGAACGCAGTTGCCTGCGGCAGTCCTCTCTGGCGGAAACTTTCATGGCGCGCCGCTGGCCTATGCCTTCGATTATGCTGCCGTGGTGCTCACCGATCTGGCCGGCATCACCGAACGGCGCATCGACCGGCTGCTGAATCCGGACATCAATGAGGGCTTGCCCGCCTTTCTCTCGCCCGATCCGGGACTCTCTTCAGGCTTCATGATGGCTCAGATTGTGGCGGCGGCGCTGATCAACGAGTGCCAGGTGCTGGCGCATCCTTCGTCCACCGGCAGCATTCCCACCAGCGGCGGCAAGGAAGATCATGTCTCGATGGGCATGACCGGAGCGCTGAAGCTGTGTCAGATTGTCGAGGAGGTGGAGCGGGTGGTGGCCATCGAGCTGCTGTGCGCCGCGCAGGCGCTGGAGTTTCGCCGCCCGCTCAAGACCAGCCCGGAGATGGAGCGCGCCTACAGCGTGGTGCGTTCGGTGGTTCCTCGATTGGAGGAGGACCGGGTGCTCTCCGCCGACATCGAGGCTCTGGCCTCGGCGCTCAGGGCAGGGGCCTTTGATGAGTGGCGGAGCTAGGAAACTGGATCGCCGGCTGCCTAGCCCGTGCATTTTTTCGTGCCACGACTTTCATCGATCCGATTGCTTCTCTTTTTTCCCGGCCGCAGTCGATAGAATATAAGTCAGGATCGTGACGATGCGGCAATCTTCCAGGAATCTTTCGCTGCTTTTGGCTCCGGCGCTACTGATTGTAGCCGGTTGCGGCAATGGCCTGGTCAACGCGAACTCCTCGAATGCCGGTTTTTCCATCGCTCCAGGCGCTTCCGTCATCGACACGAACTGCACCGGCTGCAATGCTATCAACGCAAACGGCGCTCTGGTTCAGCAATTCTCCGCCAAGCTCCCCAACGGCACACCAGCCGAGGTTCTCTGGTCTGTGCAGGGCGGCGACGCCGCCAGCGGAACCGGCAGCATCCATCAGAACGGCCAATACACGCCGCCCAGTTATCTCACCAGTGATCGCGCCGAAGTGATTGTTACGGCAACTCTTGCGTCGAATCCAAAGCTGCGCGCTAGCACTCTGCTCGCCGTTACGCCGGGCTTTTTGCAACCGCTGACGCCGGAGAATGTGGCCTTGGGCGCAAATGGAAGTGTCAACCTGACCGGCATTTTGGCTGAAGCAGGCGGCCAAACGGCCATCAACTTCGAAGTGAGCAACGGCGAGGGTTCACTCGGCCCGGTCACCTGTCAACGCAGCGGTAAATCCTTCACCTCCTGCACAGCGACTTACACAGCGCCTTCTTCCGTGCCGGTCACCGGCACCACCACTGTCGTCGCCATGGTTGCCGGAACACTGCCCGGAGCAGGATCGAAGGCCTCGGCTCTCGTGCTGCTCAACAACGCCGGCGTGAACAGCAATCCGGCTGGCCATCAGAGCGAGATGCCGATGACGGTGGTGTTGGGAACGTCTGGCGGCAATGCCACCGACTACGACACCCGCGGCAGCCAGATTGTGGACTGCTGCAGCGGCACGCTGGGCGCGCTGGTGGAAGACGCGAACAAGCGCAAGTATCTGCTCAGCAACAATCACGTGCTGGCCAAAAGCGACCACGCCAACATCGGCGATACCATTGTGCAGCCGGGGCTGATCGACAACAACTGCACGCCGCTGGGTGAAGGCGGGAACCTTCAGCCGGTCGCTCAGCTCACAGGCTGGCTGCCGCTCAGCGCCAAGCAGACCAACGCCGACGCGGCCCTGGCACAGATTGCTTCGCGCACGGTGGATTTGAGCGGCAACATTCTGGAGCTGGGCGGCCGGCAATCCGACGGTACACTGGCCGCCGCGCCTCCCGGCATCAGCTCGACCGGCGGACGAGGCGAGGCAGCCACGCTCGACTTGAAGGTGGCCAAGAGTGGCCGGACGACAGGCCTGACCTGCGGCGGCGTCTCAGCCATCGATCTGGATGTGACGGTGGATTATTACCTTGATTGCGCCGAGACGCGGCCTTATCTGACCAAGATTTTTACTCATCAATTGGGAGTGAGCGGCAATCAGTTCAGCGACGCGGGCGACTCCGGCGCGCTGATCGTCGATGCAGCCAATGCCGAGCCGGTCGGACTTTACTTTGCCGGCGGAACGGATCTGGCGGGTGTAAGCCAGGGCGTCGCCAATCCGGCTCCCGATCTGCTCGCCGAGTTAGGCGCGCAGTTAGGCGGAAGTTATACCTTCGCCGGCACAACCGACCACGCGGTCAGTTGCTTGAGCTATGGGGACAATACGATTTCATCGGCACTGAAACCTACGCTCAGCGATGCGGAGTCGGCGCGCGCGCAGCAGGCCCTGACGCAGGCCCGGATGCTGGTCAACTCGTCGGCGGGAATCCTGGGCATCGCCACCGGCAAAAGCATCGACCGCCCCGGCGAAGCAGCGGTGATTCTTTATACGGATGAGAGCAAAACGGTCAGCGTACCGGAAACAGTGGACGGCGTGCGCACCATCGTGATTCCCACCACGGCCCATGCGGTCGCCTACGGATCAGCGCCACAAACTGCTTTGGAGGCAGGCCTTCCCGCGCTTCCGGTTGCCGCGCTGACCCAGGCTGTGACGATCAAAGAGCAGGCCGCAGCTGGAATGATGCTCAAGAATCCGGCGTTCTTCGGCGTGGGCGTGGGCCAGAGCCTGGACAATCCGCGCGAGGCCGCGCTGATCGTCTACGTGGATCGCAACCGCCTGCCCGCTCAACTGCCCCCGGTGGTGGACGGATTGCGCACTCGCTACGTAATCATGGAGAGATTGCACGTCACCCGCTCCTATGCCGCACCCGCGCCTTCGCGCCTGCACTGCGCTGCTCACGGGCGTTAAGGCTTTTGCCAGTGATTCCCGCAAGTTTATATCTTCGCCGCTGGAAATTCCGTCACACTCAAAAGGTTTCCGTCGGGATCTTTGAACCAGGCGACCTTGGCGCCATACGGTGAATTCCAGATTCCGAGCTGATCCTGAACCATGCCTTCGAAGCGTTCGAAATGGACCCCGGCTTGCACCAGGCTTTGAATGGTTGCCGTGATCTCTGGAACCTGCCAACCCAGCACGGTGCCATGAGCCGGCGGAAGTTCTTTCGCCATACCAAGGCGCAGCATGATGCCATTGGCCTCAAAGACCAGAGCGAAGGGCGGATCTTCAGAGATCAGGCGAAGGCCGAGAGTATCCCGATAGAATTCTCGCGCGCGGGGTACGTCGACGATGGTGACAAATCCGATGATGTTGCAGGCGCCAAGTCCAGAATTTTGTGTCATGCGTTCATCATGAATCAGAAAACCGGTTGTCGCAAGAGGCATCTTACGACATAATATATCTCTAATGCGACAAAGAAGCATTTTGACGGAATTCGATCCGAAGCAGGGCGTTTCTGTTTCCGCGCTCGCCTATGAATACCCTTCCAGCTTTCAGGTGGAGGAACATGCGCATGGATCGGATCAACTGATCTATGCGATCAGCGGCCTGATGGAGGTAACTTCAGCGCAAAGTGTGTGGTTGATTCCGCCGTATTTTGCCTTGTGGGTTCCGGCTAAAACCGATCATCGGATTTATCTGCCCGGCCCTGTTTCCATGCGCACCCTGTATCTGCGGACAAGCCTGCGCGCAAGACCGGAAGCAAGTTGCTCCGTGCTGTACGTTACGCCGCTGCTGCGAGAACTGATTCTCGAAACCAACTTTGCCGGTCACCTTCGGATGCGGAATCATTATGAACGCGCCCTGCGCGACCTGCTGGTTGCTCAGATCCAAAAGGCTACGCCAGTTCCCCCATTTGTGACGCTGCCCCGTGAAGAAAGAGCATTGGCGGTGGCGCAGGCAATCTTGCGAAATCCAGCCGAATCGATGACCATGGCGGCTCTTTGCGCCAAGGCAGGAGTCAGCGTCAGAACCATCCAGAGAACCTTTCTCAATGAGGTCGGCGCAAGCTTCGAGTTGTGGCGGCGGCAGGCTCGATTGATGAAAGCGGTGTCGTTGCTGGTTTCAGGATCTTCGATCAAAGAAGCGGCTTACAAGGTTGGTTATTGCCATTCGAGCGCCTTTGTTGAAATCTTCCGCCGCACATTCGGCATTACTCCGAAGGCCTGGACCACGGCGCTGAAGATTCGCGGGCAACGGGGAGCGGGATTCGGCATCTGACTTTGCATCCAAAAAAAAATGGGCGGCAAGGTTTGATCCCTGCCGCCTCCCGTCCCTGGGTTGTCTTGAAAGTACAGCAATCTTGCGGTTACAACTAACTTGATCTTACTGCAAGAGTTTGGTCACTTCTTGCTGCACACTATTAGCTTGCGCTAATGCGGCGATGCCGGTTTGCGAGAGGATCTCGTACTTGGACATATTGGATGTCGCAGAGGCATAGTCGGTTGCTTGAATCGCGTTTTGAGCCGAAATCACATTTTCCTCCTGCGTGGCCATCACCTGGCTGATCGAGTTCAATGTGTTGATCTGCGCGCCGATGTAGCCGTCTTGGGAGGCCACATCGCTGATGGCCTGGTTCAATTCGTTCACCGCGGTTTGCGCATCGGTCTGATTGTTCAGATCGCTTCCGCTCAGCGACTCTCCGGCGCCATCCGAATAGCTGATGGTGGCGATGCCGCTGGATTGACCGGAGTTTGCTTCGATCTCCGTGGTGTCTCCGCCGGTGGGATTGGTCTGTCCGCTGGAGGAGTCATAGATCGCTGTGCTCACCAAACTGGCGTTGATGGTGGAGTTGGTAATGCCTATGTTATACGCCGCCGCTGGAGAATAGGTCAGCGCCACACCGGCTGTGGTGTCCGTGACGTTGGACGAAGCCCCGGTTATATTGCCGGCGGTTCCATAACTGTTGGAGGTCAGAACCACGTCGCCGAAGCTTCCGTCTCCTGTGGGAACCCAATTTGCGGTCACCCCAAGGGTTGCCGTGTCGGCAGTGATTGCAGAGATCAATGCGGAGACCGTCTCACCGTTGGCCACTGTAACCGATTCCGCGTTGCCGCCCACCGTGAAGCTGATCTTGCCGGCCGAAAGCGTGTCGGCCTCGCTGCTGAATGAGCCGAGCGTGGCGGAAGAGGCCGCGTTGCCCATGGTGTCGTACAGGGAACTGCTGCCGGCAATCGCGGTATCGCCGTAGGAATCCATGGTCAACGAGAGACCCGTTGCGTTCACCGTGGCGGAGATTCCGATGCCGCTGCCGGTGATGGCGTAGGCCAGGTTTTGCAGTGTTTCGGTGCTCGTGGAGGAGCCCACGGCGATGGTTCCCAGGCTGCTGCTTCCGCCCATGGTAAAGACATCCGTGCCATTGGTTCCGGTTAATGTGATGCTTCCGGTGAGAACATCGCCCGGCTGGGCAGTTGACAAATCGTTTGCCAGATCAAGCGAAGCCGTCGAATATTCATGCAGAACTCCTGGATCGGGCGAACCGGCAACCAAGGACTCGGAAACTGTGTCATCCAGATCGGATGGTCCAACCACGGTGATGGCAGTATCGGTTGAGGCGGCTTGCAGTTGCAGCGCGCCGTTGACCGGGGTGGCATCCAGTCCGATGCCGCTGTCAGTAATCGCCTTGGCCAGATCGGTCAGCGTAAAGCCGTCTGTATAGATGTTGTCGCCCGCCGATTCAAGCGAGTTGGCGGCCATGGTGAAGGTGTAGTCTGTGCCGCCATTGCTGAGGGTGATCGAGCCGGAGAGCTGGTCCGTTGCCCCGATGCTGCCCGAGGTGCCCAGAATCGCCGAAGCGGAGGTGGCGGGGGTGAAGGAAGCGCCGGCCGAGGCATTGACGCTGGCGCCGTAGTTGTCCTTCAGTAGGCTGCCGGCGGTGCTGATGGTGCTCGAGTCGACTGCC
>Ga0181529_10002667_pt1 | contig 21074 bp, 17 predicted proteins | sample PEATcosm2014_Bin_36_FD_119763 | JGI IMG/M metagenome (GOLD analysis project Ga0181529, IMG submission 119763) | Peatland microbial communities from MTU Mesocosm Facility, Houghton, MI, USA - PEATcosm2014_Bin10_30_metaG | ecosystem: Environmental > Terrestrial > Soil > Wetlands > Peat | place... | reverse complement strand
TGGATTGACTAAAATAGATGGTCATGGGTCGCGACATCGACGTCTACCAACTCGTCAAGTCCTTCGCGCTTCGCAACGACCTCATCGAGTTCGAATATAAGGTTTTCGCCCAAGCGATCCAGCGTCAGGCACGCCTTTCCGACCAGTCCGAGCCCATCTACCGCGACCTCGCCCTGAATCCGGATGTCGTTCTCGTCCCCAGGCTTTTCCTCCTCTCGAAGGACAAAAAGATCTTCCTTCAAGCCGACGGAAACGAGATACGGTCCATCATCCTGCCCGATCGCTTCGCGGAGGCCTTTTTCCAGGAATACCGTCGGATGGACGAGAATCCCGATGTACCCTTCCCCGACGAGGATACGCTGAAAATACCGGTGCCCGGGGAATGGATACAATCTATCGCCGTCGTGACGGATCTCGGCGCGCTGACAGAACCGACGACAGCGGGGCCGACGGAAAGGCCGGTACCTTTGTACCGGATCACTTTCCCCGACGGAGTGCGTCCCCTCGTCGTTCCCTCGGCTTTCGTTCCGGATAAGCTCCTCGAGTACTCTATCCTCAAGCTGCGGCAATATCTGCGCAAGGGCGCCAACAAAGACTACATGTACAACAAGCTGGTCAATGCGTTCTCCGGCAAGGAAAGCCAGCTGAAGGACGCTCTTGGCGGCGTTCTCGCGAAGCATTTCGAGGCCGTGAAGGGCATAGTCAGCTCGGACTCGGATTTCACCTATCCTTTCTGGGCCTATTTCGTAAGCGCGGTCAAGAAGGACCTCGACAAGAAGAAGGACAAGACTCCCGAAGATTGGTCCTGCTACCAATCGGCGATACTCGTCGAGTTCTACGTGAACCATTACAAGGGCAAGGCGCAACGGATCCAGGACCTCGAGGCCACGATCAAGTCCATAGACCTTTGCATACGCAAGCCTCCGTATCATTTCACCTTCGACGAGATTCTCGGTTTTCGGGACGCGAGAGGCGTGCCGGTGCTGAATAAGTTCAGCAAGGAGGAACTCGAATCCAGGATCAAGGAAAAGAGCACGAAGGCCGAGGACGGGGCCCTTCCGGAGCTCCTCCTCGTCTCGACGAGCGGAAGGCGCGCCTACATCGCCAAGAGCAAAGTCCTCCTCCTCGCGGTCAGGCTCATTTCCGAGGCGCGCTCCGAGATCCGCTCGAAAATGATCGACCAATGGAAGCGCCTCCTCGAGGATTTCCGGACGAGTCCGGCGATGGAAGACGATGGCGCCTTTCTGGCCGAGCTCGTCTCCCAGGTCGAATCCCGCTTCCCGCTCCTCGAGGCGCTTATCCGCGACCGCCTGCTGCCTCTGGTACGCGACGAAGCCTCCTCCCGCGGAGAGCTTCCGCCCGACGTCGATCGGCTATTCTATAACGACAATCTGGTTCCCCTCGACGAGCTCCTCCTCCTCGCTCGGAAGCCTCTCCTCGTAGACGCCAAGATGCTGCTCCCCTTCTGGTACTCGGTTCCCGTCATCACGACCTTCGCGCGGCTCATGCATCGCCTTTCGAAGGGCCGCGATAGGAAAGCCGCGGCGCGCGCCCAGGCCGAGAAGGCAGCCCGCGAGGAGGTCCGGACCAAGAAGACGCCAGAGGGCCAACGCGGGTCCACGCCCACGCCCAAGGAAAGGCGGGCGAAGATAGAGGCCGCCGCCACCAAGGTAGCCAAGGAATTGCTGCCCCGCGGATACGGGCTCGACGACTACCTGCGCGAGCTCGAGGAAAGGTGGAACACCCTCATCAGCCCCGAAGCAAAAAGAAACCTTACCTACGACGTCGGCTCCCTCGCCCGGGACTACCTTCGCGGCGTCATGCGAAGCATGGGGGGCAGTTCCTTTACCACGGAGCGAGTGAAGAACCTCGGTTCCAGCCTCGCCGACTCGCCGACGCTGCTCAAGATCAAAAACCATCAAGCCCTCGAGCTTTACCTTCAACTTTATATGGTTAAAATCCTGGGCGCTCGCATCGAGAAAAACTGAAGATCATACCGGTTCAAATACCGAAACATCCTTTCAATCTTTGTTCTTTTCTCTTGTTCGATGTCCGGTCGATGGTATAATCGTAGTCATGCCTCGGAGCGTCCTCGTCATAAACCCTGGCTCGACCTCCACGAAAATCGCGGTCTATGAGGATGGGGCCGAGCTGTTCAACGATAATGCGTCGATTACGAGCGAAATAGCCTCCACTTTCAGTTCGATATTCGGCCAACTGCCTTTTCGCGAACGCCAGCTTCGCGCCGCCCTCGCGGGACGCGGATTCGATCTCGCCAGGCTGTCTCTCGTCGTAGGCAGGGGCGGACTGCTCAGGCCCCTCGGCGGCGGCGTATATCGCGTCGGGCAGGCGATGCTGGAGGACCTCTCCTCGGCCCGATATGGCGAGCACGCGAGCAATCTCGGCGCCATTCTGGCCGACCGAATAGCGGCGCCCCTCGGCATCGGGGCATATATCGCCGATCCCGTCGTAGTAGACGAGCTCTGGGACCTTGCGCGCGTCACTGGCCATCGGTTATTTACGCGGCGCTCGATCTTCCATGCCCTCAACCAGAAGGCGGTCGCCAAGCGCTGGTGCCGTGAGACGGGAATGGCCTACGAAGACGCGCGCCTCATCGTCGCCCACATGGGGGGCGGCGTCTCGGTCGGCTTGCACCTAGGGGGCAGGGTCGTGGATGTCAACAACGCCCTCGACGGCGAGGGGCCGTTCAGCGCCGAGCGCTCCGGCAGCCTTCCTGCCGGGGACCTTGCCAGGCTCTGCTTTTCGGGGAAATACTCGCTTCGTGAGATGCTCTCGATGATAAACGGAAAAGGCGGCCTCGTGAGCCTCGAGGGCACCAATGATCTTCGCGTCATCCGCACGAGGATCGAATCCGGAGACTCCAGAGCCGAGCTTCATTTCAAGGCCTTCGGCTATGGAGTGGCGAAGGCGATAGGAGCCCTTGCCGCCGCGGCGTCGGGAAAGATAGATTCCATTGTCCTTACTGGGGGGATTGCTTTTTCCTCAGACATGATGACAGATATTGAAAAAATGTGCAACTTCATCGCTCCTGTAATCGTCTATCCCGGCGAAGGCGAGCTCGAGGCCCTGGCGATCGCGGGGATGAGCGTCCTCTCGGGCGAGGCGAGGGTGTCGATCTATTGACGAGGAGATGGGCAAGGTGAGGACGATCGCCGAAATGATAGATGCCGCAAGGAAATCCGGTCGAAAGCGGATAGCGGTAGCGGCGGCCCAGGATGCCTCGGTCCTCGAGGCGGCGGTCGATGCGTGGATGAACGGTCTCGGCGATCCGGTGCTTATCGGCGACCTCGCGGCGATCGATGCCCTGGCGGCCGAGCTCGGGCTCGATCTCGCGCGCTTCGAACGGATACAAGCCAAGAGTCCCGAGGCATCGGCCTCGGAGGCCGTGCGCCTCGTCAGGACCGGGGACGCCGACGTGCTCATGAAGGGCCTTATAGATACTTCCCTGTTATTGAAGACAGCCTTCAACAAGGAAAGCGGCATCAATGCGGGGGCGCTCGCGAGCCATGTCGCCGCGATCGAGACGGCATCCTATCACAAGCTGCTGTTCGTGACGGACGCGGCCATCAATATCGCTCCCGATCTCGGCGCCAAGCTCGGAATAATCGCGAACGCCGTGCGGGCGGCGCGGGCCCTCGAGTTGGTCATCCCCAAAGTCGCCCTTCTCGCTGCGGTCGAGAAAGTCAATTACGAGAAGATGCCGTGTACGGTCGAGGCGGCCGTCATCGCGCAGATGTGCCGTCGCGGCCAGCTCGGGAGCTGTGTCGTCGACGGGCCCCTCGCCCTGGACAATGCCGTCAGTCCCGAGAGCGCGCGCATCAAGAACATCGATTCCGAGGTGGCCGGCGACGCGGATATCCTCGTCGCCCCGGATATCGAGGCGGGAAACATCCTTTACAAGTGCCTCCTCGATTTGGGAGGCGCCAAGGGCGCCGGCATCGTAATGGGAGCGGCGGCGCCCATAGTGCTTACGAGCAGGTCGGACTCGGCGGAGACGAAGCTAGCCTCCATCGCTTTCGCGGCCTTGGCTTCGAGATGAGGAGGAGAGGCTCATGGCATTCAAAGGTAAGCTGGCGATAGACAGGGAGCGTTGCAAAGGATGTCTCCTGTGCGTCGGGTCCTGTCCCGCCAAGGTGCTCGCGGCCGACGACTCGCCCAATTCCTGGGGTTATTATCCCGCTAGGACGGTCGCCGAGGAAAAGTGCATCGCCTGCGGCAACTGCTATCAGGTCTGTCCCGATGCCGCTATAACGGTTTACAGGCTGTAGGGGGATGCGATGATCGAGGAAAAGCGCCTGATGAAGGGCAATGAGGCTATAGGCGAGGCGGCGATTCGGGCCGGATGCGATGCCTATTTCGGGTACCCCATCACGCCTCAGAACGAGCTCACGGCCTATATGGCGAGCGGCATGCTCGACCAGGGCAGGGTGTTCATCCAAGCCGAAAGCGAAGTCGCGGCCATGAGCATGGTCTACGGCGCCGCCGCCGCGGGAGGCAGGGCGATGACCTCCTCGTCGAGTCCCGGCGTCTCGCTCAAGCAGGAGGGAATCTCCTATGCCTGCGGCGCCGATATCCCCTGCGTGGTGGTCAACGTCGCCCGCGCGGGCCCGGGACTCGGCGGGATTTCGCCTGCCCAAGGCGACTATTTCCAAGCCACGCGCGGGGGAGGCCATGGGGATTACTATCACATCGTCCTTGCGCCGAAAAGCGTGCAAGAGGCTGCCGACCTCACCTACGAGGCCTTCGCCCTCGCCGAGAAATGGCGCATGCCCGTGATGATCCTGGCCGACGGCCTCATCGGGCAGATGATGGAGGGCGTCAGCCTCCCTCCGCCCCTACCCTCGCGAGAGCGGCCGTCCAGGCCCTGGGCGGCAGGCGCGGGAAGGCCCGGAGCGTCCAATCATCTCACGTCCCTTTTCATCGACCCGCCAGATCTCGAGGCCAAGGTCATGGCGCGGTTCGAGCGCTACGAGGAGATCGCGAGGGAGCGCGCGAGCTTCGAGGCGGTGAACGTGGACAAGGCCGAATTGATTTTCGTCGCCTACGGCACCGCGAGCCGCGTATGCCTCGGGGCCGTGCAGGCGGCGAAGGAGATGGGGCTCGAACTCGGCCTGTTGAGGCCGATCAGCCTCTGGCCTTTCCCCAAGGACGAGCTCGCGCGGCTCGCCGGCAAGGGCAAGCGCTTCCTCGCCGTGGAGATGAGCATGGGGCAGATGGTCGATGACGTGAGGCTCGCGGTGAACGGCACCGTCGGCGCCAGAGTCGCCGCCGTGGATTTTTACGGTCGCACGGGCGGCATTATCCCCAGCGAGGAAGAAGTATTGGCGGAAGCCAAGAGGTTGATGGGATGGAAGTAGCATATGGGCATCCGAAGAGTCTAGTGCCGATACAGACCAAGTACTGCCCCGGCTGCGGGCACGGAGTGGTTCATCGCCTCATCGCCGAGGCTGTGGACGAGCTCGGCGCGCAGGACAGGTCGATCATCATGAACCCCGTCGGCTGCTCGATCTGGGCCGACCTCTACTTCGACTTCGACTCGGTCCAGGTGCCGCACGGCCGCACGCCGGCCGGCGCGACCGGCGTCAAGCGAATGCGCCCCGATTGCCTCGTCATTTGCTACCAGGGCGACGGGGACCTGGCCGCGATCGGAACGGCCGAGATCGTCCACGCCGCCAACCGCGGCGAGAAGTTCACGACCATCTTCATCAATAATGCCATCTACGGAATGACCGGCGGGCAGATGGCCCCGACGACCCTGGTGGGTCAGAAGGCGACTACCGCTCCTCACGGCAGGGACCCCGACGTCGCGGGCATGGGCTACCCCATCCGAGTCTGCGAGATGCTCTCCACCCTGGCCGGCACGAAGTATATAGCGAGAGGAGCGGTCGATACGGCGGCCAACGTCCGCAAGACCAAGCAATACATCAAGCGGGCCTTCGAGGCCCAGCTCCGAGGCGTCGGCTTCACGATGGTGGAAGTGCTCTCTCCCTGCCCGACCAACTGGCAGATGAGCCCGACCGAGGCCGCTGCCTGGGTCGCGAGCGACATGGTCCCCGCCTTCCCCCTCGGCGAGATCAAGAACGAGCTTTCGTCGCCTTCGGCGACATCGACCGCGGCAGGGGGCGCCACATGACCGAGCGGACTTTCATGGCGGGCTTCGGCGGCCAGGGCATAATCTCCCTCGGTCAGCTATGGGTGTATTGCGCGATGAAAGAGGGCCTCGAGGTCACCTTCTTCCCCTTCTATGGCGCGGAGAAGCGCGGCGGCATCGCGAGGGCCTCGGTCGTCGTCTCGAGCTCGGAGATCGCGAGCCCCCTCGTCACCTCGCCCGACTCCTGCGTGGTCATGAACGAGGGATCCTTGCCCATCTGCGAGGAAATCGCGCGAAAGGGGAGCCTCATGCTCGTCAACTCGAGCCTGGTCAAGGCGAGGCCCTCGAGGAGCGACCTGAGAGTCATCGAAGTTCCCTGCGTAGGACTGGCGGAAGAGATAGGGGATTCCAAGATCGCCAACATGGTCATGATGGGCGCATTATCGAGGGCGACGGGCGCGGTCAAGCTGGAACACCTGGAATCGATCCTGAGCGCCTTCTTCCCCGAGTCCAAGCATAAGTTCGTGCCGCTCAACATCCGTGCCATCGAAGCGGGCGCGAAGGCCGTCCACGCTTCTATCAAGGTCGGATGAAATGCGCTAGAGCGAGGCCTCGATACGATCCGCTCACCTGAAACATTACAAGCCTTGTCGGAATTAATTCGATCAGTGGTCGCGGAGGAATTTACCACTGGTCGCGGAGGAATTTACCACTGGTCGAGGGGGTGCTGGATCAGTGGTCGCGGAGGATTTTATCAGTGGTCCCGGCCGACTTTATCAGTGGTAAATTCCTCCTTTCTTGCTGAAGAAGTCCTCCTCCGCAACCGGAGACCCTGAAGGCGACCAGGCAGGCGCCTGGCTGCCGGAACAGGCACTTGCCTGGTCCCCGAGCTCAAGCCCTAGGCCTTCCCGCAAGAGTAAGGGCTCCTCGATATGACCTTTTCCCGGTAAAGGGGGATTCGGTTCCATTGCGCTAGCGGTACGGCCGCGGTTTCGACATGGGGCGCTTGAAGGCGGAAACCGGCCTCCGAGCCGCCTGATCGCCGATATTATCCCCGATTCGATTATCTCTACCGAATTGATTCGCACGCGGGTACATACCTCGAAGCTCATGTCGGAGTTTTCGCTCCCCGGATCGGCTTACGATGCGGCGCTGGGCATCGACGATCACTTCGAGCCGACGAAGGCTGCGAGGTCCACGAGCCTCTTCGAGAATCCCCACTCGTTGTCGTACCAGCCCAGAACTTTCACGAGGTTCCCGCCCATCACGAGGGTCGAGAGGGCGTCCACGATGCTCGACCTATCGTCGCCCTGATAGTCTCGGGAGACCAGGGGCTCCTCGCTATAGCCCAGGATGCCTTTCAAGTAGCCTTCCGAAGCTTCCTTGAGCGCGGCATTCACTTCGGCGACGGTGGTGGGCCGAGCCACGTTGACGGTGAGATCGACCACTGACACTACTGGAACCGGCACCCTGAACGAGAAGCCGTTGAGCCTGCCCTCGAGTTCGGGGATGACCTTGCCGATCGCCTTGGCGGCCCCGGTCGGGTAGGGCACGATCGAAAGCGCGGCGGATCGCGCCCCGCGGAGATCCTTCTCGGGCTGATCGTGGAGGGCCTGGCTGTTCGTGTAGGCGTGAGTCGTCACCATGAGGCCGTTCGTGATTCCGAAGCTTCGATGGAGGACGTAAGCCAGCGGCGCGAGTCCGTTCGTCGTGCAGGATCCGTTCGAGATGACGTGGTGGCGTCGCGGATCGTAGCCCGTGTGGTTCACTCCCATGACTATCGTAATGTCATCGCCTTTGGCCGGGGCCGAAATCAGGACCTTCTTGGCCCCGCCCGAGGCGATGTGAACCATGGCCTTCTCTCTGTCGGTGAAGAGTCCAGTGGCTTCGACGACCATGTCGACGCCGAGCGCGGCCCAGGGAATCCGAGCCGGATCCCTTTCCGCCAGGACCTCGATGCGTCTCCCGTTCACGAGCAACGCCTGGCCTTCGACCCCTACTTCTCCAGGAAAGGCTCCCCATAGAGAGTCGTGCTTGAGCAGATGAGCGAGCGTTTTCGCATCCGTGAGGTCGTTGACCGCCTTGATTTCGAGTTCGTCGCGTCCCAACGCCGCGCGCAAGAAGGTTCTTCCGATCCGCCCGAACCCGTTGATGCCGATCGTTCTCATGGTTCCTCCTCTGGCTCAGATAATCTATGAGTCTATCATGCGATTGACCTATATAAACTTAAACATTCCCATTCTACTTGTCAATACAGGTAATGACCTATAGATTGGTGCTATGGATGCCAATTCGGAGGCCGGAAGCGGACCTCTCACGCTCGATTTTCTGTTCGTCGGGGGAAATCTCGCCATAAATCTCGTGAATACCTGGCGTAAACGGCGGGTTCCCGGTTCACGGCAAAGCCTCCGTTTCGATCTCTTCTGGGATCTCTCCAGAGTGGAGCTTTGGTGGCGCATGGCCTGCGCTCGGCACGGACTGCATGGCTACGGCGGCTATGCGTGGTCCGAAGAGAGCTTTTCCCTTCTCCTCGGCCTGAGGACCGAACTTCGGTCCCTCTTCGAGGCGATGATCGGAAAGCGCGAGGACTTGCCCCCGGTCCCGATGCTGAATCGAATCCTCGAGCGAGGAAGTTTCGTCGTAGGGACCGAGGGCTCGACGGTCAGGCGGGAGTACCTCTCGCGCGAGGGCGAACGCGATGCGCTTCTCGAGATAGCTCTCGGCGCCGCCGAATTTCTCGCCACGGTCGACCGCACTCGATTCCATGACTGTCGGAACGATCAATGTCTGGCCTTATTCTATGACCAAACGAAGAGCGGGACCCGGCGTTGGTGTCGCGCCGAGTGCATGAACCGCGCGAGGGCGCGGGAAAATTACCGAAAGCGAAAAGAAGAGGCCTAAGGCCGTTATCGCCTACTTCGTAATCCTTCGCCGGGATCCCGATCCGGCGCTCTCCCTACGATATCTCAGCTACCAGTACAGTGATATCGTCCGCCTGAGGCGCCGAGGCGATAAAGGAGCTGATCTCCTTGTCGAGCTCCGAGACGATGACTTGCGCTTTCTTCATGCATCTCGGATAGAGGAACTTCCTGAGATTCTCCTCGCCGTACTGTTCCCCGCGCTCGTCGCGCGCGTCGGTGAGGCCGTCGGAGTTCAGGAATACCCTGAAGTTCTTATATATGGGGAAGGTACTTCCCTGCGGATCGGAGAATTCGTTGATCCCGAGCGGCCAGAGGTCGGGATTGATTATCTTGCCCCTGGTCTTCCCTTCCTCCTCGTCGGTATAGAATACGTACAATGGAGAGAACCCGCAGTTGTAGAATGTCACCTCGCGCTTTGCCCGATCGATGAACACGAGCACGCCGGCGACGAAGATCTCCTCGGGCGTCTGGTCCATTATGACGGTATTGAGCGTGGTCAGGATCGAGGACGGAGACAAGGCGGGAAGGGTTCCGCAGACCTTGAGCGTCGAGAAGAACGAGCTCAGAATGCTCGTAAGGAGGGCGGCTGCCGTTCCCTTGCCGCAGACGTCGTAGCAGGAGAGCAGGGAGAGTTCGTCGTTGATGTCCATGCACTGCGTATAGTCTCCTCCTATGGCGTGGGCCATCTTGATGTAGCGCTCCACGGTTATGCCGGTACCGGCGACGACGTTCCGCGCCATGAGGAATTCCTGCATGCTCCTGGCCTTGTCCAGATCCACGTTCCTGATCGCCGCGATGTTCCTCGACAGGTCGGCGAAAGTCCCGATCCCGAAGAACCTCCCATGCTCATAGATCATGAAATCGTCGTAGAGCTTCTCCGGGTCGCGGCTCAGGATGAGGCCCATCGTCTTCTCGCAGTTCTCCGAGGCGTCGACGGTGAAGGTCGAATGCCCCAGGAATCTCTCTACGGGAGGATCGGTCACCGACATCAGCGCCGTCTTCTTCTGCAGCACGTCCTTCTTGTGGATGATGCCCATTACGCCGCGATCGCCTTCGACCGGCAGGGAATTCACGTCCTCCCTCGAGGCGAACATCTGCAGCGCCTCGGAGATGCGCAGGTTGCAGTTGATCGGCTCGACGAACTTCGTGATGTAGCCGACGTTCAGGATGGAAAAGGAATCCAAGAGCGCATGCAGCCTCGTGGATACGAAGTCCCGTATCTCGTCCCCGGAATTGAGCTCGAGCGTTTCCATGTCCCCTCCTGTATTCGGCGCTTGGCTTATGGTCGCTTCCCCTTCGGGGTCTGTCAAGGCGACCATCGCCGCTTCCGAGATCGCGGGATCGTGCTATAATCGCGCGGGCATGAAGAAGATCTCCTGGATTTTGGCGATAGTTTTCGGGCTCGCCTTCCTCGGCGCGACCATGATGAACGTAGTGCTCGTGGGCAAGGCGAGGGCCGCCCTCGCCGGCGCCTACCTCGGCCCGCGCCGGGTCGGCGAGGGCCCTCCCGGCGATCGCGCGCCGTCCCGAGTCTCCACCGAGGCGGCGCGCTTCCAGCTTTTCGTAGTCATTCCCGATACCGACGATTCCTTCTTCAGCGGGCTGCTGGAGGGGATTTCCGAAGCCGCGCCCGCGGCGGGGGCGGCCATCCAGGTTTTTCGCTATCCGGGAACGGACGAAGGAGAGGCGGACCGGTACTTCGAGATAGCCTTGCGGGCCAAGATCGACGGCTTGATCATGTACGCGCCGCGGGGGCGTCGCGGTCCTTCCTCGATCGCCGCCCGAACGGCGGCGGCGGAAAGGAACGGAGTCGTGTTCATCCCCGTGGGCACGGACGCTCCCTCGGGCGAGAAAGGGCCATTCATCGGCTCCGGCTCCCTGCTCCAGGGTATAGCGGGCGGGAAGCTTATAGGGAGGTTCCTCGGTTCAGGCGCGCGCGTCGGCATCATCATCTCGACTTCCGAAATCGAGAGCGGCACCGACGATCCTCTCTATAGAGGCGTCCGTATGAGCCTGAGCGGCTTCCCGGGAGCCGAGATCGTGGCGGTGGCCGAGACCCAGGCCGGCATACTCTCGGGGCAGGCCGTCGCGGAGTCCATGCTGCGCTCCCATCCCTCCATCAACGCGGTACTCTGCTCGAACGCCCGGGACACGGTCGGAGCGGCCCAGGTCCTCGTCGACTGGGGCGACGTGGGTAAGGTCCTCATCATAGGGGCGGACGAGACTCCGGACATCCAGCGCTATATCGACAAGGGCGTCATCGCGGCGAGCGTCGTGCGCGATTCCAAGTGGATAGGCGAAGAGGCGGTCCGCGTCTTCTCGCGCCTGAAGGCGGGCGAGAAGGCGCCGGCGACCGTCGAAACGAGCTTCCTGGTAATAAAGACCAAGGAAGGCCAGTTGTGATCCTGGGCACGGTCCGCGGCAAGATCATAGCCAATTCGGCTCTCATCCTCCTCATCCTCGCCCTGACCACCCTGTATTCCGGCTTCGCTTCCCTGGAATTGACGAGGAGCGTCGAGCTTCTTTTCCGCAGCAATCGCAATATGGAGAGTCTGCGGGACCTGCTCGGCTCCACGGAGACGGGACTCGAGGGCTACCTTACGACGAAGAGCTCCGACTCGCTCAAGGACTACATCAGGTCCTCCACCAAGCTTTCGGACGAGGCGCGAAGCCTGAACCAGAAGATCGTCCAGGACGATTCCCTCCTCCTGCAACGCGACTTGGCCGGCCTCATCGACTACTATCTCGAGGACACCGACGCGAGCGTGGCAGCGAAGAGGGGCCGCGACGTGGCGGCCTATACCGCGCGCTACGAGAGCTCGGAGCGCTCGGCGGAGCTCGCTCGATTCCTCATAGCGAAGATCGACGGGATATTCATCTCGAATTCGTTGGCGGCCTATTCCGGCTATAGCGCGCAGATATCCGCGGTCATCCTCTCCAACGCCGCCCTGGTCGTTTCGGCCAGCCTCCTCGGGCTCATGCTCCTCCTGCGATTCTCCTACAAGCTCACGGGTCCCATCTCGAGCCTCGCCGAGGCGGCGAGGGCGGTGGGCCGCGGCGAGTACGATTCCCGGCTCCCCGCGCTCGATTCGGCCGACGAGATCGGGACGATGACGGCAGCCTTCACCAGCATGCAGGAGAGCGTCCGGCTGGCCTTCGAAGAGCTGAAATCGAAATCGGAAGTCGAGAAGCGCCTCATGGCCGAGCGCATGCGCGTCCTGGAGCTCGATCACAAGCTCAAGGACGCCGAGCTCCTCGCCCTCCAGACTCAGATAAACCCGCACTTCCTCTTCAACACCCTGTCGGCGGGGATGCAGCTCGCGCTCACCGAAGACGCGGACAGAACGGCAGAGTTCCTCGATAACCTCGCGGCTTTCATCCGCTACGTGCTCAAGCCCCCCGCGCGATCGGTTCGCGTCTCAGACGAGGTCGAGTGTGTCGAGCGCTATATCTGGCTGCTCAGGCTCCGCTTCGGCGAGCGATATCGGTTCCGGCTCTCCGTCGACGAGGATGCTTTGTCCGTGGAGACGCCGGCCCTTCTCCTCCAGCCCCTCGTAGAGAACGCGGTGGCCCACGGGCTCCGGGACCGCGAGGCAGGCGGGGATATCCGCGTGGTCGCGAGGCTCGAGGACGGCATAGCCCTGCTAGCCGTCGAGGATAGCGGGGAGGGCATGAGCCGCGAGGAGATCGCCCGCGTCATGCGCGAGAGCTCGGGCGACGACGGTTCCCAGCTGGGGGAAGGGGGCATCGGCCTCCACAACGTCATAAGGCGCGTCTCCCTCGCCACGGGCGGGAAGGGACATGTTGAGATAGAGAGCTCGCCCGGAGCCGGAGCCTCCGTGCGGATCTATCTTCCCGCGGGGAGCGGATCATGATACGCATATTGGTGGTCGACGACGAAAAGCCGGTGATAGAAGGGATCTCGCATATCGTCCGACGCGACCTATCCGCGGAATTCGCCATAGTCGGCTCCGCGTACTCGGGGAGGGAAGCCATCGAGAAGGCGGCCGTCCTCTCCCCCGACCTTATCCTCATGGACGTCAGGATGCCCGGCATCTCGGGCCTCGACGCGATCCGGGAGATCCGGAAGCGGGGCCTTCCCCCGGCCTTCGTCCTCATCACGGCCTACGAGCGCTTCGATATAGCCAGGGATGCGGTCGAGCTCGGCGTCCTCGATTACCTCCTCAAGCCCGTGTCCAAGGACACCCTGGCGCTCTCGTTGCGATCGGCGGCGAGCTTCATCGAGAAGAAGGGAGCGATCGAGCACCGGGAGATCGAGCACCGAGAGCGGGAGGAGGGGATGCGGGCCTTCGTCGGGGCGGCTCTCCTCCAGGGTATCATGCTGGGGGAGCGTTGGGGCCCCGCGATCGAGAGCTACTTGGCCGCGCTGGAGATATCCGAGCCCCTGGCGGTCCTCGCCGCCGCCGCCTTCCTCCCCCCGCAGGGAGCCCTCGATCCGGGAGCCGAGGCTCGCGTGGCCTTCGATGCCTTCCGCAGGACCGTCCGCTACAAGACGCGCGCGATCGTCGGGCCTCTCGTCTCGGGCTTTTGCGCGCTCTACGTTCCTCTTCGCGACGAGGGGGAGGCCGCGGAAGCCGCGGACAAGCTTCGACTCGCGATCCGATCCGGCCATTCCTCGGATCTTTCCCGAGGGCGCCTTCGACTGGGCTTCGGCAAGCCGAAGCCCCATGGCGAGGCTTCCTCGTCCTGGCAAGAGGCCGTCTCCGAGCTCTTGAGGGGATGCGTCTCGGAAAATGGGCATGGAGCGGAACTTCCGGCGGTCGAGGCCGATATCCGGCCGTTCGAGGATGACGAGACTTTCCTCGAGTCTCTGCTTTCGCCCTCCTACGAGCGGGCGGCCATCGCCTTCGAGCGCATCGTGGCGCCGTCGCGGGGATCGTCCACGGTCGGTCGCGAGGAAGCCTTCCGCATGATTTCCCTATTCGGCGAGGCGATACGCGTCCTCTGCCGCCGGGGCCTCATGAGCCGGGCCGAGGCCTCGGCGGCCATGGACTTCGAGGATCTGCTGCGATCGGCGAGCGGCGATGCCTTCGAATTCGCCTTGCGCGGGCGCTTCTCCGCGCTCGCGGCGGTCGCGGAGAGGAATCCGAGGCGTCCCACTCCCCTTCGGGCCGCCATAGACAGAATCAAGGAAAATTTCTCGAAGCCCATCACGCTCGAGTCGGTGGCCGACGAGCTGGGCATTTCCCCGAACAAGCTGTCGCGGCTTTTCATCGAGGAGACCGGCAAGGGCTTTACCGATTTCCTCATCGACTACCGGATCGAGAGGGCCAAGGAAATGCTCGCCCTCCCCGGCGTGGCGATCAAGCAGGTAAGCGCCGCCTGCGGCTATCCCGACCCGAACTATTTTTCGCGCCTGTTCAAGAAGGAGACGGGTCTCACGCCCAGCTCCTTCTCCTCGGGCTCCGCGGGGGGCAACGATGAGAGATGAAGCTCGCCGATCGGCCCGTATTCCGGGCGCCGGCGCGCGGCCGATGCTGGCCGTCTGCCTGGCCGCATCGGCGGTCGCCATCCTGGCCTTAGCGCTGTCGGACTGCGCGCCGAAGCGCCACAAGGTCCCGGCGGGCAAGGCTCCGCTCATCGGCTTCTCCATGGACTCGCTCGTCGTGGAGCGTTGGCAGAGGGATCTCGATGTCTTCACCCGCGCGACCCACGATCTCGGCGCCGACCTTCTCCTGGAGGTGGCGGATCAGGATCCGGTGGTACAGGAGAAGCAGGTTCGCGATCTGGTCGATAAAGGCATAGATGTCCTGGTGATAGTCCCCAACGACGCGGACCGGCTTTCCGCCGTAGTGAAAGAGGTGAAGGCCCGAGGCATACCCGTCCTCAGCTACGACCGCCTTGTGCGCAGGGCGGGGGTCGACCTTTATATTTCCTTCGACAACGAGAAGGTGGGGAGCCTCATCGCGGAGAGCCTGGTGCGGGTCGTCCCCACCGGGAAATACGTGATAATAAACGGGGCCCGCAACGACTATAACGCGATCATGCTCAACTCCGGCATGCACAAAGTCCTAGATCCCTATGTCGCCGCGAAGAAGATACGGATCGCATCGGAGAGATGGCCCAGCTTTTGGGACAGCGACGAGGCCAGGACGGATATGGAAGGAGTAGTGGCGGAGAACAGAGGCATAGACGCGGTGATAGCGGGCGACGACATGCTGGCCGAGGCGGTGATCGGAGTCCTGGCCGAGAATCGGATATCGGCGAGGGTGGCGGCCCAGGATGCCGACCTGGCCGCATGCCAGCGCATCGCCGAGGGCTCGCAGTACGCGACCGTCTACAAGCCCGTCGATCGACTCGCCCTCAAGGCGGCGGGTTTCGCCGTTATGCTCGCCAAGGGCGAGGCCGTGGAGACCGATTCGACCATAGATGACGGCCAGGGCAAGGTTCCCTACGTCCGCCTGGAGCCGATTCTGGTTACCAAGGAGACGCTCGAGGCTACCGTGATAAAGGACGGCTTCCATTCCGCGGGGGAGGTGTACCGCAACGTGAAGCGTTGAGCGGATCGACCTGGACTTTGCCCCGATCGCCCTCGCGTAGAGTGCTATATCGGAAATTCGATCCGGCGCTTCGGGCATTGTGCGAGACATAGCCCGATTATTCCCGATGACCTCCCGTAGGAAAGGGTCCAGAATGACCGCGATACGAACGCGTATCGCGCACGGCGTCTTGCCGCGCGATTCATTCTCAGGAGGTCTCTGATGAAACGCTTTTCCATCCTTCTGATGGCCGTCCTATCCATGGTGGTAGTCGGGTCCATGGCATTCGCCCAGGTCCAGATCGGCGTTGTCCTTCCGACCAAGGACGAGCCGCGCTGGATCCAGGACCAGAATAGGTTCGAGGCTGCCTTCAAGACGGCGGGCATTCCCACCCAGATCCTCTTCTCCCAGGGCGACACCGCCAAGGAGAAGGCCAACGTCGAGTCCCTGATCTCGTCCGGCGCCAAAGTCATAGTCATCTGCCCGCAAGACGGAGCCGGCGCCGCCGCCGCCGCCGACGAGGCCAGGGCCGCGGGCGTAAAGGTCATTTCCTACGACCGCCTCATCCTCGGCACGGCCTCCGTAGACTACTATGTCACCTTCGACAGCTTCGCCGTCGGGGCCGCCTGGGGTAAATTCCTCGCCAGCAAGGCCACGGGCAAGAAGAACAACCTCTACCTGTACGCCGGGGCCGCCTCCGACAACAACGCCTTCATCTTCTTCGCCGGCGCCTGGAGCGTCCTCCAGCCCAAGATCGCCGACGGCACCTTCGTGATCAAGAATTCCTCCGAGGCAGTGAAGCTCCAAAACAAGATGACGCTTACCCGCGACGAAGAGGGCGCCATCATCGGCCAGGTCACCACCAACTGGAACTTCGGCGACGCCAAGAATAAGGCCGAGGCCAATCTAACCTCCGCCAAGAAGGCCGACAAGGGCACCGTATTCATCGAGGCCCCGAACGACGGCACGGCGCGCGCCATCGCCGACGCCTTCCGCGCCGACAAGGACGTCAAGAAATACTACATTACCGGCCAGGACGCGGAAGTCGCCTCCGTCCAGTACGTAATCGACGGCAAGCAGTCCATGACCGTCCTCAAGGACGTCCGAACTCTCGTCGCCGACGCCATCGCCGCCGCCCTGGCCTTCGCCAAGGGCCAGACGCCCGAAGCGACCACGACCTACGACAACGGCAAGATCAAAGTCCCCGCGAAGCCCTCCGCCATCGTCACGGTGACCAAGGACAACGTGAAGGCCGCGATCGTCGATTCCGGCTACTATCCTTCCAGCTACTTCTCCGGCCTGGAATAAGCCTCGCCTAGCCGGTCCCGCGGGCGCGCAGCGCGCGCCCGCGGCCGGCGCTTTTTCACACGCGATCGGATATAATCCTTCCATGGAGCGACGACCCTGATGAATCCTACGATCCTCGAGATGAGGAAGATCACCAAGACCTTTCCCGGCGTAATGGCGCTGAGCGACGTTACCTTCAGCGTAAGGCAAGGCGAGATACATGGTCTCGTCGGCGAGAACGGCGCAGGCAAGTCCACCTTGATGAAGGTGTTGAGCGGCGTCTACCCGCACGGTTCCTATTCGGGCGACATCGTCCTGGACGGCGCGGTCCAGGAGTTCCGCGGGATCGCGGACAGCGAGAAGGTCGGCATCGCGATCATCTACCAGGAGCTCGCCCTGGTTCCCGACCTCTCCGTATACGAGAACATCCTCCTCGGCAACGAGATAAAGCGCGGAATCACGATCGATTGGAACGCGACGATCAAGAAGGCGACCGAGATGCTCAAGAAGGTCCGCCTGGACCTCAACCCCGCGACGAAGATACGGGAGCTCAGCGTCGGCAAGCGTCAGCTCATCGAGATCGCCAAGGCCCTTTCCCGCGACGTCAAGCTGCTCATCCTTGACGAGCCTACGGCGGCTCTCAACGAGGACGACTGCGAGAATCTGCTCGAGATAATAAAAGGGCTCAGGGACAGCGGCGTCACCTGCGTCCTCATTTCCCACAAGCTGAAGGAAGTAATCAAGATCGCCGACACCGTCACCGTACTGCGCGACGGGAAGACCATCTGCACTCTCGACGCCCATAAGGGAGAGGTGGCGGAAGGCGTAATTATCAAGCATATGGTCGGACGCGAGATCGACAACATATACCCGAGGCGGACGAGCGCCGTATCCGACGAGATCGTCCTCGAGGCCAAGAACTGGCAGGCCTATTCGCCGAACGAAGGCAGGAATATCCTCAAAGGCATAGATTTCAAGCTCCGCAAGGGCGAGATAGTCGGTTTCGCCGGCCTCATGGGCTCGGGGAGGACCGAGCTGGCGAAGAGCATTTTCGGGAACCCGGACGGCTACGCCATCACGGGCGAGCTCTTCGTCAATGGGAAGAAGCGGCGCTTCGCGAACCCCAAGGAGGCGATCGCGGCCGGCATCGCCTACGCGACGGAAGACCGCAAGGGCAACGGCCTCATTCTCATCCAGGACGTAAAGCAGAATATCACCCTCGCCAACATCTCGAGCCTGGCTCAACGGGGGGTCGTCGACAAGAACGCCGAGATAAAGGTCGCCAACGAGTACAAGACGGCGCTCAGCATCAAGACTCCGAGCATCGCTCAGCTCGTGGTCAACCTGTCGGGCGGCAATCAGCAGAAGGTCTCGGTCGCCAAATGGCTTTTCGTCAAGCCCGATATCCTCATCCTGGACGAGCCGACGCGGGGCATCGACGTGGGCGCGAAATACGAGATCTACACTATCATGAACAGGCTCGTGGAGCAGGGGATGAGCATCATCATGATCTCCTCCGAGCTGCCCGAGGTGCTGGGCATGAGCGACAGGGTTTACGTGATAGCCTCGGGGAAGATGGTCGGCGAGCTTCCCGTCGCGGAGGCAACGCAGGAAAAAATCATGAGCCTCGCGACAAACTACTAGGGAGGACCGAAACGTGAAGGGCACAGATATCAGGAAATTGATGCGGCAGAATATCCGCGATTACGCGATGTATATCGCTCTCGTGTTCATCATGGGGATATTCGCGGTGATGACCCAAGGCGTATTCATTTCCTCGAGGAACATCTCCAACCTCCTCAACCAGACCGGCTACATCGCCGTGCTCGCGGTGGGCATGACCCTCGTCATCGTCATCCGGCACTTCGACATGTCCGTCGGCTTCCTCTCCGGCTTCCTCGGCGCCATCGCGGCGATAGCGATGGTGGGCTGGGGCTTTCCGAGCTGGCTCGCGATACTCCTCGTCCTCGTCCTCGGGATCATCGCCGGGCTCATAACGGCCTTCCCGATCGCCAGGCTCGGAATCCCGGCCTTCGTCGCCACGCTCGCTGGCTGGCTCATCTACCGAGGAGCCCTCCTCCTCGTGACGCTTCGGACGGGCACGATCATCATCCCGGACAAATTCTTCGACGCGATCGGCAACGGTTACATCCCCGACATACTGCCGACCGACGCCCTCATCCCCGGCATGCATAAGTTGACCCTCCTCCTAGGCTTGATAGCCGCCGTATGGTTCATCGCGCGCGCGGTCATCGACCGCAGGAATAAAAAGGCCTATGACTTCGAGGTCCTGTCGATGGATCTCTTCGTCGTCAAGATGGTCTTCATGACGGTCGTCATAGGCGCCATCACATGGGTCCTCGCCGGCTACAACGGCCTCTCCTGGACAGTCGTGATCCTCATCGTCATCGTCCTCGTCTACGACTTCATAATGAACCAAACCGTCCTCGGGCGGCGCATCTACGCCGTAGGCGGCAACCCCGAGGCCGCGGAGCTTTCAGGCATCAGCGTCAAGAAGATCACCTTCCTCGTCTTCGGCTCCATGGGCTTGCTTACCGGCGTCTGCGGCGTGCTCTTCGCCTCCCGCCTGCAATCGGCCACGACGACGGGAGGAACGCTCTTCGAGCTGGACGCGATAGCGTCGGCGTATATCGGCGGCGTCTCCGCGGCCGGCGGCGTAGGCAAGGTCACCGGCGCCATCATCGGCGCCCTCGTGTACATGACGCTCATGAACGGCATGAATCTCCTCGGCACCGACATTTCCCTGCAGTACATAATCAGGGGCGCCGTCCTCGCCGCCGCGGTGATCTTCGACGTGACCACGAGCAAAGCCAAGCGCTACTAGGGCGCCAAGCGGGAGGCCCGGCCTTTTGAATCGACGCGGCCCCCGGGACGGGGCGGGGCGCAATCCCGCCAGGTCTCGGGGGCTGCGTCGCGTCCTCATCACGGAGGCCTAATGAAAGCGCGCTTCTTCTTGCGGGCGAGCATCGGCACCAAGCTCGGCCTGCTCTCCTTGGCCGTATTCCTGGGAATCGGGGCGACGATCTTCATCGGCTGGGAAGCCCTCACCAGTCTCTCGGGGACGGTCAGGCGCCAATCCTCGGCCTCGACGGTCGCCTTCGCGAGCTACGATATCCAACAACGATGTTTCGTTTCCTGGCTGTCCCTGTTCCGTCTCCAGGAGGACTCGCTTGCGCCGCGGGGCAAGGCTCCGCTCTCCGACGCGGATTTCCTGTCCTCGCTTTCCGACGCCGAGAACACGCTAACGAATCTCCTGGCCCTTCACGTGACCGGCGAGACGGCCCGGGTATTCGCCGACTTGGATTCGGCCTTCAAGGGATTCAAGGACGATGCCGCCAGGGCCGCCGGCCTCCTCGTCGCCGGGGATAAGCAAGGGGCGAAGCTCTTCCAATTCGCCGGATATTCCTTCAGTCTCCTCGAGGCCCAGTTGACGAATCTCGATAACGTCACCCGGCAGGGCTCCACGGCCCTGGCCGCGGAAGGAGGGAAGAAGGCGGCCGCGGCCGCGAGGGCCCTGACCATAGTATCCGCGGCCGTCCTCATCTTCGTCCTCGTCCTTTCCATAGTAATAGTCCGCTCCATCACGATGCCCCTCGGCCGCCTCGTAGCCGCCTTCGAGACGGTGGGCGGCGGCGACCTCAGGGTCGCCAAGGTCGATGCCGGCGGCGGAGAGCTCGGCAGCATCGCGCTCAGGCTCGACTGGCTCGTCGCCGAGCTGCGAGGCCTGGCCGGCACCGTGAAGGAAAGGCTCGGGCAGCTGGACGAGGAGGGCCGAGCCCTCGCCGAGACGATGTCCGGCACGGGCGACGAGGCGCGGCTGATCCAAGGCCGCGTCGCCGACTCCAAGGTCAAGCTCGACGAGCAGTCGGCGGCCGTCCGTCAAGTCTCCGCCGCGATAGAGACGACGGCCAAGAGCGTGGGGGACCTTTCCTCCAAGATCTCGAGCCAAGCCGACCTCCTGTCGGAGTCTTCGGCTTCCGTCGAAGAGATGATAGCCAACATCGAATCCGTCACCGCGAACGCCCAGTCGTCCGCCCAGGCGTCGGAGCGTCTCGCCGAGGAAGGCGAGGAGGGGAAGGCGAGGATCGACGAAGTCGATTCCGCGGTGGCGTCGATAGTCCTTTCATCGGAGAACCTGGGCGAGGCCGCGCGCCTCATCACCGAGATCGCCGACCGTACCAACCTCCTCGCGATGAACGCCTCGATCGAGGCAGCCCATGCCGGCGACTCGGG
>Ga0181529_10002666_pt1 | contig 21080 bp, 17 predicted proteins | sample PEATcosm2014_Bin_36_FD_119763 | JGI IMG/M metagenome (GOLD analysis project Ga0181529, IMG submission 119763) | Peatland microbial communities from MTU Mesocosm Facility, Houghton, MI, USA - PEATcosm2014_Bin10_30_metaG | ecosystem: Environmental > Terrestrial > Soil > Wetlands > Peat | place... | reverse complement strand
GGCCGAGCTTGCCGATTTCTTTCCGGGCTTCCTCGCCCAGGACATCAACCCGCAGTTCGGAGGCAAGCGCCTGGGATGGCCGCCCAACAGATCGATCGAAGTCCTCTACTACAATGCCGATTGGCTTAAGGCCCTCGGGATCGCCGCCCCTCCGAGGACCTGGGACGAGTTCTACGCCGACGCGAAAAAGGCCACCGACTCGGCCAAAGGTACCTATGGCTACGAAATCAGCCTCGATGCCTCCAACGTCTTCGCTCAGGCCATCAGCCGAGGAGGCGATTTTCAGACGCCCGGCGAGGTCGGCTATAGCCTGGACAACCCTCAGATAAAAGCCTCCTTCGAACTGATGGGCAGGATGTTTCGGGAAGGCTCGGCGAAGAAGATCGCCGAGCGATACGGCGACCAGACCGATTTCGCCAACAGGAAGGTCCTCTTTACGATGGGGGCGACCTCCGGCATCCCTTTCTATGGCCTGGCGGTCGAGAAGGGCGCGGGAGGAGCCTTCGCCTGGAGCGTCGCCCCTCTTCCCCACTCTACGGAGAGGGCCGTCCTCGACGTCTATGGGGCGTCGGTCAGTATCGTAAAGTCTACGCCCCAAAGACAGCTCGCGGCCTGGCTCTTCCTGCGATGGATGAGCGAACCGGAGCAGCAGGCCGAATGGGTCAGGGTCTCCAATTACTTTCCCGTGCGTAGATCCACCGCCGGCCATCTGGGGGACTATCTCGCCAGGAACCCCCAGTTCGAGGCCGCGTGGAAGGCTCTCCAGACCAGCGATCAGAAGACGGAGCCTTCCTTCCTGGGCTACGAGCAGGTCCGGGACGCCATCAGCGCTGCATACAACGCCGTCCTCGACGGCGCCGACATCGACTCGACCCTCGCGGCCCTCGACGCGAGGGCGAACAGGATATACCGGCAATCCAAGCCCTGAGACGCCCTCTCCGTCCGTTTCGGCCGGGCAAGGCACACCGTCGTCTTCCTTAAAGGGCCCAGAAATTTATTAAACCATATTTCCGACTTCCTTTCTATGGTATATAATGAACAGTGTAAAACTACTTTACTCCCAATATAAGTGAGGCCACTTAAGGTGAACGCCAACCCCTTGAATTCCCCAATCCTGCTCGAACTCATGGACTGCGCAGACGATTTCATTTTCGTATTGGACCCCACGCTTCAAATAATGATGGTCAATCGCTGTATCACGGCCTTCTCCGGCTACCGGGAGAGCGAGCTGAAGGCAATGAACCTCGTAGAGCTCATGGATACCGGCGACCGAAGGCGGATCGAGAGGCTGATCCAGGGAGCGAAGGAGAGGAGGGGCGGCGAGATCGTCCTTCGGACGCGATCGCGGGGTAAGGTACGGATCCGTTTCAGCATAAGTCCGCTCGCGGACTCGGGGGGAGCGTCGCAAGGCTACCTGATGGTCGGCGGATTGGCGGGAAAAGAAGCGTCTTCTTCGATCTCCGACCCTTCGGAGGATCTCGGCAAAAAAATCCTCAAGGGTATAGCGGACCCCGCATTCATCGTCGCCTATCCGTCTCATGCCATATACGACTGTAACGAGGCCGCTTTGACCGTCTTCGGATACCGGAGGGATGAGCTCGGAGCTCAGCCCCTTCTAGGCTTCTTGGTCGGCTCCAAAGAGCGCGATAAGGGCGAGGCCCTGAGCTTGCGGATCGACGATGCCTATTCGAAGATAGGTTTCTTTTATGAACGATTGTCCTTCACGCTCAAGAATGGCCTTTCCCTGCCCTGCGACAGTCTCGGCTTTCCGCTGTCCAAAGCAGACGGTTCCATGGATCGGAGAATCATCATTTTTTTCGACCGCTCTCACGAGGAACAGCGCGAGGCGGCATTGTCGGACCTGGTCGAAGGCATTCAGCGGCTGGCCTCCGAACTGGCCGCCATCGCCTCGAAGCCGTCTACTGGTCAGAAAGCGAAGCGGCTTTCTGAGCTGGGCTTCACATCCAGGCAGATAGATATAACCCGTCTCGTAGCCCAGGGATCTTCGTCGAAGGAGATCGGCTACCGGCTCGGTATTACCGAATCTACGGTGAAGAATCATCTCGCGGCGATATTCCGGAAGCTGAACGCAGGTTCGCGCATTGACTTCATGCGCATACTGGCAGAGCAGCGAATCCATATTTCCTGACCTGGAAATCCAGGCTAGAGCGGTCTTCGTCCGGGCACGCGTACTAGTCCTTTAGCCTTAGGGTCCTAGACTAACGGATATCTTGTATCCCTCCCGAGATAAAGTATTGTCTGAAGACGAAATGGCTCAGGCGGAACGTAAAATCATCCTTCTCGTGGAAGACGAGTTCATAATCTCGCTCGCCGAATCGGAGGCGATCAAACGTTTCGGCTACGATGTCCTCGTCGCCAACTCCGGCGAAGAAGCGATACGGCTGGCATCGCCCGAGCGCAAGGTCGATCTGATCCTGATGGATATAGACCTTGGCGGCGGCATCGACGGACCCGAAGCGGCTCGCCGCATACTCGGAGCGCGAAATATCCCGATCGTATTTCTTACCTCGAACACCGGGAAAGAGCATGTGGAGAGCGTAAAGAGAATCACCCGCTATGGGTATGTGATAAAGAGTTCCAACGATTTCGTACTGCAATCCTCGATCGAGATGGCCTTCGCCCTATTCGAAGCCAATCGGAAGGCGCAAAAGATCATCGAGAGCCTGGTGGATTATATATACACGGTATATTATGAGGACGGTCAAGTATCCAGGACAATGCATAATCCCGCCTGCATCGCCGTTACGGGATACTCCGCCAAAGAACTTACCGACGACCCTTACCTGTGGTTCAATATGATCCTTCCCGAGGATCGGGATCGCGTCGAAATGCATATGGCGACTCTTCCCGATACATCCAACCCCGCAAGCATAGAGCATCGGATCAGGCGCAAGGACGGAACCGTCCGGTGGATAAGAAACACCCCCGTCCTGCACTTCGACTCGAGCGGCGCCCTCGTTTCCCAAGACGGGATAATCGTCGACGTAACCGAGCGCAGGCTCGCGGAGGAGAGAATCCAGGCTTTGCAGAGAGAGAGGGATCTCCTTCTTCGGGACTCGCGTCGGGATTCGATTATTTGACCCGCCAGGGCACCGTTACCGGCTTGCCTGGAACCGGGAGCCTCGCCCGATAGTCGTTGATGTATGCCTTGTACTTGCCTCCCGGCTTGACGTCGAGGGCGACCAGGCCGGGAGGCTCGCCGATTCCTCCGCGGGTCATATGTCCATAGGCGACCGTCTGGTCGCTCGTATAGCCGTAATGGTAGTCATCGGGAGCCTCGACGAGCCGCGCGTAGAAGACATACTTCCCCGGTTTCTTGAGGTTGACCACGATGTACGGCGTATGAGGATCGTATGGGGATAGCTGAGTTTCCCCGCTGTCGACTTCCTGAGCGTACACGGTCGCCGCAAAACTGTTGTCTCCTCCCGCGATATCGAACTTGACGTTTACCTTCGCGGGCTTGGCTCCGAATCCGAGCAATCCGCAGCCCGCCAACCCGAAGCCGAGCGAAAGCAGCGCACAGACCCTGATTCTCGCGAAGACATTGCCGATACTCCTGCCGGTAGATCGATCATCGCGCGTCGCGGGGGCAAGGCGGTCCTTCATCGAGTCGTCTCCTTTAAAATGGGACTTCTTCCTATTAATTAAGATGCATTTCTCGAGGCCTCGGATGCGGGTGTCGGGCTTTTAAAATCGCGGCTTTCCCGCGCATAGTCGAAGGAATGGCGTCCGACTCCATCATGAAGGCGATAAAAGCCAACGGACGCCCGGATTTCAGGCTCCGGGTAGGCTGGCTTGGATCTCGCGGGGCAGCATGGAAAAAGTGAGGACGACGCTGAGGCCGGGGAGGGCTTCGCCCGGATTCGCGGCGCGGATCGTCAGCCGTCCGTCGATCTGGTCCGAAAGGGAGCGGATGAGGGTATAGCCCAGCGAGGCGGAGTTCGCGGGATCGAAATCGGGCGGAAGCCCGACTCCCTCGTCCCGTACCTCGAGCCTCCGCGCCAAGGCAGAGCGTCCGTAGAAGATGAAGATATGGCCCGCGGACCCGTGCGGATATGCGTACTTCAGGGCATTGGTCACTAGCTCGGTTACGATGAGGCCGAAGAGCATGGCTTCGTCGATGGATAGGATGTCGGGTTCGGCCTCGACGTGGATCAGGGGATTTTCGTAGTAGCCGGATATTTCGCCGACGATGGCCCTGAGGTACTCCGCGGAGTCGATGGAAGAGAGGTCCTTGGAGCCGTAGAGCAGCTCGTGGAGATGGGCCATCGATCGGATGCGTACCTGCGTGTCCCTGTTCATCTCCCTTTCCGATTGGTCTCGACAGGACGTTTCCTGCAGGGAGACCAGGCTCGATATCACCTGGAGATTGTTCTTTACCCGGTGGTGGACTTCGCGAAGGAGCACCTCCTTCTCCGCGAGCGAGGCGCTCAAGAGCTCCTCGTGCCTCCTCGCCTCGGTGATGTCCCGCGCGACGAGGATGACGCGCTCGGCATCCAGGGGTACGAATCGGCCTTCGAAGCGCCTGGGCCCCGCCGCGATGACCGCCTCGTATTCCATGACGACGAGCCGCCTCTCCTCGAGGGCCGTTTTAATGCACCCCATGACCCGTTCGGCGAGGCCCGGCCCCAGGTCCACCTCGGTGACGAGCCTGCCGAGGAATTTATCGGGCGAGACGACGAGTTGATCCATGGATGCGGTGCCGTATTCGAGATACCGGCCATCCCGGTCGAAGGTAAAGAAAAGGTCAGGAAGAGCGGCGATGAAGGCCCGGTTCTTCGCCTGGCTCGCCTCGAGCTCCTCGAGCCTCTTCTGGACTTGCTCCGTGGCCGTCGAGATGCGCCTCTTGAGCACGAAGACGAAGAGGGCGAAGACGAGGCAGAGGCAGAGGAAGACCGCCGCTACGACGACCCCGATCCTGGGATCGACCGGGGCCGGGACTTTCGCCCCGAACCACTTCCGGTCTATCGCCGCATAGGATGAGCCCGGTATCGCGTCGAAGCCCGCGCGAAGGGCGGCGAGCAGATCGGCGCGGCCTTTCGGGACCGCTCGGTGGAATTCGCCGCCCGGCAGCACCAGGGAAGATCGGAATTCTCCTTCGATGCCGAGTTTGTTGAGGAAATAGAGAGCCGGCGGAAGGTCGATGCAGAAGACCCGGATCTCCCCCCTCGCCGCGGCTCTGACGATGGCCTCGTAGCTCGGATACTCCTCGAAGTCGCCGATCCCGTTGGCCGAGAGCTCTCCTATGAGGGCGTCGCCGGACTTCACGGCGACATGGAAGCCCTTGAGGTCGGAGAGCCTCGCCAGGCCGCTGATCGTCTGATGGAAAAAGACGGCCGATCGAATCTTGGCGTAGGGGGGACCGAAATCGAACAAGGCCCTACGCTCGGGAGTATCGAATATGGTATCGATGACATCCGCCTCTCCCGACTCCATCTTCCGCAAAGCCTCGTTCCAGTCCATGCCGACGAGTTCTACCTTTCTCCCGGTCGCCCGCTCCCATTCCCGCCATTGGTCGACCACGATGCCCTGGAGTTCCCCAGTGGAGCTTCGGAAGGCATAAGGGGGATAGTCGTCATCGGTCAAGACGCGAAGAGGATCTTCCGACGTCGCCGCCAGGCCTTTCGTCAAAGAAACGAGACAGAAGGTCGCGGAAAGCACGATTCGTATGCGATTAATCCGAAATATTGCGCTCGCAGTTTTGTTCGAGCCCTTGGGCAGACTCTTACCTTTGGTGATTTTTTGTCTCCCTTTATCATTATAACGGCCCTTTTTAAAGCAAAGTCAAGGGTGATGGGCCTACAAGCTCGAAGCTCGTAAGAACGCTCTGATTCCCTGCGCCCCGAACATCGAGAAAGGGCCTCGCATCAGTATATTATCCCTCGATGAGAAGCCAGAATCAGTTGCTGTCCAGCCGGACTCGCGTCAGGCCGCGGTATGCGCTACTGCCTCTCGAAGGCATCCCCTTTTCCCGCCTCCCGGAATGGCCGGGGGCCCCGATCAGAGTGCTAGCCGCGCCGGCCTTGGGCGCGAACTTCGCCGAATACATGATCGATCTGCGGGCGGGCCAGGAGGGCGGGCACCGGGCCGACGGCGGGGTCGAGTATTTCCTCTACCTTCTCGAAGGAGCCCTCGACCTCTCCGTGGATGGGCATGGCCATAGGCTGGAGGAAGGAGGCTTCGCCTTGGTGCCTCCGGCGAGCGGATTCGCGGCGAGGGCCTCGACCGCCGCAAGCCTGCTTTTATTGCGCAAGCGCTACGAGGCGCAGCCGGGTATCCCCATGTACGATCCTCTGGTCGGAAGCCGGGAGAAGGCGCCCGGCGATATCTACTGCGGCGATCCCGGCGCCAGGCTTCAGGTTTTGGTGCCGGACGATCCCGCCTACGACTTGGCGATGAACATATTCACCTTCGAGGTCGGGCACAGCCTGCCGGTGACGGAGACGCACGTCATGGAGCACGGACTGTTCGTGCTGCAGGGCAAAGGCATGTATTTCTTGGATGATGCGTGGATGGAAGTCGAGGCTACGGATTTCATCTGGATGGGGCCCTTTTGCCCCCAGAGCTACTATGCCACCGGTCCCGAGCCGTCAAAATATATATATTACAAGAACGTGAATCGCGAGATTCCGTTGTGAGGAGCCTATTATGGAGAAGATCTATCGCGACGCCGACGTAGATATGTCGATCCTTTCGGGCAAGACTATCGCCGTGATCGGTTACGGCATTCAGGGAAAGGTCCAGGCGGCCAACGCGCGGGACTCGGGCTGCGCGGTCATCGTAGGGACCAGGCCGCCGGAGGAGAGCTCCTCGCGCGCCCAGGCCCAGGCCGACGGCTTTACTTCCCTCGGCGTCGCCGAGGCGACGCGGAAGGCGGACATCCTCCTCATCGAGCTCGCCGATCCCGCCCAGCCGGCGGCCTACAAGAGCGACATCGCCCCCCACCTGCGCCCCGGCCAGACGCTCTGCTTCTGCCACGGATTCAACGTGCTCTACGGCGCCATCCGCCCTCCCGAATCGGTGAACACGGTGCTCTTCGTGCCTAACGCGCCCGGCGCCTTCGTCCGGCAGAAGTACCTGAAAGGCGAGGGGGTCTACGGCTGCGTCAGCGTGGACCACGACGCGACGGGAAACGCCCGCGAGATCGTCCTCGCGATCGCCAAGGCCGTCGGCTCCACGCGCGCCGGCGTGGTGGAGCTCTCCTTCCAGCACGAGACCGAGGGAGACAACTTCGAGGAGGAAATCCTCTACGGAGGCGCCATCCAGCTCATGCGGCTCTGTTTCCAGATCATGGCGGAGAACGGCTACCCGCCCAGCTTCGCCTATGCTAAGGCCGTGCGGTCCCTGCGGAGCGTGCTCGACGTGATGGACGAGAACGGCATCGAAAACTACCTGACCACGCGCTGCAGCCGTACGTGCGAGTTCGCCGTACGCACCCGGGGGCCGCAGGTGATCGACGAGGAGGCGGTCCGCCGCATCTTCCGGGAAACCGAGCGGGGAGGCTTCGCCCGGGACTGGATGCAGGAATGGGCCTTGGATACGCCGCAGTTGCACAGGATGCGCCGCGCCGCCGCCGAGAGCCTCATGGAAAAGACGGGAGCCGAGTGGCGCAGGGATTTCGGGAAGTGAAGCTGCTATGAGCGCGGCGCGTATCGAAGAGGGGCGGATGGCGCGGGACATCGAGGCCATCGCCGCCTGCAGCGAGACGGATCCGCGGATCGGCTACGGCCGCCCCACCTTCTCGCCCGCATGGCGGCGCGCGCGCGACTACGTGATCGAGCGGGCGGCCGAGGCCGGCGCCGCGGCGCGGATCGACGCGGCTGGCAACGTGCATGCGCGCTCGCCCGGGCTCGAGGCCGGGCAGAAGGCCTGGCTCTGCGGCTCCCATATCGACTCGGTACCGACGGGGGGCAAGTTCGACGGCGTCGTGGGCGTCGTGGTGGCCCTGGAGGTCTTACGCGCGGCGCCCGAGGCTCCCATGGAGCTCATCGTATTCGCGGAGGAAGAGGGAACGACCTTCGGCCTCGGCATGGTGGGAAGCCGGGCCTGGGCGGGAACCCTGCCGCCCGAGAAGCTTCGCTTGCTGCGCAACGCCGAAGGCCAGGACTATCTCGCCGCCGGCGCCGAGCACGGCGTCGCGGCGGAGCGCCTGGCGGCCGAGCGTCTGCGGCCCGACGACTACCTCGGATTGATCGAGGCGCACGTGGAGCAGGGACCCGCCATGTGGAACGCGGGGCAGGCCGTCGCGGTAGTGACGGGCATAGCGGGTCGCAGGCAGTTCTCCTGCACGCTCGCGGGCCAGGCTAACCACGCGGGAGCCACCAGGATGAAGGATCGCAGGGACGCATTGGCGGGAGCCGCGCAGGCGATCGGCGCGCTCGAAGCCTGGGCTCGGGAGATGGAGGGCGAGCAGAGCGCTACGGTGCTCACGGTGGGCAGGCTCGAGCTGGAGCCGAACGCGGTCAACGTGATTCCCGGAAAGGCGACATTCACGATCGATTTTCGCGCCCGCTCGGACGAGATCCTGGCGCGGGGCGACATCGTCCTGCGCGCTCTCGTCGCCGATATCGCGGCCCGGCGGGGCCTGGACTGCCGGCTCTCCCGGACCGAGGAGCTTCCGGCCGTCAGCCTCGACTCGGGGATCTGCTCCCGTCTCCGCGACGCGGCCCGGCGGCGAGGCGTCGAAGCGCCGGACGCCGTCAGCGGCGCGCTGCACGACACCGCCATCCTCGCGCCTTTCTTGCCCGCGGCCATGCTCTTCGTGGCGAGCGAGGGGGGGGTCAGCCACAATCCGGCGGAGTTCAGCAGGATCGAAGACGTGGCTCAGGCCGCGCGCATCGTCGCCGAAGCGGTGCGAGCGTGAAGAAGGTAACCCTATCTTATCTTAATGGCCTTGGGCGCGGGAGCTTCACCGAAATCTGCGGCCCCTGCTTCGAGCTTTCGCCCTGGATCTCGGATCGCGCCTGGGAGCGCCGACCCTTCGCGAGCCGCGACGCGCTGCTCGGCGCCCTCGTACGCGCGATGCGGGAGGCCTCGGAACCGGAACGGATCGCGCTGATCGCCGCCCACCCCGACCTCGTCGGAGCCCTGGCGCGAGAAGGAAGGCTCGAGGCGGCTTCACTGGCGGAGCAGGAGGCCGCGGGCCTGGACCGGCTATCTCCGGAGGAGATAGTCCTCTTCGATTCGTACAATAAAGCATATAGGGAGAAATTCGGATTCCCCTTCGTGATCTGCGCTCGGGAGAACAGGAAAGAGGCCATCCTTTCCGCATTTCCCGCGCGCCTCGGGCATGCGCGGGAAGAGGAGATCGAGACCGCCTTGAGGGAGATCGCCGCGATCGCGCGCCTGCGACTCCTCGACAGGGTGGAGGAGGGTTGAAGCGATGCTACGATTGACGGACAACGATTACGGCAAGAGCGGCGTTCGCCTGACGAAGGTCGTCCGCGAGGGCGAGACTCAGAGCCTCTACGAGATGAAGGTGGACATCCGTCTGGGCGGAGAGTTCGAGCGCGTCTACACCGAGGCCGATAATTCCCTCTGCATACCGACGGATACGATGAAGAACACGGTGTACGCCCTCGCTCGCCGGGAGAGCTTCGATTCGCCCGAATCCTTCGGAAGCCTGTTGGCCGCGCACTTCGTGGAGGGCTTCGCGCAGGTGGCTTGGGCCGAGGTGGCCATCGAGCAGACCCTGTGGGAGAGGATACGCGTAGACGGCGAGCCCCATCCTCATGCCTTTTCCGGCGCGGGATCGGCCCGCCGCACGAGCCTCTCGCGCCGCGAGCGCGACGGCGCGAGACTCCGCGTCCGCGGAGGCATCGCGGGCCTGGAGGTCATCAAGACGACGGGCTCCCGATTCAGCGGCTTCCTCGTGGACGAGTTCACCACCCTGCGCGAGACCGAGGACAGGATCCTGGCGACCTGCATCGACGCGACCTGGGACTTCCCCGCCGAGGGCTCGGACTACAACGGCGCATTCGAGACCGCCAGCCGGATCATCCCCCGGACCTTCGCACTGCATGACAGCCATAGCGTCCAGGAGACGATCTACGCGATGGGCGAGGCTCTCCTGGCCGAGGCGCCCGCCATTTCCTCGGTCAGCTTCAGCCTTCCCAACCGACATCGCATCGCGGTGAACCTGGAACCGTTCCGCATGACCAACGCCAACGATATCTTCGTGACGACGAGCGAGCCCTTCGGCATCATCTCGGGCACCGTCGCGAGGGAATGAAGCCATGGGCAGGCTGAGCACCCATGTCCTGGATACCAGTCGCGGCGCGCCGGCGGCCGGCATGGGCATCGAGCTCTTCCGCCGGGATCATGGCGAGGCCGGAGGGCCCGAGGCCGTGGCCATTGCCTCCGCGTCCGTGAACGCGGACGGCCGAACCGATGCGCCGCTGCTCGAAGGCGCCGCCCTCCTCCCCGGCCCCTATCGCCTGGTGTTTCACGTCGGCGAGTATTTCCGGGATCAGGGCCATCCGGACGCGGGACTCTTCCTGGAAGACGTGCCGGTGGACTTCGTCGTGAGGGATCCGGAAGGGCGGTACCACGTGCCGCTCCTGGTCTCTCCCTGGTCCTACACTACCTACCGCGGGAGCTGAAGAAATGAAATACGACCTTGTGATTCGCGGGGCCTCCGTCGTGAGGGCGAACGGAATGGAGGCTCTCTGCATCGGAATCGGAGACGGCCGCATCGCCGAGATGGCACCCGAGCTCTCGGGCGAGGCGAAGGAAACGATCGACGCGCGGGGGCTGCTTCTCTTTCCGGGCGTGATCGATGCCCACGTGCGCTTCAACGACCCCGGCCGATCGGAATGGGAGGGAGTCGCTTCCGGCTCCAACGCCCTCGCGGCCGGCGGAGGGACCTGCTTCATCGATATGCCGCTGAATTCCTCTCCGCCGACCCTCGACGCCCCGTCCTTCGCGGCCAAGCTCGCCGCCTGCGGCAAAGCGGCGCGCACGGATTTCGCCCTGTGGGGAGGCTTGACTCCCGACAATCTCGACCATCTGGAGGCCCTGGCGGATTGCGGGGTCGCGGGCTATAAGGCATTCATGTCCGGCAGCGGCATCGACGACTTCCGCCGATGCGACGACGAGGATCTGTATCGGGGCATGCGCGTCGCCGCCAGCCGAGGGCTTCCGGTCGCCGTGCACGCGGAAAGCGAGGCCTTGGTCGGCGCTCTTTCCGCGGAGGCGCGCGCCGCGGGCCGCGCTTCGGCGCGGGACTTTCTGGCTACGCGTCCGGTGGATGCCGAGACCCGGGCCATTTCCCGCGCCATCGTCATCGCGGCGGAGACGGGCTGCAAGCTCCATGTAGTCCACACGAGCTCGGCTCGCGGAGCGCGGCTCATCCGCGAGGCCGTCGCCGCCGGGCTCGCGGATGTCAGCTGCGAGACTTGTCCCCACTACCTGTTCTTCACGGACTCCGACGTCGAGCGGCTCGGCGCCAGGGCGAAGTGCGCCCCTCCCCTGCGGCCCGCCGCGGAACGGGACGCCCTCCTGGCCCTCGTCGCGCAGGGCCTGGTGGACACCATAGGGTCGGATCATTCCCCGGCGCCTCTTTCAATGAAGGAGGCCGCCGATTTCTTCGATGCCTGGGGAGGAATCAGCGGGGTCCAGTCCACGCTTCGCGTCATGCTTACGCTTCCGATAGCCTTACCCCTCCTCTCGCGTCTTCTCTCGGACAACGTGGCGCGCCGTTTCGGCCTGTCGGGCAAGGGCGGCCTGCAGGTCGGGGCGGACGCGGATTGCACCCTTGTCGATCTCTCGGAAACGCCGATAGTATCGTCAGAGGAGCTGTTCGACCGCCACCGCTTGAGCCCCTACGTGGGCAGTCCCCTGCGCGGCAGGATAAAGCGAACCCTTCTGAGAGGCCGTACCGTCTTCCGGGACGGCGCTCTCGTCGGCGATCCGGAAGGACGCTTCATCCGCCCCGAGCGATGACGAGACGCGAATAAGCCCCGGCCCCGGAGGCTCGACGCCCATGAGCGAATTCACAGTCACCATCAACGGAAAGCCGGTTTCGGTAACGAACGAAGCCCCCACGACGACGCTGCTCAATTTCCTGCGCTCTCGCGGATACACGGGCGGGAAGGAAGGCTGCGCCGAGGGAGATTGCGGGGCCTGCACGGTCGCGCTGCTGGATCGCGACGCCGCGGGCAAGCCCAGCTATCGCGCCATCAACAGCTGCATCGCCCTTCTCCCCATGTTCGCCGGCCGGGAGATCGTGACGGTTGAAGGCCTGGCCGCGGGGAACAGGCTCCACCCGGTGCAGGCGCACATGGTCGAGCAATACGGATCCCAATGCGGCTATTGTACGCCCGGCTTCGTCATGTCCCTTTTCGAGGCCTATTACCGCGACGATTGTCGGGACGCGCGGCAGCTCAGCGACCAGCTGGGAGGCAATCTCTGCAGATGCACGGGCTACCGCCCCATTCGCGACGCCGCGCTTGGCGCTTTGGCGCAACGGGACGCCGAAGAAGCCGAGGGCGGAGACCCTTTCCGCGCCCGTCTGGGCAGGCCCGTAGAGAGCCTGCCGGCCCTCGGCTACGAGGCGCAGGGGGAGAGCTTCTTCAGGCCGACGAGCCTCGCCGATCTCTTCGCCCTCATGAAGAAGCATCCTGAGGCCCGGCTGGTGGCGGGCGCCACCGAAATAGGCGTCGAGATCAATAAAAAGAACGCCTCCTTCCCCATCCTCGTCTCGACGGAAGGAGTTCCCGAGCTCACCCGCATCGAGGCCGGTCCGGGCGCCTGGAGGATCGGAGCCGCGGCTACCTTCACTGCCATTGAAGAATCGATGTCCGGCGAATACCCTTCCCTAGCAAGGATGCTTCGGGTCTTCGCCTCGCGCGGCATCCGAAACCGCGCAACCATGGGCGGGAACATCGCTACGGCTTCGCCGATCGGCGACAGCGCGCCGGTCCTCCTTACCCTCGATGCCGTCCTGGCCCTTGCCTCGGCCGGAGGCGAGCGGAGGGTGGCGATTTCCGATTTCTTCTTAGGCTACCGCTCGACTGCCCTGCGCCCGGGAGAGATCCTCCTCGCCATAGTCGTGCCGCGCCTGCCTCAGGTCGAGGGAATTACCCGGAGAATGGATTTCCTCAAGGTATCGAAGAGACGGGAACTCGACATAAGCATAGTCGCGGGCGCCTTCCGCGCCGAAGCGGACGCGCAGGGGATCGTGCGCCTGGCGCGCATCGCCTACGGCGGGGTCGCGCTGAAGTCGTCGCGGGCCTACAAGGCGGAGGAGGCCCTCCTGGGCCGCAGGCTCGAGGATGCGCAGGCGGCGGTCGCGGAGGCGCTCCGCGGCGAATTCCAGCCCATCGACGACGTACGGGGGAGCGCCGCGTATCGCCGCGGCCTCATCGTGAGTCTATGGGAGAAATTCGCGAGAGGGGAGCGCAGCGTCGCTAACGACGGCGACCTGGACTTCGAATTGGGAGAGAAGTTTCCCGGCGCCGACGCTTCCCGCGCTCTCGAGCACGAGAGCGGCAGGGGCCACGTCACCGGCGGGGCCCAGTACGTCGACGATGTCGCCAGGCGCAGGCCCATGCTCGAAACCTGGCCGGTCTGCTCCCCCTACGCTCGCGCGCGGATCAAGTCGCGCAACGCCGAGAAGGCCCGCGCCGCTCCGGGAGTGGCCGCCGTCCTGATGGCCGAGGACGTGCCGGGGGAGAACAACGTCGGCACGGCGCGGCACGACGAGCCTCTCTTCGCCAAGGACGAGGTCCTGTACCACGGACAGATCGTAGCCCTCGTGGTCGGCGCCTCTCTGAAGGAATGCCGGCTCGCCGCGGCCATGGTGGAAGTGGAGTACGAGCCTCTCCGGCCGATCCTCGGCATAGCCGAGGCGATCGCCCGGGACAGCTATCTCACCGAGCCGCATGAGCTGCGCAGGGGGGATTGCGAGAAAGCCCTCGCCGATGCCCCGCGCAGGCTGGAAGGCGAGTTCGATTCCGGAGGCCAGGAGCATTTCTATCTCGAGACCCATGCCGCCTGGGCGGAGCCGGGAGAGAAGGGCACGCTATTCATAAGCTCCTCCACCCAGCATCCCTCCGAGATACAGACCATCGTGGCGGAGGTGCTCGGCCTAGCTCGCAGCAGCATCGTCGTCCAGGCCCCGCGCATGGGCGGCGGCTTCGGCGGCAAGGAGGTGCAGGGCAACACCTTCGCGGCCCTGGTGGCGCTGGCCGCGATGAGTACGGGCAGGCCGGTGCGCATGCAGCTAGATCGCGACCTCGACATGACGATCACGGGCAAGCGCCATCCCTTCCATTCGCGGTTTTCCGTGGGCTACGACGACGAAGGACGCCTCCTGGCGGCGCGCGTGGTGCTCGTCTCCGATGGAGGATGGTCTCTGGACCTTTCCCAACCTATCCTGGACCGCGCCCTCTTCCACCTCGACAACGTCTACTACATCCCCGCCGTGGATTTCAGCGGACGCGTCGCGCGGACGAATACCACTTCTCACACGGCCTTCCGCGGATTCGGCGGACCCCAGGCCATGCTCGTCATGGAGGAGATCATGGACCGCGTGGCCCGAAATCTCGGGATGCCTCCCGAGCGGGTGCGCGCCGCCAACCTTTATCACGGCAGCGGAGAGACGAATACGACCCACTATGGCCAGGAGATAGGCGACAACCGGCTCAATGCCATATGGGAGCAGGTACAGGCCCAGGCGGGCTTCGCCGAGCGCCGCCGCGAGATCGATCTCTGGAATGGTCGGCACTCCGGCGTCAAGCGTGGTTTCGCGATTACGGCGGAAAAGTTCGGGATTTCCTTCACGCGGGACGCGTACAATCAAGGGGGTGCCCTGGTCATCGTCTACCAGGACGGCAGCGTCCAGGTGAACCATGGCGGTACGGAGATGGGCCAGGGTCTGCACACGAAGGTGCTCGGCGTCGCGATGCGCGAGTTGGGCCTTCCCGCCGAAAGCTTCCGGATGATGCCGACGAGCACGGACAAGGTGCCGAACACCTCGGCCACCGCGGCCTCGTCGGGAGCCGACCTGAACGGCGCGGCAGTTCGGAATGCATGCGCGACCCTCCGCGAGAGGCTCGCGCCCGTAGCGGCCGCCCTTCTCGCCGCGAAGCTAGGCGGTTCCGTAGCTCCCGGCCAGGTCCTGTTCTCGGGCGGATTCGCGCGCCTCGCCGGCCAAGCCGGGGCGGAAGTGCCTTTCGCGGCCGTCTGCGCGGAGGCCTATCTGCAGCGCGTCAGCATGTCGGCGCTCGGCTACTATTATACGCCGGGCATCGGCTGGGATTGGCAGAGCTCGCAGGGTCATCCCTTCTATTACTTCGCCTGCGGAGCCGCGGTCAGCGAAGTCGAGGTCGACGGATACACGGGGATGCACAGGGTACTGCGCGTGGACATCGTGCACGACGTCGGGGACAGCTTGAATCCGGGCGTAGACCGGGGTCAGATCGAAGGCGGCTTCGTGCAGGGAATGGGCTGGCTCACGCGGGAGGAGCTGCGCTGGGACAAGGAGGGGCGCCTCCAGACGCACGGCGCGAGCACCTACCAGATACCAGCGATTAGCGACGCCCCTCTCGAGTTCCACGTAACCCTCCTGCCCGAAGCCGCGCAGAAAGGCACGATACACGGCAGCAAAGCCGTAGGAGAGCCTCCCCTCATGCTCTCTATCTCGGTTCGCGAGGCGATCCGCGACGCCATCGCCGCTTTCGGCCGTCCGGGCGGCGAAGTCCGTCTCCCTTCTCCCGCCACGGGCGAGGCCGTCTTCGCCGCCATCCAGGAGCGGATCCGGCGCTGAACACTTCAGCGCGCGTCCTCTTTCCCGGCGCAGTCGCGGCAGCGGCCGTAGAGTATCCTTCGCGCCGCTTCGACGCGGAATCCCCTGGGACCCTTCTCGGGCGGCCGCGATCGGTCCGGAGGCAGATCGAATATGCGACCGCAGCGGGTGCAGTAGGCATGGTCATGTACCGAAGTGTCGGGGTCGTAGTTCACCTGTCCCCTTGCGACCCTGATTTCTAGGAGGAGCCCGGCCTCGACGAGGCGGCGAAGCGTATTGTAGACCGTGGCGAGCGCCATGCTCGGATGATCGGCGCGGAGCGCCTGGAAAACCTCTCCCGCGGAAGGATGGGACTCGTTCCCCTCGATATAGCCGAGGATCGCCATCCTCTGCGGAGTCAGCTTCAATCCCAGGCGCCGGAGCGCGGCAGCGCTATCCATCATGCGGTGAAGTATAGCTCCTTCCCGCGCTGGCTTGTCTGCATGGTCTTGCCGCCTTTCTTGAAGTTGGCGGGACAAACCTCGCCGACCTCCTCGAAGGTCTGCAGGGCGTCGATGATCCGGAGGGCCTCATCGGTCGAGCGTCCCAAGGGCAGGTCGTTGACGAGCTCGTGCCGCACCAGGCCGGATTTGTCGATCAGGAAGAGCCCGCGCAGGGCCACGCCCGAATCTAGAAGCACGCCGTAGTCGGCCGATATCCTCTTTGTGATGTCGGCGACCAGGGGAAAGCCGATCTTCCCGATCCCGCCCTTCGACCGCTCCTGCTCGCGCCACGCGTGGTGGGAATACTCGCTATCCACGGAGACGCCGATCACCTGGACGTTGCGCTTCTCGAACTCCCCGAGCGCGGCGTCGAAGGCCAATATCTCCGTCGGGCACACGAACGTGAAGTCCATGGGGTAGAAGAAAAGGACGACATATCTGCCCTTGAAGCCCGAGAGCTTGAACCCCTCCTTGATCGCGCCGTCGGGGAGGACGGCGTTAGCGCTGAAATCCGGCGCCGCCTTCGTAACCAATGAACCCATCAAGAATCTCCTTGAATTAGAATGTTTACTATCGTAGAGTCATTCTAAATAGAATTCAAGGAGGTGGGATCATTCCTCCGGGGAGGGTGGGGCTTTGATCAGCATCTACGATGAGCTGTCGACGAAGATAGGCTTGGGCGCGAGGCGCGGCGCCCGCGACGGGGCGAGACGAGATCTCGGTCTTCTCCTTTTTGCTCAACGAAATCTCTTGAGCGATCTCTGGAAGGCCGCCGAACGCTGTACCGGCCTCCTCGAAGCTGAAGCCTCGGGGGACCTGCGCGAAGCCGTCGAAAGGCTCAGGCCGCTTTTCGGGGAGAGGGCGGGATGAAACAGGGCGAAAATCCCTGTTGACAGATTCCGCCGATCGCTTAAAATAGGACAATAATTATCCTGCTTCATTAAGGGAGCGGGTCCAGTTGGCGGGGCCGGAGAAGATGCTGGTAACGAGGGAAACTGATTACGCGATCCGCACCGTCGTCTACCTCGCTCGCGAGAGCGATCGCGTCGCGAACGTAGCCGAGGTGGCCGAGGCGATGCGCATCCCGAAAAGCTTCTTGGCGAAGATAGTGCAACGCCTCGCGAAGAAAAAGCTCGTCGAATCGCTTCGCGGAGTCCATGGAGGCTTTCGCCTGGCGAGGAATCCGAAGGAAATCACCGTGCTCGCGATTCTCGAGGCGATCCAGGGCGCGGCCTCGATCAATATGTGCGTCGCAGGCAGGGGGAAGTGCGGTTTGAGCCCGACCTGCGCCGTGCACCCCATTTGGGTGGATATGCGGGAGGAAGTGGAGCGAAGGCTGAGGGATCAGACCATCGCGGGCTTGCTCGAGGGCTGATTTTTTTGTCTTTAATACAGGACTATATCAATCCTGTATAGTTCATCGAAGGAGGCGCTTCCCATGGATACCGTGGCTCTGAGCAGATTGCAGTTCGCGGCGACAGGGGCATTCCATTTTCTTTTCGTCCCGCTCACGCTCGGCCTTTCCGTCCTGACGGCATACATGGAAACGAGGTATGCGACGGGGGGAGGGGATGTCTATCTCAAGATGGCCAAATTCTGGGGGAAGCTGTTCATCGTCAATTTTGCGCTAGGCGTGGTGACGGGGATCACGATGGAGTTCCAGTTCGGGATGAACTGGGCCGAGTATTCCAAGTACGTCGGCGACATCTTCGGCGCTCCCCTGGCCATCGAGGCTACGGTCGCCTTCTTTCTCGAGTCGGTGTTCATCGGCTTATGGGTCTTCGGCTGGGCCAAGCTCTCGAAACCGATCCATGCGCTCTGCATATGGCTCGTCGCCTTCGCGACGAACCTATCCGCGCTCTGGATACTCGTCGCGAACGGCTGGATGCAGCACCCCGTCGGTTACGCCATCCGCAACGGCCGGGCCGAGCTGATCGATTTTCCGGCGGTCCTCTCGAACTGGTACGGCTGGATCAAGTTCGGCCATACGGTCGTCGCGGGGTATCTCGTCGCGGCCTTCTTCGTTATGGGCATTTCCGCCTACCATCTGCTCAAGCATGACGAGCCGGAGTTCTTCAAGCGCTCTTTCCGGATCGCGGCCTCCTTCGGTTTGGCCGCGAGCGTCCTCGTCGTGGTCCTCGGGGACTTCCACGCGGTCGAAGTCGCGAAGACGCAGCCGACGAAGTTCGCCGCCATGACATCCGTATGGGACACGAAGAAGGGAGTTGATTTCAGCTTCCTCGTCATTCCCGATACTCGGAATGAACGCAATTCCGTCGAGACCCTCAGCATCCCGAAATTCGAGAGCTTCCTGGCCTTCCGCGACGCCGGCGCGGAAATCAAGGGACTCAAGGATTTTCCCCCGGATCGGCGACCCCCCGTGAAAACGACGTTCTGGAGCTTCCGCTTCATGGTCGCCCTCGGCTTCATAATGATAGTCCTTTGCGTCATCGGATTCGCGTTCGCCCGACGAGGGACGCTCGAAGCGCGTCGCCGATTCCTCTTGATCATGCTCTTCTCCATTCCCCTGCCCTATATCGCGGGGCAGCTCGGATGGATCGTCTCCGAAATCGGGAGGCAACCGTGGATCGTCTATGGGATGCTTGAGACGACGAGCGCGATTTCGAAATCCGTCGGCTCAGGGCAGGTTTGGACTTCGTTCCTCGGCTTCGTCGCGATCTACGGCCTGTTAGGGTTTGTAGACGTCTATCTCCTGGCAAAGATCGCCAGGAAGGGCCCGGATTCGGAGTCGGTCGCGAAGCCGAAATTCGCAAGGCAGGAGGCATGAGATGGCTTTCAATATAATCTGGTTCGTCCTATGGGGCCTCTTGTGGGCCGTGTATTTCATGCTCGACGGCTTCGTCCTCGGTACCGGCATGCTTCACGCGGTCATGCCGAAGAACGAGGCTGAAAAGCGGGTGCTCATCAAGAGCGTCGGGCCGATTTGGAACGGCAACGAGGTCTGGCTCATCACGGCCGGAGGCGCGACCTTCGCCGCTTTCCCCACTACATATGCCCTCATGTTCAGCTACCTGTACACAGCCCTTCTCCTTCTCCTCTTCTCGCTCATCATCCGCGGCGTCTCGCTTGAATTCAGAGGCAAGCAAAGCGGCGAACGATGGACGAGGACCTGGGATGCCGGCATCATCCTCGGCGGAACCCTGCCCTCCCTTCTCTTCGGCGTGGCCTTCGGGAATATCTTCAGCGGCTTGCCGATGGACGCTGCGGGCTATCATGGCGGCCTTCTCCAGCTCCTGAACCCATACGGCCTCCTCACCGGCCTGCTTTTCGTCGTCATGTTCCTGGTCCACGGAAGCCTGTACGTCTCGCTCAAGACCGACGGCGAGCTTCAAAAGAGATCGCTAGCCCTGGCCGGGAAATTGTGGATCGGGCTCCTCGTCGTGGCAGTCGTCTTCCTGGGGGCCACGGCCTTCGCGACGAAGCTCTATGACAATTTCCTGAGGGCCCCGGGATTCCTGGTCGTTCCCCTCCTCGCGATCGCCGCGCTGCTCGGCGCAAAGCTCTTCATCGCCAGGAACAAGCCCGGCGTCGCCTTCGCCGCATCCTGCGTCACCGTCGTAACGGTCGTGGCGACCGGGGTCATCGGCCTTTTCCCCGATTTGATCCCGTCCAGCCTGGATTCGGCCTACAGCCTGACCATATACAACTCGTCTTCGAGTCAGTATACGCTTTCGATAATGACCATCGTCGCGGCGATCTTTGTGCCGATCGTCATACTATGTAAGATATGGGCCTATCGACAGTTTCGCGCCAGGATAACAATGCGCGAAGTCATGGGAGGGGACGCATACTGAGAAGACAGGAATTGAATGCGGAAGCGCGCTGCCGTTCCTCGCGATGACTCTCTTCCTGGGCGGAACGATCCTCGGCCTGAATCGGGCCTCCTCCGATGGGATCGATGAACGGCGTGGATTCTAGCAGCCTCATTCTCCGCTCGCGCGGCTTGCCCTCGCTCCGTTGCGCGGTTGAAAATCGTGCGCGATCCGCCTTGGTGCTTGTCGAAGCAGATGGGAACTCGATCGCCATGCGGCGATCGATCTCGTAGTGGAAGAAGAAGGGAAGCTGGAAGAGTACCGCCCCTAGTCGCTCTGCCTGCCGCAAAGGCTCCGGGGGCTTCCGGGAAAGCCCGTTGCGCGTCCTTCCAATCGGCGGGGCCTATCTCATGAATGAGCCGTTCGTTCGCCCTGACCGAGAATAGGCGTTCCAGTCTTGGCTACTCGAGGAGACGGGAAGTCCGTTCGGCCCTGGGCATCTTGTATTAGGAGAAGTTAGGCTCGACAGTCTGGAACATAGAGGCGTACTGCGCATGAATTCGTCGGGACGGTACTCTCGACGTAGACCGGGCCTACCCGCTCGGTGTTCATTCTCGGATTATCTGTCAACCCGTGTCAATCTCCGCGAATGGTACAATTTTAGAAAAAAATCTTGCATTTTTGGTGTTTACTCAATATAGTGCTATATTTTCAATATACTACTACTTTGTGGTATGAAAAAACGAAAGAGGGATAGACCCCGATATGAGTGCCAAAACTTACCCACCGACCCTAATGCAACCTAGGCTAGTCTTCCTGCAAAGTAAGTCGCTTGTAATTATCCGAAATCGTCGTTTGCATCGCAAACCCGACCGTCGAACAGTGACCTAATGAAAGACAAACGGCTTTCCAAACCCATAGGGCTTCAAACCGCCGCGCTCCGCGTTGGTCAAAACCGGGACCCGTCGGTTCACTCTCGCTCCGAGCCCCATCCCCCGAACAAGCTCGGTTAAACATATTACCAAGGAGGACCCATGACTGCGAAGAAGGGAGAAT
>Ga0181529_10002665_pt1 | contig 21086 bp, 14 predicted proteins | sample PEATcosm2014_Bin_36_FD_119763 | JGI IMG/M metagenome (GOLD analysis project Ga0181529, IMG submission 119763) | Peatland microbial communities from MTU Mesocosm Facility, Houghton, MI, USA - PEATcosm2014_Bin10_30_metaG | ecosystem: Environmental > Terrestrial > Soil > Wetlands > Peat | place... | reverse complement strand
CCACCCAGCGCTGGTCCCTGTTCTGCTGCCGTCAATTTCAAATCGAAAAATGAGAGTCACAGCCTATCGCGTGCAATATGTGTCGGTTACAACGATCAACCCGATTTTAGCCGGACACTACTGTTCATTGGTATAGGCATGTGCTGATGAGCTGGAGTTCCTCCACGCCCAATTCAGAGCTCAGGCCCTTGATGGGGATGAAATGATCTTCATATCGGATATAGGCGGAGAATTTATCGTCACCAATCTCAATGCAAGCATCCCCGCGGTGCGCTTCCCATGAAAGCGTCAAGGTTCCGTTGGATGTAGGGCTGATTTCTGGGCTTGGCAGTTCCGGAAATTCGGAAGCAAGTCTCGCTACCACCCCGCGAGCATACTCACATACGGATGCGCTTGGAGAGTATCCGCCATACCCATCCCATCCATCGCGAAGATTCAGAAATCCCGTAATTTGGCCAATTGTTTCCTCGCGCGAAACTGCAGAAATACTAGTGGGCCGGGTTAGAGAAACAAACCCATAACTCTCCAAGGTCGCCCCTTTCTGTTCTTGGCTGTAATACCTTCGAAAGAGCTTATAGTTGGTCTGCAAAGGAAAATACCCTGAACCGTTAGGCATTGTAACCTCACCGTCACCTGAAGGTGTTGTCTCCTCTGTGGGGCATTGGAATTGCATCGCGCTCACATCGAATGCGGGCAACGGCATTACGCCAGACACGCATAGAACGAAGGGAAAAGTCATTGGCCTTCTCCAATTGGATTCATTTTTGAATGAACCCGCTCGGTTAATCCAATGAAGGTGCGCCGGATTGCCATATGTGAAGCCCCAAATACAGCCGAAATGTCATGCAAGTCAGGTAACACATTTCGCTGGCTCGAAACGATGGTACTCATGACAATGCCTTTCTTATCTCCCCAAACAGCGTTTCCGTTGACGCTTAAGCGCATTTCTAATTGATCTTCGAGCGGGAGCTTGAAGGAAAACTGAATTTCGACTTGGTCTTCGTTAATTATCTGCCTTTTTACTACGGGCGGAAGCGCCAAGCCAAATCCTAGCACATCCTGCAAAAACCGAGGCTCAGACATCTCTCCAACAATTGCTTCTTCAAACACGTCGATGTACATTACGTTTGCAGCGAAGAATGGTTGAAGCTTCTCAGTGTCGGCCCGGGATTTCAAGAGCATTTCAATCCCTTCTTGGGCAATAGGCCAAAATGTCTCCCATTCCTTGTATGGTCTCAATGCATGAGCGGAAAAAATTCCCTGGCCTACTTGCAGGAGAATACTCGACCTACTCGGATCGTCAGATCGAATCCTGAGGGCTGGCTGAAAATGCAGGTTAAATCCCTGTGGCATCAGACGCTCTGATTGTTTCCAATTAGATTTTGCTGCCAATTGCCGAAAATCTGAGAGAAACTTCTCATGAGCAATATTCGGCGGCTCCGGGTAGGGCATACCCTGCGGAATGCCAGCAGGAGCCGCAACGGTACCTGCCCCAGCCCATTTCAACTCAACGACAAGCTCGACGAGTGGTGGGTTTTGGAATTGCATGGGAGAATACTATCACCTTCGAACTCAATTATTAGACGAAGAAAGTCCTCAATCCGCTTCATGAACATCGCCGACCTCCCGATACGCAACTGGGATCGAAGAGGGACAACGGTACCGATAAAGCTTCTTGATGCCTCCACAAATTCTACTCTCGAGCCCCTTACCCGATCTGCCTGTTCCAGGTTTCCAGCGCTCGCTTGAATTCGCCCATGAATTTGCCGGCGTCGGCGCCGTCAATGGTGCGGTGGTCGAAGCCCAGGCAGAAGTACTGGACCGAGCGAATAGCAATCGTGTCGTTGCCCTCGGCGTCGGTGAGCACCATAGGCTCCTTGCGCAGGCCGCCGATGGCCAGAATCGCCGATTCGGGCTGGTTGATGATGGGGGTGCCGAACTCCTCGCCGAAGATGCCGGAGTTGGTGAGCGTAAAGGTAGATCCGGAGGCCTCGTCGGGCTGGAGCTTTTTGGCGCGAGCGCGGGCGGCCAGGTCGGCGATGGCGCGGGCCAAACCCAGGAAGCTGCGTTCCTCAGCCTGCTTGACCACGGGCACGATCAGTCCCCACTCCAGAGCCACGGCTATGCCGAGGTTGATCGTCGGGTGGTAGTGGATGGAACCATTTTCGAGCGAGGCGTTGACGATGGGGAACCTGGTCAATGCCTGCACGGCGGCGGCGGCGATGAAGGGCATATAGGTGAGCTTGACGCCGTACTGCTGCTCGAAGCGGGCCTTCTCACGCTCGCGCAGGCGAACGATGCGGGTCATGTCTACCTTGTAGACGGAGTGGACGTGGGGGCTGATTTGCTTGCTCTCAACCATGCGCTGGGCGATGATGGCGCGCATCCTGGTCAGCGGCACCACCTCTGATGAGGCTGGCGGCGCTTGTGGTGGGGCCAACTGCGCCTGCGGCGCGGAAGTGCCGGGGCCGTGCTGGCTCAGGTGGAGCAGCACATCTTCCTTGGTGATGCGGCCGTCCGAACCGGAACCGGCGATCTGGCTGAGGTCGAGATTGTTTTCCCTGGCGATGCGCCGCACCAGCGGCGAGGAGCGAACCACTTGCGTTGAGGCAAACTGCGTCTGCGTTGAGGCAAACTCCGCCTGCGGCGCGGCCAACACTACGGGTTGCGCGGCGGCTGCGGAAGCGGCTGGGATGGAAGCCGGCTGGGTTGCCGCAGCCGGAGCGGGAGCACTTGCGCTGAGTGCGCCACCGATGACGGCGACCACAGCATTGATCTCGACGGTTGCACCCACCGGAACTCTGATTTCGGAGAGCACGCCGGCCACGGGCGAGGGAATCTCCGCGTCCACCTTGTCGGTGGAGATTTCAAAGAGCGGCTCGTCCTTCTGGACTGTGTCGCCGGCTTTCTTGAGCCACTTGGTAATGGTTCCCTCGAAGATAGACTCGCCCATCTGGGGCATGATGACGTCGGTTGGCATGAATGACTCTCCGCGATGCAGGCCCCTTTTGCAAGCTCAGGGAAGACTCCGGGGCGCGCTCGATTCTGGCTGGATTATAAATGTCGGCGCGTGGGAAGGCCGAATGGGAAGAGGCGGTCCGGGCTGGCCTTGAAGACGGCGCTCAGGTTTGGAGGGGACGGTCCTTTGTGTTCCGCAGGCGCTCGACTTCAACGGGAATCTGGAGTGGGGTGTCTTCCGCCGGAAATTGCAGCGGGGCGTCCGGAGCCTGGGCCTGTAACGCCGACAGGCTCTCGAACGCCTGCACTTGCTCGCCGAAGACCTGCCCGAAGTGCCGCGCCACCTGGTGGGCGATGGTCTCCAGAGTGGGCAATTCCTCCGGGGTCTGGACTTCCTGCGCCAAGCTGGTCACCGGGTGATCGGGAATGCCGCAGGGGATGATCAACCCAAAGTCGCGCAGGTCGGTGGTGACGTTGAAGGCGAAGCCGTGCGAAGTGATGCCGCGGGAGACGTGAATGCCGATGGCGCAGATTTTGCGCTCCGGTCCCGCGGACGGCGAACCTGTGGAGGCGGTTTGTGACTGGGGCGCTGGACACCAGACGCCGGTCAGGCCGGGAATCCGCCCGGCGCGCACGCCAAAACTGCCGCAAAGCCGAATCAGCGCCTCTTCCATCCCGCGAACAAAGTCCACCGGCCCCAAGCGCCCGCCGCGCTCATTGTGCAGGGTGCGCAGGTCGAAGATGGGGTAACCGACCAGTTGTCCCGGACCGTGATAGGTCACGTCGCCACCGCGGTTGATCTCGTGGACGGTGATGCCGCAGGAGCGGAGCAACTCATCTGAAGCCAGAATGTTCGAGCGGTGAGCGTTGCGCCCCAGCGTGAGTACCGGCGGATGCTCCAGCAGCAGCAGCACGTTCCGGACTCGGCCCTCGGCGAGTAGTTCTGCAATCTCCGCCTGGATTCGGAGCCCTTCGCCGTAGGGCACTGTTCCGAGATAAAGGTACTGAATCATCGTCGTCATTGATTGTAACTAGGCAGGCGAGAGCATGATGCGCAAAAATCTTACCGCGCATAATGTTGAAGTTCTGAATCCAGATGTGATTTCTGTTGGTGTAGAGTGCGGCGTGGACCGGGAGGTCCACGCAACAGCCGGCCAGGAGGCCGGCGCTCCCTGTTCTTGCAGCGACCGGTTCTAACTCGTGGCGCGCAGCCGCTTTGCCACCGCCCATTTCAGCTCGTCAATGCCCTGGCCGGTAACGGCGGAGATGGCGTAGAACTCCAGTTTCCTGCGCTTAACGTGGGCTGCCAGCTTTTTCAGTTTCTCCGGGTTGGCGGAGTCGATTTTGGTGGCGATGACGATCATTTCTTTGTTGGCCAAAGGGTGGCTGGGTGCGGAAGGCGTATCGGCGTCGTCCGCGAAGGGGTCGGAGTCGCTCCTGGTTGGGCTGCTGGTGAAGCTGGCTAGCTCCTTGTTGATCACCTTGAAATCTTCGACCGGGTCGGGACGGCCACTGGCGTCGGAGACGTCGACCAAGTGGATGAGCAGGCGGGTGCGCTCGATGTGGCGCAGGAACTGCGTGCCCAGGCCTGAGCCGAGGTGCGCGCCCTCAATGAGTCCGGGCATGTCGGCGACGACGAAGGATTCCAGATCCGGCTCCTCGCCGACGGTGACCACGCCGAGGTTGGGCTCGAGGGTGGTGAAGGGGTAGTCGGCGATCTTGGGCCGCGCGGCGGAGATACGGGAGATGAGGGTGGACTTGCCGGCGTTGGGATAGCCGACCAGGCCGACGTCGGCCAGCAGCTTCAACTCAAGCCGATAGAAGTGTTCCTCGCCGGGGCGGCCGAGTTCGTGCTCACGCGGGGCCTGGTGGACGCTGGTGGCGAAGTGCTGGTTGCCGCGTCCGCCGCGTCCGCCCTTGGCGATGATGACCTGCTCGTCCGGTTCCTCGAAGTCGTGAATCAGCTCCCCGGTCTCCTGGTCATACAGAGATGTGCCGACGGGGACTTGCAGGATGACGGAGTTGCCGTCGAGTCCGGAGCAATTGGAGCCCATGCCATGTTCGCCGCGCTGGCCTTTGTGCTCGGGGTTGTAGCGGAAGTGGATCAGCGTGTTGTGGCGCTGAGAGCTGACCATGACGACATCGCCGCCGCGTCCGCCGTCGCCGCCCGAAGGACCGCCGCGGGGAACAAACTTCTCGCGCCGGAAGGCCATGCAGCCGTTGCCGCCGTCGCCAGCCTTGACGCGAATTTTTGCTTCATCAATGAACATAAGGGGAACCAGGGAACAGGGATTAGGGAGCAGGGATAAGAAAACAGGCAATCGTGCTCAATTGCCTACCGTTGAGGCCAAATTCGAGATGCCTCCTTTCCAGTTTACCGGAGATAGGCTAGAATCGCTTGCAACGTAACAATTGAGGTAATTAGAACGGCCAAAGGCAGGAGATTTCTGTCTCAATATGACCAGAAGACTCTGCCGGGTCCGGACCTGCCGCTAGAGCGGGCCGGAGTTGAAGCGTAAAGATGTTTTTCCCAGGGTCTGCCGCGAGCAGGGGTCTCGATGGCAGGGTTAGAACACAGTTGGACAAAGGTGCTGGCAATTGCCGTGCTTCTCATGGGCACGGGAGCGATGTGTTTTGCCCAATCGGCCCAAAGCGCACTGTCCGGCTCGCTTGTGGGAAAACTGGCTGGCCCACACTCGAAGCCTCTGGACGGCGTTACTGTTGTCCTGCGCAAGCAAGCCACCGGCGCGGAGGCGGCGCGCATAACTACCACAAAAAATGGAAGTTACAGTTTCAGCGGACTGGAGCCGGGTGAGTACACGCTGGAGGCTGAGAGCCTGCGACTGGGGCGTGGCCGGGTGGAAGGCATTGTGGTGAATGCCGGCCACGAGGCGCGGGTGAAGACGCTGGTTTTGACGGGAGCTTCTGGTTCCCAGGTCTCAGAAGCGAGACCTGGGGCACCCAAAGTGATGCAAAGTGCTCAGGCTCCGCGCAGGCCGGTTCTGGCAGCCTCTCAGGAGAGTGGCCCGGCAGCTCCGGCGTTGACCAGCACGATGAGCGCGGCCGAGTTGCAGGCACAGCCGGTGAGCGGGCGGCGCTGGCAGGATTTTGTACTGGAGAATGCGCCCACATCCGCAGCCCCGGCGGGAGGCCAGGGAGAAATTTCGTTCCGGGGCGCGGGCCAACCGGCTGAGGTCGCGGTGGATGGAGTTGGCCGGGGGCTAGCCTTTGGTCCAACGGGCTGGTCGGGGCAAGGCTCATCCGGGCAGGGAGCGTTGGGGCAAGGCGGAGCCGGTACGGCCGGGATGGCGCAGGTGGGCGCTGGAGGCCATGGACTTGCCGTGAGCGAGGCGGCGATCCGCGCGGTGCAGACGGTGGCGGGCAACGTGGAGGCAACTGAAGCCAGGGCCGCGGGCGGGCGCATGAACGTGGATACCCAGCGCGGCGCCAATGAGCTGCGCGGGCAGGGGTTTTTGTTCGATCGCCAAAACACATGGGGGGCGCGGAATCCCTTTACCCAGTGGGTGCAAAACACCGGCACTGCGACCTGTCCGGTGTTTACGCCGGAGCCCTACACGCCTCCGGACAACGAAACGACATGGGGTCTCGGCGTGGGCAGCCGGATTCGCCGCAACAAGCTGTTCTGGTTCGCGGCACTAGACAGCTACCAACGCAACGATCCGGGGCTGGCCATGGTCAAGCATCCGGACGAGTTTTTTGCCCAGCCCACGAACGACCAGATGCAGGTGTTGAGCGCACGGCTGGGGTTGAGCAGCGTCAATCCGGTAGCCGAGGGGCTGGCAGCCTACTCGAAGCTATTGGAAACGCTGGATGGGCTGCTCGGTCCCGCTCCGCGCACCGCTACGCAGTGGACCGGCTTTGGGCGGCTCGACTGGGAGGCGGCCGAGCGGCATCACTTCACGCTGGAGGGCGCTGGCGCACGGTGGAATTCGCCGGGAGGCGGGTTGACCCGCGTGGCTGAAACATTTGGAAGCCACAGCTTCGGGTCGAGCAAGGCCAGCGAAGAATGGCTGCTGGGCCGCTGGGAGGCTTTCTTAACCCCCAACCTGCTGGCCGTGACCCAGGCCTCGGCCGGACGCGCCCTGCAGGATGCGCGGCCTGAGACTCCTTCGACCTTTGAGCAGAGCTTTCTGGCCGGGAATGCATGGGGCCAGTTGCCACAGATGGTGGTGGACTCGCGCTACGGCATGACCCTCGGCAACCCATCGCGTTTCGGAACGGGCAGTTATCCGGACGAACACCTCTACCTGGGGCGGGAGTCGCTGGACTGGATACGCGGCAACCTGCTGGTAAAGGCCGGCTTTGACCTGAGCCACAATGCCGACGCGACCAGCCTGCTGCGCAACCAGACCGGGAGCTACTACTACTCCAATGTGGAGAACTTCGCCTCCGACGCGCTGGTCTTCGGCACGTTCGGGTTGAGTGACGCGCTGGACCCCAATAACCAGCACAACTGCGATGAAACGGGCAAGGTGTGGCGCGACTCATCGGGCACACTGCGTGGGCTGGGCAACCTGCCATGCTACTCCTACTACTCGCAGACCATGGGCCCCACTGACTGGCAGTTGAGTACCAACGATTGGGCGGGGTATGCGACGGCCCAGTGGCAACCGAAGAAGCTGGTGGTTGTCTCCGCCGGGTTGCGCTGGGAGCGGGAAGAGACGCCGCCATCGATCGCCGCGCTCAGGAACCCGGAGCTTCCGCTGACGGAGAAGTTGCCGGCGCTGGGCAACAACTGGGGACCGCGGGTAGGCCTGGCTGTGGGAACAGGAGAAAATCACTGGCCGTTGCTGCGGCTGGGATATGGGCTGTACTTTGGGCGCACGGAGAACTCGACGCTGGAGACGGCGCTGACCCAGACCGGCTCATTGAACGGAGACTTGAGCTTTTTCATGCGGCCCACCGACAACCTGAACGCCGGCGGCGCTCCACCGTTTCCTTACGTTCTGCAAGGTGAGCCGGGGAGCGCGGTAAAGCCGGGAGCGGTGGAGTTTGCCGGAAGCTTCCACAATCCCGAAGTGCACCAGGCCGTCGCCGCCATGGAAGAGCGGTTGCCGGGCCACATGGAGATGACTGCCAGCGCATTGGTGAGCCTGGGCCGCCGGTTGCCTGTCTCCATCGACACAAACTTCGATCCCGCGGTCAATCCGGGGAGCATTACCTATGCCGTGGTGGACTCGACCGGAGCCGGACCCATCAAAGCGGCGCAGATCACAGTTCCCTTCTACGCTTCCTGGCCTTCGGCAACTTCGTCGACCGGCTTTGCCGGGCGGCTGAATCCGGAGTACCAGCAGATTACCCAGATCATGAGCCGGGCCAACTCGACCTATGAGGCGGGGATGGTGAAGTTGGTTCGCTATGGCCGCAGAGGGCTGAGCCTGCGTGCCCACTACACCTACGCGCACGCCATGGACTGGAATCCTAACGAAAGCGCGCAGACAGCCGGTAGCGACGTGCTGGACCCGGCCGATTTCAGCCCGGAGTACGGGACCAGCAATCTGGATGTGCGCCACTCGGCCGGGGCCATGGTGGTCTATGAGGCGACGTGGAAGCTGCGCGGAATGGCAGGGAAGCTGGGTAACGGCTGGATGCTGTCGGGCGTCGGCCAGGCCCGCAGCGGATTGCCTTACACCATGCGCACTTCCGGTTCGCTGGCGGAAACATTCACGACCACCGGCGCGGCCATTGTCGGGCTGGGGCCGGGAATGAACGGCTCAGGCGGCGACAACCGGGTCTACGGCGTGGGGCGCAACACCTACCGCTATCCGGCCACGTGGAAGGCCGATCTGCGGCTGGGCAGGCGCTTCGACTTCGGGCAGATGCGCGAGGTGGAGCTGCTGGCCGAGAGCTTCAACCTTTTCAATCACCAGAATGTGACCGAAGTGGAGACGACCGGCTATTACATCGAGCCAGGCAGCACCTCGGGCGCGCTTCCGACGCTGAACTTCCTCACCGGCCTGAAGGCCAATACAACGGCATTCGGAGAGCCGCTGAACGTCAACGCGACCAACTTCTACCGAGAGCGGCAGATTCAGTTTGGGTTGAGAATCAGGTTCTAGAGCAATTTCAGGGTGAATGGAACGTAGCGAAGATTCTGCGAGGTGGCTTTTTCTTGAGGAAAAAGCCACCTGAGTTCATCGGCCCCATGACTAGCAACCCTGGAACTGCTCTAATTGCTCGCAGGGGGAGCGGCGACCGGCTGCTGGGCGGCGGGTTGCTGCTTGGACAGGCCGCGAATGTAGATAATGAGGTTCCAGACCTCGTCGTCCTTGGCACGGCCCGCATCTTCTGCAGGCATTTTTCCCTTGCCGTTACGAATGGTGTTGAACAGATCTTTCTCTGACTGGTCAGCCAGCGCCTTCGGATCGGTCCAATCCTTGAGCGTCATTTGCATATCCTTGGCCAGATCGGTTTTGCCATCCCCGGTGGCCCCATGGCAAATCGTGCAGTCCAACCCATAAATCTGCTTGGCGCGCGCCTGCGACTGGGCAGTGGGCTTGACCGGGCTCTTTTGGCCGGCTGCTGCCGGGGCCGGAGCGGCTTCCTGTGGCGTGGGCCCTGCGGCGGACGAGGCTGTGATTCCAAACAATACAACCGCCGAAACAACCAACAACGGCTTTAACATGATGCCTCCACAGTTGCAGAAAACCGCTAGAGGCATCCTGCAACCAAATAACTATCTCGCACGGATTATATGCCAACTGGGCGGCGACAGGTTCAATGGACGAGACGGATCAGGTTCAAACGGAAGCGGTTCGGCGGGTTAAGGCCAGATCCCATGCGGGCAAAAACAGTACCGGTTTCATTGCCCAGGCCGCCAGTCGCAGGCTAGATCCGGAGTGGTGGTCTTGCCGTCGAGGCGGAAGCACGTAGCGCCGTTGATGTCGGTGCTGAAGGTGCGGACCTTTGCCGCTTCGAGAGCCTTGAGCACCTCGACGCGTGGATGGCCATAGCGGTTGCGCAGGCCGCAGGAGATGACGGCCCACTGGGGAGCCACGCGGGCCAGGAATTCGGGCCGCGTGGAAGTGATGCTGCCGTGATGGCCCACCTTGAGCAGCGTGCTGGCCAGACCTTGCTCGGCCAGCATGGCCTGCTCGACGGGAGCCTCGGCGTCGCCCTCCAGGAGAACTGAAGAAGCGCCGTAGGCAACGCGCAGCACAAGCGAGTCGTTGTTGGTGGGCTCCGCAGCGGGCTGATAGCCGCGGAAAGGCGCCAGGACGCTGACCTGGGTTGGGCCGAAGGCGAATGCATCGCCGGCGCGTAATGAACGGACGCGAACATGCAGGCCGGCGGCCTCGTCCAGCAGCGCGTTGTAGGCCCCGACGCGGGGGTTGTTGCCTACCCATAGCTCGGCGGGATGGAAGTTGCGCAGGACGGCGGGCAAACCGCCCATGTGGTCGGAGTGGGCGTGGCTGAGGGCCACCGCGTCGAGTCGGCGAATGCCGCGCGACCACAAAACCTGAGAGACGACTTCCTCGCCGATGTCATAGTCCTGGGGGGCCTGATGCGGGCCGCCGCCGAAGCCGCCGCCATCGATCAACAGGGTTTTGCCGTCGGGCGTAATCAACAACAAGGAATCGCCCTGGCCTACGTCGATGGCCTCCATGAGCAATGCGTCGCGGGGGTGATCGATGGGGCGAGGCACGACGACAACGATGGCGGCCAACAGCAGCGCGGAGAGAGATGCGAGGGCAGCGCGGCGTGGCCAGCGGAATCCGGAAGAAGTGGCAAGGCAGGCCAGCACGATAGCTACGGCCAGCAGCGCACAGAAGGTCAGTGATTGACCGAGCAACGGCGCGGGGATGCGGAAGTCGCCCCAGGCCATCGAACCGAACAGATGTACCAGCCCGGTGCCCAGGTGAAGAAATACAGCCACGAACATAGCCGGAACTACTGCGTAGGCCGGACTAATCAGGGCAAAGAGCAAAGTAACCAACGCGGCGGGCATCAGCACGGCGAGCAACGGCAGGATAAAAATATTCACCGGAAGAGCGAAGACGGTGATGCGGTGGAAGTAGAGCGCCATGGGCAGCGTCATAGCCAATTCCACCACGCAGGAGACAACCAGTAGTTCGCCACAGCGGAGCACAAAGCGGACCGTCCAGGGGAATATGCGAGAAGCGATGGACCCGGGAAAACGGCCGTGAGTGGCGGTCTGGATCGCAGCGGCGGTGATGCCCAGTGTGTCGCCAAACAGGGCGAGCTGCGGGTGTTGCTTTTCACCGGCTGTGGCCATACGGGAGGCGCGGGGTGCCGCGCGGTTGGGGTCGAGAGATGCCTCCAACGCAGCGGCGACCATGCGCAGCATGATGCGAAACTGGGCCAGCGGAGGAGCCAGTTTCGCATCCAGGGCCAGAATGCCCAAGTCGCGCGTGGCCTTGAGATAAGGATGGATGGTGCTCTGGAGCAGCGGAGCGGCGATGCCACCGATGGAGACCACGGCGAGCAAGGTCATCTGGAAGCTGGCGTCGAAGAGGCTGCGCGGGCTGAAGGCCAGCAGGCACAGCGCGGCAAAGCCGATGGTGTTCAGGACATTGCGTTCGCGGTAGAGGAGACGGCCAAGCAGGTAGAGGGTGACCATCCAGAGCGAACGCTCGACCGGCGTGGCAAAGCCGGTGAAGAGAGCGTAGGCGAAAGAGGCAAGAATCGTTGCGAACGTAGCCGGGACGCGGGGAAGGCGCAGGCGGCGCGCAACCCAGAAGAGGCAGCCGGCCACGATGGCGAGGTGAAAGCCGGAGACCACCAGCATATGAAACGAGCCGGTGCGCTCAAAGCCCACACGCAGCGAGTGGGTGAGGTAGGTGCGGTCGCCGGTGACCATGGCGGCCAGCATGATGGCGTCGTCCTGCGAAAGGCGCAAGGGAGCAGGCAGGCGGCGCATGGCTGCAGGGAGAGCGAGCAGGCGGGTGCTCGATGCGTGTTGCAAGCCGCTCACGCGACAGGCGAGAAAGCGGCCGGGGGACGTACCGAGCCGGTCCACACGGTCGATGGCGACCGTTGCCGTGGAGGTGATGCCCTGATCGACGAGGAAATCCTCGCGGTTCCAGACGCCGGGATCGTGATAGACCTCGGGCGGCAGCAGACGGACCACGGCGCGCACCCGCTCGCCGCACTGGAAAGGCTGTTGGCCTGTGAATGTCTGGGGCCAGCGAACGGTCAGGCGCACGCCGCCTTCCGCCGGAGCTTGCACGTCGTCGGCGTCGGTGACGACTTCCAGGCTGGAGACGCGCAGGTCGATTCTCTGCGAGGGTTGCTGGACGGAGCGCTGCTGGGATTCGGCGGGTTCGCCGTGATCGCCGTGGTCGATCAGGTTTTGTTCCGTCTCACCGCGCACCGGCCCGGCATTGATGACGGTGCCCTCGACGGTGCGGAGCAGGCCGTTGGAGAGCGCAGCCAGCGCCGGAGCGGGCGCGGGGTGCGGCTCCATCTCCGCGCACCATGCACCCAGCAGGAGCCAGAGCACGGCCAGCGGAAGCCAGACGATGCGCTGCGCCCGGAATGCCGCCACGCCGCACAGCACGGCCAGCAGCGCCAGCGCGACCAGTACCAGGCTGGGCTGGAGCCAAAGCCACTCTGTGGCCGCAATCCCGGCGGCAAAGAGCCAGGCCGCGTGAAAGAGCGGGACAGCGCCCAGGCCGGCGCCCAGACTGGCGGGACCGGCGATTTCTTGCGCAGAGTTGGGGGGAGCGGATTCCATCGCGCCTGAAAGTTGGAAAGTTGTTCTGGCCCTCAAGCCTATCAGGCGCGGCGCAACTGAACCACCGTCTCCAGATGAAAGGTCTGGGGAAAAAGGTCAGCGAGGGTGATGGATTCGATTGTGTAACCCGAGGCGACGAGCGAGCGCAGGTCGCGGGCCAGCGTGGCGGGGTCGCAGGAGACGTAAACCACGGCAGGGGCCGCGATCCCGGCCAAGAACGCACAGGTTTCAGCGCCCAGGCCGGTGCGCGGCGGGTCCATGACAATCAGATCAGGGCGAGCAGGACCGGGAGGCGCGGGCTTGCGGCTGTGGCGCAGGAAAGCGAGCGTCTCGGTCTTGACAGCCTCGCCACCCGTGCCGCGAAGATTCGCCTCAAGCGCCGCGGTTGCCGAAGGGGCTGACTCGACGGCAACGACTCGATCAAACCGGTCCGCGAGCTGCCGGGCGAAGAGGCCGACGCCGGCAAATAGATCCCAGGCCAGCTTGCCACTGTGGCGGGCAATTACCTTTTCAACGAGCGCGTCCACCAGCCAGCGATTGACCTGGAAAAAGGCGCCGTGGTCCACGCGATAGTCAAAGCCGGCGGCGCGATAGGCGAGAGAGAGTGCGCCCCACTGCGCAAGGGTGCGCTGCTGCTGACCGGAGCGGCCCTCGGCCACCAGTTCTGCGCCGGCGAGGGCTGGAATCTGCTCGTGGAACGCCTCCACCAAGCTGTCGAAGCGCAGCTTTGCCGGGCTTGCGGTGAAGACAGTTGCCAACAACGCGGTTTCGGCGGGATCGCAGAAAAGCGCTATTTCCGTGGGGCGCAGCGCCGGGGCAAAGTCGCGCGCAATCTGAGCAAAGGCCCGCGCAGCCTCAACCAGCAACGGCGCGGCGATGGGGCACTCATGGATGGGAACCACCGCGTGAGAGCGGCGACCGCGATAGCCTGGGTTTCCCGCCGCATCGAAGGCCAGGCGGATGCGATTGCGATAGTTCCAAGACTGGGATTGAGCTTCGCCAGCTAACACGGCGATCTCAGCGGGTACAGCCACTCCGCCGCGCTCCAGCGTTTCGCGCAGAATGGCCCGCTTGAAGGCTAGTTGAGTTTCGTAGCCGGTGTGCTGATAGTGGCAGCCGCCACAGACGCCGAAGTGTGGGCAGGCAGGCGCGATGCGCTCCGGTGCGGCGCAGACAATCTCCTCGGCTTCGGCGGACGCGTAGCCGGGCTTGCTCTGCGTGACGCGCACCCGCGCCTGCTCGCCGGGTAGCGTGAGCGGTACAAAAACAGCTTTGCCCTCGATGCGAGCCAGGAAGGCGTCGCCATAGATCGGCTTCTCGATTTCGACGAGTTGCGGCTCGACTGAAGTTGCGCCCTGACACAAGCGTGAGCCCGTTTCGGGGTTTTCTGAGACCTGTTCAGCCCCGGAGTTTTGCTTCCTGGTGATATTGCGCGCAAGCGAACGCTTCTTCACGTCTCGCCTGGTGCGTCGCTCCGTCGTTGATAGTTTTCTAGGCGTCATTGCTGGCTCATGTAGAAGAGGCTGAGGCGCGGCAGGCTGTAATGCACCAGCAACTGTTTTTGGACAAACTGCCGTTCCACCTGGCGCAGTTGCACGGCTCCCATGCGGCTGCGATAGGGAGCCAGTTCGCGCGCGGCGTGCTCTTTGAGCCCCACGAGCAGCTCCTCGGGAGCCGCTGCCGTCAGGGCGGCAAAGAGCTTCTCTTCAAGAACGGTGAGGATGCGTTCCAAGGCTTCCAAATCGTGAGCCGCGGCGTTTTCATTCGTCGCGGCGCGCACCTCGGCGGCGAGTTCGCGCAGACGGGCGGCGGTTGCGGCGCAGGCGTCGGGAGCGACCGTAGCCGCATCCAGCGCAACGGCGGCAGCCTCAAGGTGCGCAGCCACGCGCTCCGGCTCAAAGCCAGCTTCGCGCGCGGGCGTGGTTACGGCGGGAACCGTGCCGGCGGCGGCCTCGCGGAGTTCCTCGGCGGCTTCCATCACCGACTGCGCACACCAGGCCAAGCCGTTCACGCGCCTCATCCGGCCGCGCTTTTGCCGCGCCTCGTACTTGTCAAAGGCCGCGTCGATGCCGCGCAGCGCCGCTTCCAGCGGAATGCCGGCATCGCGCCAGGTCTCGATCAGCGCCCAGTCCAGCGTCGAGAGCAACAACAGCGCCCCGCGCCGCTGCTGAAAGCGCTCTTCGATCTCGGTGAAGTAGTTGAAGTAGTTCAGCACGGCGGGCGCCTCATTGCGGCCGGCTGCATGGCGGCGCGGGGCGATTGCGCTCGAAGATAATCAGCAGGCCATCGAGGGTGAGCATATCGTCGATTTCGGAGATGAAGCGCGAATCCTCCGAGATTTGCCGCGCCAGGCCACCGGTGGCGATGACGCGCGGCTTCTCGCCCAGTTCGGCGACGATGCGCTCCAGAATACCGTCCACGAGGCCGATGTAACCGTAGTAAAGGCCGCTCTGCAGGTGGGTGACGGTGTCGGTGCCGATGACCTTGGCCGGGCGCTTGATGTCAATGCGGCCTAGGCGCGCGGCGTGCGAGAAGAGCGCATCGGCGCTGATGCCGAGGCCCGGCGCGATGGCGCCGCCCAGGTATTCGCCCTTGGCCGAGATCACGTCGAAGGTGGTCGCCGTACCGAAGTCCACCACTACGCAGGGACCGCCGTAGCGCTCGAAGGCGGCGATCGCGTTCACCAGCCGATCCGCTCCAAGTTCGCCTGGATTGTCCACCAGTACCAGCATTCCGGTATCCATGCCCGGCCCCACAAAGATGGGCTCAATGTGGAAGTAGTCTTCGCACATTTGGCGCAACGTGGACTCGACCGGCGGTACCACCGAGCCGATGATGATATGCGTCACCTGGGTGGGAACGAGGCCGTGCATTTCGAAGAGATTGACGAAGAACACGCCATACTCGTCCACGGTCTGGGTGCGGTGCGTGGTGACGCGCCAGTGCGCGGCCAGCTCGGGTTTATCACCACCCCCGCGACCAAGACCTGTCGCTGGGGACCCCGGTTTATCACCGTCAAGCCGGTAGAGGCCCAGCACCGTATTCGTATTGCCTACATCGATGGCTAGCAGCATTGTCTTCTCAACTTATCTCCGCGGCGCGAATGCCGCCGGTCTGTACCGTGACCAATCCATCCCTGGTGCGCATCAGCAGAAATCCATTTTCGTCCAGGCCGGCGGTAACGCCCGTACAGGCCTGCGGACCATGCACCTCAACCCTCCGCCCGCGAATCCAGGTCGAGGCCCGCTCGATGCGTGCGGGAATCGTGGCACCCGCCGCCGGATCGAGCAGCCCAATCGCTTCACGCTCCAGCGATTTTAGCAGGAAGACGAGTAAATCCTGACGCGAAACTCGCCGTCCAGTTTCCAGATCGAGCGAGGTGGCAGACGCGGCCAAATCAGGAGCGAAGGCGCGCTGGTGGACATTGATGCCAATCCCTACCACCGCAAAAGCTGCCGCGGAGCCTTTGGATTTTGCCTCGACCAGGATGCCGCCCGCTTTGTGAGGACCGATGAGCAAATCGTTGGGCCAGCGCAGATCGACCGTGAGGCTAGCGACAGAGTGAATCGCTTCGGCGGCGGCCAGTCCCGCAGCCAGCGGAAGCAGCGGCAGGCGAACGGCGGGAATCAGCGGGCGCAGAAGCACGCTGAGATAAAGTCCCTCGCCCGCAGCCGAGTGCCACGCGTGATCACCGCGGCCACGGCCAGCCCTCTGCTCGTCAGCAAAGTAAACCGAGCCGTGCGGCGCTCCGTTGCGGGCGGCATCGACGGCATCGCTGTTGGTTGAGTCAGTAGTTGGAGAAAAATGCAGCTTGCCCGCAAAAACAGTGCCCCCGAGCCCAGTCTCGCCCGTGGCCTCCAGTGCGGCCAGGTCGAACATGTCTAGGCCGTCTCCGCGCTGATGCGCATGGAGATGTCGGCAGCCTTGGCGGAGTGGGTCAGCGCGCCCACGCTGATGAAGTCCACGCCGGTTTCGGCGTAGGCGCGGATGTTTTCGAGAACGATGCCGCCGGAAGCCTCGGTGGGAATCCAGCGCTCGACCTGCTTGATGCGCTCCACCGAATGCTTCACCTCTTTGGGCGTCATATTGTCCAGCAGAATCGCCTCGGCGCCGTATTCAAGAGCTTCTTCCAGTTCCTGCGCCGAGCGTACCTCGACCTGCACGCGCTGGCCCTTCTTGCGTTGTTCCAGGGCTTGGGTGAGCACCGCTGGCAGTCCGCCGCCCAGCGAGATGTGGTTATTTTTGATGAGAATGCCGCTGGCCAGGTCGAGGCGGTGATTGGTTCCCCCGCCGCAGAGCACAGCGTACTTTTCCAGAGCCCGCAGCCCCGGCACGGTCTTGCGCGTATCAAGCACGTGAGTGTGCGTGCCCTGAATGGCGTCAACGAACTGCCGCGTCAGGGTGGCGATGCCGCTCAGGTGCTGCATCAGGTTCAGAATCACGCGCTCGCAACTGAGCAATGTGCGGGCATTGTGGCGAATGACTGCCAGCACCTGCCCGTCATGCACACGCACGCCATCGAAAATTTCAGGATGGCTGACGACCTCGAAGCGGGTCTGCGCCGGCGGACGCCGGTCGAGGCGCGCAAAAATCTCCAAAAAGCGCGGTACCGCGCCCAGTCCGGAGACGACCATCTCCTGGCGCGCCACAATCGAGGCCGTAGCCAGCAGGCCGGGGTCGATTGTGATGTCTGTCGTGATGTCAGCGGCAGCCTTGTCTTCCAACAAGGCCCGCTCCAGCAATGCGTCGATGCGGCTGCTCTTCCAATCCATGATTCTGTTCCTTGAAGTTACTCAGGGGGCAATGCATCCAGCGCGGCGCGGGCTTTCTCAAGCAGCAGCCGCGTCTCTGCCTGCTGCTTCCTGAGCCCCTCGACTACCGGCGGTGGGGCCTTCTTGAGGAATGCCTCGTTGCCCAATTGACGCTCGGCGGAGCTTAGGCCTTTCTCGTACTTTGCAATGTCCTTAGTCAAGCGCGCTCGCTCGGCGGCCACGTCGATGGTGCGTTCGTAGATCACGGCCACGTCGAAGCTGAGCGCGGAGCGTTTTGACAAGCCAGCAGTGATCTCTTGCACAAAGCGCAAATCGCTGACTTTGGCTAACCGCTCGACGATCGTGCGATTGCCTTCAATGACCTGTTGAATCCCCGAATTGATGCGTACTTCGATTGGCGTGACGGCTTTCTCCTCGACGCCAATCTCTTTGCGCAATGTGCGGGTTTCCGAGATGAGGTCCTGGACCAGTTGCATTTCAAGCTGCGCTATCTTATCCAAGTCTCCATCGGCGGCCTGTGGGTATTGCGTCAGCGCAATGGATTCGGCGGGCGGATTGCCGTCATAAAGCGCGTGCCAAATTTCTTCGGTCAGGAAGGGCATGAAAGGCGAAAGCAAGCGCAACGAAGCTTCAAAAACCGAAACCAGCGTGGTGAGCGCGGCTTTTCTACCTGCTGACTTGCTGGCTTGTTCACTCGCCGGCTCGCTGTCTGGCCCATCCATCGGAAAGTCCAGCCGCAGCTTGACGATTTCGAGGTACCAATCGCAGAAGCTGCCCCAGAAAAATTGATAGATAGTGTTGGCTGCGTCGTCGTAGCGGTAGTTTTCCAGTGACTGATTGACCTTGGCCGCGGTTGCGTGGAACTCGGCTACGATCCAGCGGGCCTCGAGAGGCGCATTTTCTGCGGCTTCCGGCATTGCGCCCAGCGCGGCGGGATCAACCACAATGCCGATCTCGGCGGCGCGGTCCACATTCATGAAGAGGAAGCGCGCGGCGTTCCAAATTTTGTTGGCGAAGGCGCGGTAGCCCTCGGTGCGGGCTACGTTGAAGGCAATGTCGGTGCCAGGCGAGGCCATCGAGGCCAGCGTGAAGCGAACCGCATCGGTGCCGTACTGCTTGACGATTTCGATGGGGTCGATGACGTTGCCCTTGGTCTTGGACATCTTTTCGCGGTTGGCGTCGCGCACCAGAGCGTGGATATAAACCTCGCGAAACGGCACTGAGTCCTTCAGTTCGCGCTTGGAGCCGTCGGGCATGGGCACGTCGCCGGCGAACCAGCAGCCCAGCATGATCATGCGGGCGACCCAGAAGAAGAGAATGTCAAAGCCGGTAACCAGGAGGCTTGTCGGATAGAAGGCGTCGAAATCCGCACGATTTTCCGCGGTGATCTTCGGCCAGCCGAAGACAGAGACCGGCAGCAGGCCAGAGGAGAACCAGGTGTCGAGAACATCGGTTTCTTGCGTGATGCGGGCCGAGCCGCAGTGAGCGCAAGCGGTTGGATCGACGCGGGCGACGGTGATCTTGTGGCACTCCGCGCAGTGCCATGCGGGGATGCGGTGGCCCCACCAGAGCTGGCGCGATATGCACCAGTCGTGGATGTTTTCCATCCACTCGAAGTAGGTTTTCTCGTACATCTCCGGCGTGAAGTGAATGTGTTTTTGCCGGACAGCTTCTTTGGCCTTCTCGGCCAGCGGCTCGATCTTGATGAACCATTGCGTGGAGAGGCGCGGCTCGACGACTGTCTTGCAGCGGTCGCAGTGGCCCACGTTGTTGGTGTGGTCCGTAATGCCAGCCAACAGCCCCTGAGCTTCGAGTTCGGCGACGATGCGCTTGCGGGCGACATAGCGGTCAAGGCCTGCGTAAGCGCCGCCATCGGCGTTGATGTGGCCCTTGTCGTCCATGATGTTGATCGACGGCAGATGATGGCGCTCGCCGAGGGCGAAGTCGTTGGGGTCGTGAGCCGGAGTTACCTTCACCGCGCCGGTTCCGAAGTCACGGCTAACCCACTCGTCCAGGATGATAGGGATTTCGCGTCCGACCAGAGGCAGGCGGAGTTTCTTGCCGTGCAAGTGGAGATAGCGTTCGTCTTCGGGATGAATGGCAACGGCTACGTCGCCAAGCATGGTCTCTGGGCGGGTGGTCGCAATAGCGAGAAACTCACCAGTCTCCTGACCTTGCGCGTCAATGATAGGGTAGCGAATCTCCCATAAGTGGCCTTTTTGTTCCTCGTGGGAGACTTCCAGGTCGCTGATGGCGGTTTGGCAGCGAGGGCACCAGTTGACGATGTAAGCGCCGCGGTAGATCAGACCCTGCTCATGTAAGCGGACGAAGGCTTCCCGCACAGCGACGGATAAGTTCTCGTCCATGGTGAAGTATTCGCGCTGCCAGTCGACCGAGGCGCCGAGGCGTTTCATCTGGTCGAGGATGGCGCCGCCATAGTGGCGCTTCCACTCCCACACGCGCTCGACAAAGGCCTCGCGGCCGAGTTGCTGGCGGCTCTTGCCTTCAGTTGTCAATTGGCGCTCGACCATCATCTGCGTGGCGATGCCCGCGTGATCCGTGCCCGGCAGCCACAAGGCGCGGCGGCCCGTCATGCGCCGCCAGCGGACGAGGATGTCCATCTCCGTCTGGTTGAGCATGTGCCCCATGTGCAGCCGGCCGGTAACGTTGGGCGGCGGCAAAAGGATGGTAAAGGAGGACTGGCCGCCCAGGCTCGATTCAGTTTCGGCATCGGCGGCGGGCGTGTGCTGGGCGAAGAGTTTTTCGCGCACCCAGTATTCCGCCCAGTGATCTTCAATGGCGGTGGGGTCGTAGGCTTTGGGCAGGTCGTGGGGCATGAGGGTTATTTCCGAGCCCCTGATGGACTGCGCAAAACCCTCTTGCAGCGATGGTTTTGAGCCAGGGGACTACTCGTCATTTTAACAGATACGGGTCAGGGAGCAATTCTTCGTATACTCTCCGCGACAACAGTCTTCAATATCGAATTAGTTGCCATCATCGAGCGCGCCGATCACCTGGCCATAGTTACAGCGGCGTGAAAGGCGGCAATGTGGGATTCAAATCCAGAGCGCTCCAATGCCCATGGTTTCTTTGCCGGCGGCATGAAAACTCCCTGTAAACATAACTTGTCTTGACCTCATTCCAGAACCTGTAAACTTCTTTCCGGGATTCGCATGAAGTAATGTCGTGCAATGCGACCACACCTCCATCACCAACCAGCGGAGAATACGTTGCGAAATCCTCACGTGCGCCTTCGCAGCTTTGATCTTCATCGATAAAGAGAAAATCCAGCTTATGCTCCTGCAATGAGTTATGAATGCTGGCGAGGATTTCAGGCCGGTGAGAGCCTTTCCGCAGCATGAAGAGCGATTGACCCTTGCGAATCAATTTACGAAGGAAAGGCTCTTGACAGGCGCGATAAATATGGCCGATCACTGTCATGGAAAAATCAATGCTGATGATAGTAGCATCCGTGACAGCAATCTGTGAAAACACAAAGAGTTTGCCCCCTATAAGTACTAGAGGCTGTTTCATAAATAGATTCGGCCTCAAAGTGGATACTTCTGTCTGAGGACGTTGTTGTGTTGAGCTTCCTGCATGAGCAAGAAGCGATTTGAGTTGTTGACCGATGAGCAGTG
>Ga0181529_10002663_pt1 | contig 21087 bp, 14 predicted proteins | sample PEATcosm2014_Bin_36_FD_119763 | JGI IMG/M metagenome (GOLD analysis project Ga0181529, IMG submission 119763) | Peatland microbial communities from MTU Mesocosm Facility, Houghton, MI, USA - PEATcosm2014_Bin10_30_metaG | ecosystem: Environmental > Terrestrial > Soil > Wetlands > Peat | place... | reverse complement strand
GAGGAGCCTGAGCTGGATAGGTCCCGCAGGGACACCGAGATCACGCTGAACTTTACCACGCTGCTAGGCATCTTTTTTGGCATGGTGCTGCTCTGCGGGCTTTTTTTTGGGTTGGGATTCGCGGCGGGACGCTACGGGCCCAACGATTCCTCGATCGGCAGCCCACAGGGCAGGCCCGGCGGCCAACCCGCTTTGGAGGCCGGCTCGCGGCCCAAGCCCTCGGCGGCGCCGCAGAATCCAAGCGATTCTCAACATGGCGCGCCCAATCCGCTGCCGTCCGCGCCATCTTACGTCAGTCCACAAGACGCATATCCCGCTGCTTCCCAAGCGGTGGTCAAGCCTGCCCTGCCGCCGCCGGCAACGGTGTCCAATGCCGGCTCCGGCACGGCTCCCAATGGCCCTTCGATGGTCCAGATTGCCGCGGTTTCTCACCAGGAAGACGCCGATGTGCTGCAAAGCGCCCTGCGCAAGCGCGGCTACGCGGTCACCGTCCGTCGCCAGCCCGCCGACGGCTTGATCCACGTGCAGATCGGCCCCTTTCCAAATCGCAACGATGCCGAGGTCATGCGCCAGAAGCTGCTCAACGACGGCTACAACGCTATCGTGCAGCCGTAGCGAGCCGCGGCCGCGGCGCACAGGAGGCAGTAAGACGGGTCCACACCGGGCACGTCTAGAGGAACCAGGCTTTGCTCTGGAGGCGAGGACGCGGCCAGTACGGTCGACCAGGAGGTTGCTACGGAGTCGATCTGGCCGTGAGAAACGCGGGCGAGAAAGGCATTCAGGCGAAGAAGCTCACTTTGCGGGAAATGCCGCTTTCTGCCGCCAGCATCTTGACCTCGGGCTGGACCTCGTCTTCCGGTTCGGCCTCGGCCTCTGCCACGGTCTCTTCGTACTGGTCCTCGTCTTCTTCCGCCGATTTGCCACCGCCGGGCGAGTAGGTCTCGTCGCCAGTGCGCGCAGAATCCTCTATCTCGAAGACCGCCCAGTGCTTGGCATCCGCCGCCGGAACCTTGGCGGGGAAAGCGCGAACGCCGGTAATTGGGCCGATCTCCACTGTTCCACCTCGATCAAGGGCTCCCCATGCCGACCCGTATCGGCCAAAGTTTCAAAAAGTTTAATGGTTTTTGAAGAAAAAGTGCCTGATTTCGATACAGATCGACCGAAATGTTGCCGTGTTTTCCACAGGGAGGCGGCGCAAAATGCGCCAAAGCCAGTTCTGCGGCCCCACCTGGCAGGGGTGGACCGCGGGATTCCCGATCGTTCCGCAGCGCGCCATCGCGGGTTGAACGGTTCTTCGATCGTGGAGAGACGGCGACTGGGCTTGCTACACTTGTGCCATGTTGGATGAACTGGAATTTCGCCGGACCGCCGAAGCATCTCTGGATGCATTGAAGAGGCACCTGATCGTGCGCGAGGAAGACGCGGATGCGGGTTTCGAGGTCGAAGAACAGAACGGCGTGCTGAACGTGCTGTTCGAAGAGCCGGTGGGCAAGTTCGTGATCACCCCGAATGCGCCGGTGCGGCAAATCTGGATCTCGGCGCTCTCGACCAGCTTCAAACTCGATTGGGATGGAGCGGCGCAGGCATTCATTTTGCCGCGCAGCGGCGAACCGCTCATAGCGCTGGTGGACCGGCTGATCGAGGAGCATCTGGAGGGGTAGGGAGAGCTTTCCTGGAAGCGGGCCAGTAGAGATTTGTGCTCTCCCACCCATGCGGTAAAGAACACCGCATGGATGGGGCACGGAGCAGTGGGCTCCCCGAATTCGTGCAATGGGGCAAAAGCAAAAGGGTCCGGCTGGTGAGCCGGACCCTTTTTGCGCAACGGCGGCTTACTTGAGCGAATAGACGGACTTGAGGACCTTTGAGGCTACATTCTTGGGCAGCGGAGCGTAGGAGAGAGCCGAGACTTCGCTCTCGCCGGACTTGACGATCCAGCTCAGCAGGTCCTTGATGACCTTGCCCTTGGCGGGGTCGGGAGACTGGAGCGGCACCAGCAGCCAGGTGAAGCTGGAGATGGGATAGGCGTTGGCGCCTGGCGCGTTGGTGATGGAAACGCGATAGTCGTCGGGGATGTCCTTGACGCTGGCGGCGGCGGCGGTGACGCCTTCGATAGAAGCCTTGACGAACTTGCCGGAAGCATTCTTGACTTCGCCGTAGCTGATCTTGTTCTGCAGCGCGTAGATCAGTTCGACGTAGCCCACGGAACCGGGAAGCTGGCGGACCAGGCCGGCAACACCCTCATTGCCCTTGCCTGCCGCGGCGGTGGGTGCAGGCCAGGTGGGCGAGGCGCCCCTGCCTGGTCCGGCGGCCCACGCGGGGCTGACCTTGCTCAGGTAATCGGTGAAGATGTAGGTGGTTCCGCTGCCGTCGGAGCGGTGCACCACAACGATCTTCTGGTCGGGCAACTTGACGCCAGGGTTGTCCTTGGCGATGCGGGGATCGCTCCACTTGAGAATCTTGCCCAAATAGATGTCGGCCAGCACGTCGGCGCTGAACTTGATGTCGTCAACGCCGGGCACGTTGAAGATGGGCACCACCGCGCCAATGACGGTGGGGATGTGGATCAACTTGGTTTTGGCCCCGGCCAACTGCTCGTCGGTGGCCGGCGCGTCGCTGGCGCCAAAGTCCACCAGGCCCGCAGTGACCTGGCGGATGCCGCCGCCGGAACCGATCGACTGATAGTTGATCTCGACCCCGGGATGCGCGGAAGAATACTCGCTAAACCACTTGGAATAAATCGGATACGGGAAGGTCGCGCCTGCCCCCGTCAACTTCTGCGCTTGAGCCGCGCTCAAGGCCAAAACGAACAGAACCACGGTTGCCAAAGTCTTCTTCACAGCTAGCTCCTTGCAGATTGACTGCCGTGTCTCATTGTCTACCGGGAATGTTACGGGCGTTTGAATCGACGGCAGGTTTTGCGTATTTCTCCCAGCGGGCTTGAACATCTTGCCTGCTCGGTTTCTACGGATCTGCAGCTTGGCTCAAGGTTGCCGGTCACCGCAAGAACAGGTAGCGCTGGCCTCCCGGCCGGCTGTTGCATGGACCTCCCGGTCCACGCAACATTCCACAGCGATAGGGAAGACACTCTATGGAACGGGGGCTAGGGTATCCTGCGGCCCTGGGGCCAGCGGCAGGGTGAAATGGAAGGCCGCGCCAGAGCCGAGTTCGCTCTCCGCCCAGATGCGGCCGCGATGCGCCAGGACGATGTGCTTGACGATGGCCAAGCCGAGCCCGGTGCCGCCCGACTCGCGGGAACGGGCCTTGTCGACGCGGTAAAAGCGCTCGAAGATGCGGGCGAGGTGGTCGGAGGCGATGCCGGGGCCAAAGTCCTGGACGATGAATTCGACTTCTCTGTCGAGCAGGCGCGCGCCGACGCGGATGCACTTGCCGCTCTTGGCGTACTTCAGAGCATTTTCAATGAGGTTGCCGAAGACCTGGTTCAAGGCGTCCGGGTCGGCCATGACCGTGGAGTCCGGCGCGCCGGAGAATTCCAGTTCGACGCCGGAATCCATCACGATGCCCGCCAGCGATTCGACGGCGTCGTGGACCAGGGCGGAGGCGCGCACGGGCTGGAGCGCCAGCTTGTAGTCGGGGCTTTCCACTCCGGCCAGAGCGAGCAGGTCCTCGGTGAGGCGGTTCATGCGAATGGCGTTTTTGAGGACGATGCCGAGAAACTCGCGGGAGACGCCGGGGCTGGGGGACGGCTCCTCGAGGAGTGTCTCGACGTAGCCCTGAATGGAGGTGAGCGGGGTGCGTAGCTCATGGCTGACGTTGGCGATGAAATCGCGGCGGGACCGCTCCGCGGCCTCGATGCGGGTGACATCGTGGAGCACGGCGAGCGCGCCGCCGCCGGGCAAGGGCGCGGCGTTGATCTCGAAGATGTGCCCTGGCGCGAGCGCGTTAGCGCGGCCGGAACGTGCCTCCCGCTGTTCCAGCGCCGCGCGCACACAGGCCAGCAACTCCGGATCGCGGACGGAGTGGATCAGCGGCCGGCCGGGGAAGATGGGCATGCCGGCAACGCGCTTCATCTGGGCATTGGACCAGCGCACGGTCCCCTCGGGGGTGATGGCCACCACCGCCTCCTGCATCGAATCGAGCATGGCGGCCAGCTCCTGGCGGCGGCTCTCGATCTCTGCAAAGCTCTCATTCAGCTTTTCCGCGGCGCGGTTGAGCGCGGCCTCCGGGGCGGTGAGCGCATCGTCTTCAGTGCGCTGCAAACGGGCACTCAACTCTCCGTCTGCGAGTTTCCGAGCGAAGGCGACAACCCTGTCCAGCCGCGTGGAGATGCGCCCGGCGACCAGGACAGCCAGAGACAGGGCCACGGCGAGCGCAATCAGGCCGGACCAGACAATCTCATTCCCATAGAGGAGAACGGTCTTGTTTGGGGGCAGCTCCAAAACTTTTCCCGCAATCAGCGGAATGAAGACAAACTCCATGCCGGCGGCCTGGAGCACCAGCAGCAGGAGGAAGAGGCCAAGCAGCCGGGTAAAAATCTTGGATTTCACTCTGCGCCTACTCGCTCTTGGGAAGCTCGAAGCGGTAGCCGGCGCCGCGAACGGTCTTCAGGTAGCGTGGGTTCTCCGGATCGATCTCGATCTTCTCGCGGATGCGGCGCACATACACGTCAACCGACCGCGGCGTGACAAAGCGCGCATCGCCCCACACGGCGTCCAGCAACCGGTCGCGGCTGAAGACCCGGCCCGGATGGCGGGCGAGGTAATCGAGCAGCCGGAACTCGGTGGCTGTGGTGGTGGTCAGCTCGCCGCGCACCGTCAATTGCATGGCGTTGGCGTCGATCACAACCTGCTCAAAGCTGATGACCGAGGGGGTGGTGGGGCGCTCGAAGCGGCGCAGCACCGCCTTGACGCGGGCCACCAGCTCGCGGGTGGCGAAGGGCTTGGTGATGTAGTCGTCGGCGCCCAGTTCCAGGCCTAGAACGCGGTCGTTTTCGCCGGCGCGGGCGGTCAAAAAGATGATGGGGATGGTGGAGAGCGCGGGATGGTTGCGCAGGCGCTTGCAGACGTCGAGGCCGTCTCCGCCGGGCACCATGATGTCCAGCAGGAACAGGGCCGGAGCCTGGCGCTCGGCGTCGGGAATCAGATTGGTGGGGGTATGAAACAGCCGCGCCGAAAAGCCCGCGGCTTCCAAATGATGCTGCACAAGCCGCGCGATATCGGTATCGTCTTCCAGAACAAAAATGGTTTGGCTCAACCGGTCAGCCCTCGTCCGGCGGCCGTTAAGGTGCAAACGCCGAGGCCGCACGGTTCCGTTAACAGATTAATGCAGATAGGCAAAGATATTGCAAACGTTGTGTGAATTCGAGCGGGGAACGAGGGATGGCGGAAAGTTCGATGCGGGGGACTGAGGGTAAATTTGCCTTTGCGGTCTCCCAGGTCCAAAAAAAATGGAAACCTGGGCCCCTGGCTGCTCCGCAATGGAACTTCCGCGCCCTTCCAGCCGTAGTCGGATGAATCGGCGGGGCATATCGAGCCTCCCGCCGAGGAGCGTCTTGTGAAAGCGATTGTCTACACGCAATACGGTTCGCCCGATGTGCTTGCGTTCAAGGAGATTCCAACACCCACGCCAAAGGACAACGAGGTCTTAATCAAACTCTGCGCGGCGTCGGTCAACCCGCTGGACTGGCACTTCATGCGCGGCACGCCCTGGCCCGTTCGGCTGATGATCGGGCTGTTCAAACCAAGGCGCACCGTCCTGGGCTGCGATATCGCGGGGCGCGTTGTAGCGGTGGGCAAAGACGTGAAGCTGCTTCAGCCGGGCGACGAGGTTTTTGGGGGCGTCGAATTGGGAGGGTTTGCCGAATTTGTGTGCGCCGTTGAGGACAAGCTGGCGCCGAAGCCCGCCAACTTGTCGTTTGAAGAAGCTGCAGCCGTGCCCGTTGCGGCCATCACCGCGCTGCAGGGCCTTCGCGACCAGGGCGGGATCAAGCCGGGGCAAAGGGTCCTGGTGGATGGCGCGTCGGGCGGGGTGGGCACGTTCGCCATCCAGATCGCCAAATGCTTCGGGGCCGAAGTCACCGCCGTGTGCAGCACGGCCAAAATGGAAACGGCGCGAGCACTGGGCGCGGACCATGTCATCGATTACACGCGGGAGGACTTTTCGCATAGCGGCCAGCTATACGATCTGATCTTTGCCGCCAACGCCCACCGTTCGCTCTTCGCTTACCGTCGCGCCATGAAGCCGGGCGGAGTCTACGTCATGGCCGGCGGCGGCGGGGCTCAGATTCTCCAGACCGTGTTCCTGAGGCCGTTGATCTCGCGGGTCGGAAGCAAAAAGATGCGCGGCCTTTTGGCGAAGATGAACAACAAAGACCTGGTCTTTCTGAAGGAGCTTCTTGAGGACAGAAAAATCGCGCCGGTCATCGACCGGCGTTACCCGTTGAGCGACGCGGCTGACGCCATCCGCTATCTGGAAGAGGGCCATGCGCGGGGGAAAGTGGTGCTGACCGTGGAGAATGGCCGGTAGAGGGTATCGGCTTCCCACCCTAGCCGTAAAAACAAGGACGCGGCGAGGGTGGGACACCCAGCTGCCTGTGCCCCCTGTTTCCCCCTTTCTTTGCACAACTGTGCGCGCCCGCATTTCCGAACCCCGCCAAAGAGTGCAAAAATTGATAACGATATGAGCATCCGATTCGTACTCCCCGCTAAGCTTCGCGGCGCCGTAGACCAGGCTGCCGCCGACTGGACCCAAAACAACAAGGTTGCCCGCTTCTGGCAGAAGGACCCCAGCTTGTGGACCCGCGACGGCGAGGAGAAGTGGCTGGGCTGGATCGACATCGTCGAGCGCGAGCAGCAGCAATCCGCGGCCTTTGCCGCGCTGGCCGCCGACGTGAAGGCCGCCGGCTTCAAGAGCGTACTGCTGCTGGGCATGGGCGGCTCCAGCCTCTGTCCCGAGGTGCTGTCTGTCACCTTTGGGCAACAGGCGGGCTTTCCCGCGCTGCACATCGTGGACTCCACCGACCCTGTGCAGGTGAAGGCCGCCGGCGACAAGGTGAACCTGGCCGAGACGCTGGTGATTGTGGCCAGCAAGTCCGGCTCCACGCTGGAACCCAACGTCCTCAAGCAGTACTTCTTCGAGGAGATGAAGAAGGCCGTGGGCGCGGAGAAGGCGGGCAGCCACTTCCTGGCCATTACCGACCCCGGCTCGAAGATGGAGCAGGTGCCCAAGGCCGATGGCTTCCGCCACATCTTCTACGGCGACCCCACCATCGGCGGACGCTTCTCCGCGCTCTCGAACTTTGGCGTGGTGGTGGCCTGCGTTGCCGGTCTGGACACCGAAACGCTGCTGGCCAAGGCGGCCAAGGGCGTGGCCGCGGCCAAGCTCGCTCCGGCGGAGAATCCCGCCGTGCAACTGGGCCTGACCATGGGCCTGGCAGCCGAAGCAGGACGCGACAAGATCACCATCTTCACCTCGCCGGAGATCTACGACCTGGGCGCGTGGATGGAACAGTTGATTGCCGAATCCACCGGCAAGCTGGGCAAGGGAATTACGCCCGTTGACCGCGAGACGATTGCCGCTCCCGAGGTTTACGGCAGCGACCGCATCTTCGTTTATATCCGACTGGAGAGCACGGCCGATGCCTCGCAGGACGCCAAAGTTGCCGCCATCGAAGCAGCCGGGCATCCGGTGATTCACATCGAGATCGACGACCTCTACGAGATCTTCGGGCAGTTCTTTACCTGGGAAGTGGCGACCGCCGTGGCCGGCTCGGTGATGGGCATCAACCCCTTCAACCAGCCGGACGTGGAGTCGGCCAAGATCGAGACCCGGGCTCTGACTTCGGCCTACGAGCAGACCGGCGAGCTGCCCACGCGCGAGCCGGTGTTGGTCGGCATGCAAGGAGAGGTGGACTTCAATATCTACGCCGCCGATTCCTATGCCGCTACGCTGACCGAGGCTGCGCGGAGCGGCGGGCTTGGCCTGTCGCTGGCCGGGTATCTGCGCGCGCACTTCGACCAGATTCACGCCGGCGACTACTTTGCCGCGCTGGCCTATCTGCCCATGTTCCCCGAGCACGAGGCGGCGATTCAGGGCCTGCGCCACAAGGTGCGCGACACGAAACATGTGGCCACCTGCCTGGGCTTCGGCCCGCGCTTCCTGCACTCCACCGGGCAGGACTACAAGGGCGGTCCCAACAGCGGCGTCTTCTTGCAGATCACCGCGGACCATGCCGTGGATGTGGCGATTCCGGGGCAGAAGCTGACGTTTGGCGTGGTCATCGACGCCCAGGCCGGCGGCGACTTGGCTGTGCTGGAAGCGCGCGGACGCCGTGCTTTGCGGGTTCACCTGGGCGCCGATGTGGCCGCCGGGCTGAAAACGCTGGCCGCGGCGGTGGATCAGGCGCTGGCGTAACAGTCCGCCACCGGTGTCTCCGACCCATGATCGTTGAAACAAGCCGATATGGGTGGGCATTGCGGAGGGAGCAGGGGCCTTCAGGCCCCTGAACCCGCCGCCTCAAAAAGAGGGCCTTTAGGCCCGGGCCTTCCGGCCACATTGCCTGTTCGGCACCGTCATCCTCTCCCCACGCCAATGTCATCCTGAACGCAGTGAAGGATCCGCGGGTGCCTTTGAGAGTTCAAAATTGGCGATATTTCCGAATTGGCGACCATACGTCCATTGTTGGCCAGGCAAGGTGCGGTCCCTGAAATCCTGCCCATCGGTTGCGACTCTTGGGATGGAAGAGGATGGTCAAGACTGCCTCAAGAAGGGCAAGTCGTGAGACGGCGCTGCGCCGCTAGAGGAACGAATCGCACAACCGAATCGCCCACGTGGCCGAATCGGCGTCCGCTCCTCCCGAAGGGAGGCGAAGAGAATAGCCCAGGGTGAAACCCTGGGAACGCATTCCCATTGAATCCATCCGCCCTGTAGGGGCGGAACGAAGGAACCTCTGGCGCCGGCGGCGAAAACCTGCTGTAGCATGGTGTGCGTATGCCGCACACCTTTTGTTCCTCGCTCTATCATTGCGTCTTCTCGACCAAGGAGCGGCGCAAGATCATCCGGCCAGATGCCCAGGAACAGCTATGGGCCTACATGGGAGGGATCGCGCGCGGGCTTCAAATCAAGGCTCTCGAAGTTGGAGGCATGGAAGATCATGCACATCTCCTGCTCTCTCTGCCGTCCACGATGACGGTGGCCACGGCCATGCGCGAGATCAAGAGTTCTTCGTCCCAATGGTTGCACGAGCACTGCGCCTTGCCGGACTTCGCCTGGCAGGAGGGCTACGGCGCATTCTCTATCGGAAGCGCGCAGATTGAAGCGACCGCGGCCTACATCGCCAATCAGGTCGAACATCATCGCAAACGGGATTTCCAATCGGAGTTCCTGGCCATTTTGAAGAAGCAGGGGATTGCATACGATCCGCGCTTTGTCTGGGGATAGCTCTCCCGCCCCAACAGGGCGGGGGAATCTCTGGACGCACGCCACCCCAGGGTTTCACCCTGGGCTATTTTCTACGGCTCCCTACGGGAGCATCTAACTCGGCTCTCACCCATTCCGGGGCCTCAGCAGACTCAAACCGGTATTGCAGACGAGTAGGCCATGATCCAACCGGAACCCATCTACTCCTCTGTCGAGTTGTCTTCCGGCTCATGCTTGTACCTGGTCCAGGGTTCTCCGGGCTTGCTTCGCTCCGCGCGCCAGCCAACGGGCAGGTCGGCTAATTCAGTCAGGGAGGAATCACTGTCTAGTGGGTGATGGAGACAGACCAGAACACCGCCGGTATCGGTCATGCTGTCACCGAGAAACTGCCATGCTCCGTCATCTTCATCGTGTGATACATAGGTGACCGGTTCTACGCCGGTGTGAACCGCCTTGGATAAATAGGCTCCGGTGTGTGGTGGATCAGGAAACCTCCAATTGAATAAGCTGCTCTTGCGGTCCTGTGATGCCCAGAAATCATCTTCGACGCGAGTCAGAGGAGCACCCGGTTGCATCAGAGGTTGCTCGAACTGAGTATTGAAGCCCTTGTCCCCAGGAAAACGGTCTTGCAGATCGGGATATATGGCCTGCAACACCGGATAGTCCGACCCCCCGTAGTACCAGTTCGCCCAGTTCATGATGTGCTTCACCCACTTAGATTCAACAGGGCGGAACTTACAGTCTATGTTCCCAATCAAGTTGCTTTGCCGACCTTGAGTGAGATCAATGCCATTGCGTTGACGCTATACGGCTTCGTTCAAGCAGGAGTGAGCCACTTCCGGGTCCAAACCTACGGTGACAAGGTCAGGCTTGCCACAGGTATCAAAGACGCCGATGGTGTAGGTCCAGCCGGACGCTCGTCCTGCACTGCTTTTCACCGAGATAACGGAGCAGCCGAACTTCTCAACATTTCTGATTGTGCCCTCATCACCCTCGTTGAGAACTCCAGTGCGAAGATACCGGGTTCGTGCAGTTTCGAATCTCTGGTCTGGGCTAGCCAACGGCAATCTCCTCGTAATTCGGGGTTATGCTCACATTATCCTGCGCAAAGTGCGGGCGGTCGATCTATTTCGGGCGTGTTACCGGCTACTCGGAAATAACGAGAAGCAACCGCAGATCCTTCGCTGCGCTCAGGATGACAGCGAATTCGGGGCGAGGTCGGACGCACGACAAGAACGGGTTCGCCTTGTTACCCCCGCTCAACCTGCGCCACCGGCAGCCGGACGATGGCTCGGGCGCCTTCGCCGTCTTCGCGGTTGAGGAGGCGGATTTCGCCGCCGTGGGCGCGGGCGATCTGCTGGGCCAGGGCCAGTCCGACGCCGCTGCCGGCGGGCTTGGTGGTGTAGAAGGGCACAAACAGGTTGTCGGCATTGGCGATGCCCTGGCCGCGATCTTCGATAGCGACCAGCACGCTCGATTCCGCGATGCGCCAGCTTGCATGAACCGGCTGCGCGCCGTTGGTCAGCGAGGCGTCCACTGCGTTGGCCAGCAGGTTGATGAACATCTGCTCCAACTGGTCGGGATCGGCGTGGAGCATGGTTGCGGGGCCGGGATCGAGCCGCACTTCGAGGCGCTGTTCGAGCAGGACCACGCGCTCCAGCAGCGGCCCCAATTGAACCGGCCTAAGGCGCGGCGGCGGCAACTGGGCCAGCAGGCGATAGGACTGCACGAAGCGGTGCAAGGCGTCGGCGCGGCTCTCGACAACGCCCAGGCCGCGGCGGAAGTCGTGCAGCGTGGCCTGGTCGCCGGTCATGTTCTCGACCCGCGCCAGCAAGCTGCCGGCGATGGACTTGATGGGCGCCAGCGAGTTTGAAAGCTCGTGGCCCAGCACGCGGATCAGACGCTTCCAGGCCATCTGTTCTTCTTCCTGAAGCGGCAGGCTTACGTCGGCCAGCAGCAGCAGCGTGTGGGGCGCGCCGTCCTGGCGGAAGAGCGCCTTGCGCAGCAGCCAGCGCGTGGGCTTGGAGCCGAAAGAGTGGATCGACTGGTCGGGCGCGGCCAGCAGATCTTCAAGGCCCAGCTCGCGCGCGGTGTAGCCGAAGCAGCGGGAGTGTGTGCGGCCCAGCAGTTGCACGCCGGCATTGTTGACCAGTTGCAGCAAGTCTTCGCGGTCAAAGGCAAAGAGCGGCGCGTGCATGACTTCGAGGATGCGAGCCAGCAGAGCGGTTGCTTCAAGCGAACGGACGCGCTGCTTTTGCAAAAGATCGGCGAGCGCGTTGATCTCTGCGGCAAGTTCGCCCAGGGCATCCGCAGCGCCGGCGCCGCGGGCGCGGAAGGAGTAGTCGCCCTCGCGCAGGGACGACACCACGTTGGAGAGTGTTTGCAAGGGGCGGACCAGGCTCTCGATCAGCGCGGCGGCGATCATGAGCAGATAGAGCAGCAGGCAGCAGGCGGCGAGAAGAGCAGGCGCGAAGCTTATCTTGTTTTGATAACCGAGAATGGCGGCAAAGAGCAGCGCGGGCAAGGACAGCAACAGACAGTAAAGCCACGCCCGGCGGACCGCCGAGCGCCGGTGCCTGCGCATGTGCCGTTCATAGCCCATATTTTTCGATGCGCCGGTAGAGCGCCGCGCGGCTGAGTCCCAGGGCTTCGGCTGCTTGGGTGATGTTGCCGTCGCAGCGGCGCATCATCTTGCGAACCAGCAGGGCCTCGACCTCGTCGATGCTCATGTTCTCAAACGACTGAGAAGAGGATTTGGCCGAGGTGATGGCGAGATTGGCGGGCTCGACCTCGTCGCCGCGGCAGAGCAGCACGGCGCGCTCCACGGTGTGCTCCAATTCGCGCACATTGCCCGGCCAGGGATACTGCATCATGTGCTGCATGGCGGCCGGAGAGAAGCCGTTGACCTGCTTGCGATAGCGGGCGCGGACGCGGCCCAGGAAGTGCTGAGCCAGCAGCGGAATGTCTTCGCGGCGGTCGCGCAACGCGGGCAGGTGAATCTCGACGGTGTTGATGCGGAAGAGCAGGTCTTCGCGGAAGTTGCCGGCCTTGGCCTCCTCGTGCAACAGCGCATTGGTGGCGGAGAGAATGCGCACATCCACCTGGCGGGTTTGCGAGGAGCCCACACGCTCCGGTTCGCCGGTTTCCAGCACGCGCAGCAGCTTGGCCTGCTGGCGCAGCGGAACGTTGGCGATTTCGTCCAGGAAAAGCGTGCCGCCGTTGGCCAGCTCGAAGCGGCCGATGCGGTCGGTGCGCGCGTCGGTGAATGCGCCTTTGACGTGGCCGAAGATTTCGCTTTCGAAGGTGCCTTCGGGCAATCCGCCGGCGTTGACGGCCACCAGCGCCATGCGGGCGCGCGGCGAGGCGGCATGCAGCAGCTTGGCAACGATCTCCTTGCCGGTGCCGTGTTCGCCGGTGATGAGCACGTTGGCGTCGGAGGGGCCGACCTGGCCGATCAGTTCCAGCACCGGTTGCATGGCGGGCGCGCCGGCAATGAACTCCGGCATGCCTTCGGCGCGCAGCAGGCGGTTTTCCAGTTCGAGCTGGCGCGCGCGGCGCAGGGCCTGGTGCAGTTCGGCGTGGACGCGGATCAGCGAGACCAGCCGCTCGTTCTCCCAAGGCTTCTGGATGAAGTCGCGCGCGCCGCGCTTGATGGACTCGACGGCCAGGTCGATGTTGCCCCAGGCGGTCATCACGATCACCGGCAGGCGCGCGTCGAACTCCTGAATGCGGGCGAGGAGATCGAGGCCCTCCTTGCCGGAGGTGGTGTCGCGGGTGTAGTTCAGGTCGATAAGCAGCACATCGTAGTCGCTCTGGCCCAGCGCTTCGAGCAGCAACTGGGGCGAGCGCACGCAGTCCACATGGATGCCTTGCGGGGAGAGCAGCAGTTCGACGGCCTCAAGGATGTGGGGCTGATCGTCGGCGACGAGGACACGGATTTTTTCGTTCTTACGAGGGTCTGTCATCTAATCTCCGGCACCAGCGTTGCGAGCGAAAATCGGGCCAGACGAGGCTGAGCCCGAAGGCTGTGGCGGGACCACCGTCGAGGGCGAAAACGAAGTGTGGCCCGATTCTCGCTCGCAACTCAAAGGGACGGGGACAGTTTTCCCGATTTCGTTGTCGCTCGTCGTTTGCAGACACCCGGTATGCGTCACTCCTCACTCCTAGAACTCGAAAAAACTGGCCCCCGTCGCTGGCGCCGGAGATTATATGGCAGACCCTACAGATGGTCTGCCTCCACTACTCCGGCCTTGGCCTCGGCGATCGAGATGCCGTACTCTTCGAGGATGGCTCCGGTGGCGCGCCGCACCTCGATGCGCGCCTTTTCGTAAGCGGTTTCGGCGGTCACCAGGGCCGACTCGGCCAAGGCCAGGTCGTGTTCCGCCGCCAGGGTCTGCTGGTTCGATCCCGCGCCGAGTTTCTGTTCGCTCTTCATGATTTCAAAGGTGCGCTGGGCCAGGTCGCGGGCTTTGCGGGCGGCGCCAACGCGGCTTGCCCCCTGCTCAAGAGCATAACGCGCATTCTGGACCTCAATGCGAATCTGTTTCTTGCGCTCTTCCAGGTAGATCTGCGACTGGCGGTATTCCAGCTCGGTGCGGTACTGATCGGCCTTGGCAATGCGATTGCGCAGGGGAACATTCAATTGGAAACCCACCTGGTATTCGGGCGAGGAGTAGTTGAGCGCATTCTCCACCGTGCCGCCAAAACCGGTGGGGACAGCGGAACCGCTACCGGCTTTGGTTGTGCCGCCGAATCCGGTTCCGGCATAGAAGCCATAGACGGAAAGCGAAGGCAACATGGCGTTGCGCGCGGTCTTGCGGCTGAGCTCGCTGTTCTGCAAGACGAGGCTGGACTCCTGCAGCTCGACCCGGTTCTTGAGGGCATCGGCGATCATCTCCTGTACCGGCCTGGAGGTGGTTTCAGCCTGGCGGCCGATGTGGTCGGTGGGCACGACCGGCATCTCCTGCAGGGTGGGGTCGTCGAGCGAGCGAGTGATGGCATTCTTCATGTAAAGCTCTTGCAACTCAAGGTTGGTGCGGGAGACGGTCAGGTCCTGCTGACGGGTGGCCAGATCGCCCTCGGCCTTCAGCACATCCATCTCCGGAACGGCTTGCAGCTCAAGCTGCTTGCGGGTGGTATCGAGCGTCTCGGTGGCAAAGGCGACGGATCGCTCCTGCACCTGTTCGTCATCGTAAGCGCTGACCAGGTCCCAGTAGAGATTGCAAATCTGCGTGACGGTGGCGATGACCTGCGCGCGGAAGGCGATGTTGGAGACTTTCTGGTTGGTTTTGGCGATGCGCAGGTAGCGGAGGTTGGGGCCAAAGCCGAAACCGGCCAGCAGTTGCTGTTGCAAATAGACCTGAACGAAGGAGGTCAACTGGGGGTTGATGCTCTGATTGGGGCTGTTGAAGGTCTGGCGCTCGTTGTCCCATGCCACCTGGAGGCCTCCGCCGGTGGGAAACGCCTCCTGAAAGGTAAAGTTTCCCAGGAAAGTGTTCTGGTGAATGATGGGGATGCCGTAGAGGGTCTGGTTGGGCAAGAGCTGGGAGAGGTGATCGACGTAGGTTTGGGCGGAGATATAGGGATCGTAGGTGTTGACCGATGTGCCGGTGCCGAGCGTGGAAGTGACCAGGCCCGAAGCGCCGGCGCCCGCGCCGCCCGCGCCGCCCGAAGTGCCGCCCGCGCCCGCACCGGCGCCGCCGCCGAAACCGCCGACGCCCGCTCCGCCGGGCGTACCGGAGACTACGCCGGTATTGACGCCGCGGACCGAGCCGCCGGCCGAAGTGCGCAGCACGTCCATTTGCGCGATGGGGATGTTGTAGCGCGCAATGACCAGGTCGAGGTTGTTTTCAAGAGCGAGATCGATGGCGTTCTGCAAGGACAGGTAGATTTTGCCGTCGCGCATCAGCTGATCGAGGCGTGGAGAATTGGCCAGGCTGGGCGGGGCCACCGCGGTGCCGCGATAGGCGTTCAAGGGATTGCGGGAGGGATGAAGCATCTCGTTGAAGGGAATCTGGCGGCCAGCCGCCGGACGGGCAGCAACTGTTGGGGCGGATACGATCTGAGTATCCGTCCCGGGCGCCTGCTGCGCGGCGAGCGCGAGATTGGCTTGCAGAAGAACGATGGAGACGATGGTCTGGACGAACTTTGCCGGATTGGGTCTGAATGAGTTCACTTGGTGTCTGCCTCCGTTGCCATCGCTGCCAGCGATTCGTCGCGCGTCATCCAGCCGTCGCGCAGTTCGAGGATGCGCTTGCCGTAGCGCGCGTTGACTTCCGAGTGCGTCACCTGCACGATGGTGGTGCCGGCGCGGTTGAGTTCGCAGAAGAGTTCCATGATCTCGCGGGCCTGCGTAGAGTGCAGATTGCCGGTGGGCTCGTCGGCCAGCAGCAGCGCGGGGGCATGCACCACGGCGCGCGCAATGCCTACAAGCTGCTGCTGCCCGCCGGAGAGCTGCGAGGGATAAAGGTCCTTCTTGGCCACGATCTGAAAGCGGTCGAGGATGTCGGCCACCATGCCCTGGCGTTCCTTGGCGGGCAGATTCTTGTAAGAGAGCGGCAGGTCGATGTTCTCGGCCACGGTGAGGTCGTCCAGCAGGTGATAACTCTGGAAGACCATGCCGATGCGTTGGCGGGCGATATCGGCGCGCTGCTTGCGGTTGAGCGTATGGACTGGGGTTTCGCCAAACCAGTACTCGCCCAGCCAGCCGTCGTCGAGCAGGGCCAGGACGTTGAGCAGCGAGGATTTTCCCGCGCCGGACGGGCCCATGACAGTGACGAACTCGCCCTCTTCGATGCTGAGCCCGATGCGGCGCAGCACCCAGGTTTCGGTGTGGCCGGTTTTGTAGCTGCGTTCTACGTTTTTCAGTTCGATCATGATGACGAATTACTCCGATCTCAAAGCAAGAATAGGGTCGACGGCAGCGGCGCGGCGTGCGGGCAGCCAGGCGGCAACAAGAGAAGCCGCGGCCAGCAACACAACCACCGCGGCAAAGGTGAAGACGTCGTGCGCTTGCACGCCGAAGATGTAGCTGCGCGCCAGTGTTGTGGCAAACCACGCCAGCACGCCTCCGATAGTAAGGCCGATGCCGACCAGCAGCAGCGCGCGGCGCAAGATGAGCGTGAGAATGTTGCCTTGCGGCGCGCCCAGCGCGATGCGCAGGCCGATCTCGCGGGTGCGCTGCGCGACGGCGAAGGAGAGCAGCCCATACAAGCCTACGGATGCGATCATCAGCGCCAGCCCGGCAAAGGACTCGAGCAGGCGCGCGATGAGCGTCTGCGATCCGAAAGAATCCTCGACGGCTTCGTGAATGGTTTTCACATCGGTGGTGGTGGCGTCGGGCGCGACCTCGTGCAGCGCCTTGTCGAATTGCGCGCGCAGCGAATCGGCGGGAACCGCAGCGCGAATGGCTACCTGAATGAACGCCGTCGCGATGCCGTAGAGCGGCGTTCCCGGCTCGACCTGCGCCAGGCTGAAGTAGATTTCCGGCCTAGTAGCGTCGGTTACTTTGCGCTGCTTCAAGTCTCCGATAACGCCCACGATGTGCATATCGGCGAATCGGCCTTTGCCCATGTAAAAGGAGTGACCGATGGGATCCTGGCCGGGCAGGTACTTGTTGATAAAGGCCTGATTCACAACCACGACTGGAGGCGCGGAGGCGGTGTCATCCTCGGTGAAAAAGCGACCGCGCAGCATGGGAATTCCCAGCGCATCCACGAGGCCCGGCGAGGCCAGACGTCCGTCGGCCGAGGGAGATTGAGATCGCGGAACCTCCTTGTGATCGATGTTGCCCGCGATGGTGACGCCGAACTCCGCGCGCAGGGGCAATACGGAGCTGAGCGCGGCCACTTGCACGCCGGGGATCGCGTGCAGCCGGTCGAGCAGCGGCAGATAGGCGGTGCGCACGATGCTGGCGTCCCGCGGCTTGCCCTCCATCTGCTCCAGTTGTCCACCGCCATTGAGAATGATGCCGCCGGTGAGTACGTTCTGCTGCGAAAACCCGAGCGGCACCGAGCGCAGCGCGTGAATGGTGCGTAAGAACAATCCAGCACCAACAAGAAAGATGAGGGTGAGTGCAAGCTGAGCCACGACCAGCGCTTCGCGGGTGCGATTCTGGCCGGCGGAGGCGGTCGTAGTGATGCCGTGAAGGCTACCCTGTACGTCGCGGCGCGTGGCGCGTAGCGCGGGGAAGGCACCTACGATAACTGCGGTCAAGAGCGTAAGCGCGGCCAGGCAGACTACGACGCGCCAGTCGAGATGAATCGCGTTGGCGAGCGGCAGATCGCGGTTGATTCGATGCCAGAGCAATTTGATGGCGGATTGGCCAAGGAGCAATCCGAAGACACTGCCGATACCGCTGAGCAGGAGGCTCTCGACGATGGTTTGTTGCAGCAAACGAGCGCGGCTGGCCCCCAACGCGGCGCGCACGGCCTGTTCGCGCGTACGAGAAACAGCACGCGCCAGCATCAGGCTGGTGACGTTGAGACAGGCCAGCGCCCAGATGCCGAAAACCACGGCATAGAGCAGCGTCAGCGGCTTGCGCACCTGCTGGTTCAGCGACTGCTGGTACTCAATGACTGCCACACCGGGCGCCGGAGCCGGCCCATTTGTGGGTTCTTTGGCAATCACGGCCTGGGCGCGATTGAGTTGATCGCTGAGTTGGGCAACGGTCATGCCGCCTGGAAGCCGCGCGAAGAAGTCATCGACCAACGCAGCCTGATCGATCGCCATCGAAGTCCGGCTCGCAGGGCTCAGCGAAGCGGGCGACCAGATTTGCATATCCTCGTGAAAGGGGAACGAAAAACCTTTGGGCATGACGCCGAGGATGGTATAGGACTGTCCTTTGATGGTGAGTGTCTTGCCGGCGATTCGTGGATCGGAGGCGTAGAACTTGCGCCACACCTGCTCGCCGATCAGCACCACGCGATTGCGGCCCGGATCGTTCTCATCGTCGCGGAAGGAACGGCCGAGGATGGGTTGCACGCCGAGCATTGCAGGCAGGCCGGCGGTAACCTCAATCTTCTGGGCCTGGAAGCGGCCAGCGGGTGAAACGATGCTTGCCATGGAGCGATTGACGACCGCGCCGATCTGCATTTTTGCACCGACTGCGTCGCGCAGTTGGAGCACGTTGGCGTAGCTCATCATGTAATACGGGTCGGCACCGGTCCCTTTGATTTCGAAGATTCGGTCTGGCTGCCAGTAGGGCAGCGGGCGCAGCAGAATTCCATTCAGCACGGTGAAGACGGCGATGTTCGCGCCCAGTCCCAGCGCCAGCACGGCCACCGCGGTGAAGGTGAATCCCGGCGCTTTGCGCAATTGGCGCAGCGCGTATCGGACATCTTGCAAGATCGATCGCATTGCTACTTCCCCTTTCTTTCAAGTGCGCGGAATCTGTCTACTCCTCGCGCAGGGCCTGCATGGGCTGGACGGCGGCGGCGCGGCGAGCGGGCAGCCAACTGGCCAGCACAGCCGCACTCAACAGCACGAGGGCGACAACGGAGACAGCCGTGAAGTCGATGGAGCCAATGCCGTAGAGAGTGCTGTGCATGGCGCGCCCCACGAAATACGCGCCGATCAGGCCAAGGCCGAGACCGAGAAGCGCGAGCAGAAGCGCTTCCTTCAAAACCAGGTTGACCACGTGATTGCGGCTGGCGCCAAGAGCCATGCGCAAGCCGATCTCGTGTTCGCGCTGCGCCACCGTGAAGGCCATCACGCCATAGATGCCGACCGTGGCGAGCAGCAGCGCCAGCACGGCAAAGCTCAAGTAGAGAACCATGGTGAATTGATCGCCGGAGAGGATTCTGCTCTTGATCTCATCCATGGTCCTTTGCTCGGCCAGCGCAATCTGCGGATCGACGGCATGCACCGCAGCCGCGATGCTCCTGGACATGAGCGCGGGATCGCCGGCCGTGCGCACGCCGATGGTGGCGCTGGGCCAGGGGATTTGCCAGAAGGGAATAGCGATCTCCGGATTGTCCTGGCGGAGTCCGCGGCCGCGCACGTTGTGATAAACGCCGACGATTTGCCAGGAGATGGGCGCGCCCAGCTTGGTGACTCCGGGAATGAGTTCTTCCACCAAGATCCGCTGCTGGAGCGGGTCTTTGTCCTTGAAGTATTTTTCCGCGAACTTCTCGTTGACCATGGCCACGCGCACACTGGCGGCGTTGTCCTGGTCAGTGAACGAACGGCCACGCATCACCTGAATGCCAAACGTCTTGAAGTATCCGGGCGTGACCATCCCGAATCCCGCCGAAGGCCGTTGCGAGGGGTCGGCGAAATCCGGCTGGCCGGCGATGGTAAAGGGCATTCCGAATCCCATGCCGTAGAGAGGCAGCCCAGTGCCCGCCGAGACATCGAGGACGCCGGGCACCGACTGGATGCTCTCGGTCATGCGCTGGTAGTAGGCGGCGATCTGCGCGGGGTCCTTGGGGCGTGAGTCGGGCACAGGCAGAAAGAAGGTCTGCACGTGATAAGTGCTCAACCCGAGATCGACGCGGGTGAGGTTCCAGAAGCTATGGATGGCGAGTCCCGCGCCGGTGAGCAGCGTAAGCGCCAATGCGAATTCGCCGATGACCAGAATCTTGCGCAGGCGATGACGGCCGGAGCCCGAGGCCGAGCGTCCGCCTTCCTTGAGGGCTTCGCCGGGATCGATGCGGGTGGCGTACCACGCGGGCAGGCAGCCGAAGAGCAAGCCTGCCAGAGTCGAGGCAACGAGCGAGAAGAACAGGATGGGCAGATTCAGGCTCAGGTCGGCCTCGGAGGGAAGCGTGCCGGGAGGCATGATGGCGATGAGGCCGCGCAAGCAGAGGGCGCCTACGCCAATACCCAGCAGGCCGCCGATGAGCGCAAGAACAAGATTCTCGGTGAGGAACTGGGCAAAGATATTGGCACGCGAGGCGCCGAGCGAGATGCGCACGGCCACCTCCTTGAGGCGCGTGGTGCCCCTGGCGAGCAGCAGGTTGGCCACATTCACGCAGGCGATCAAGAGCACAAAGCCCACTGCGCCAAGCAGCATCCAAAGCGTCTGGATTCGTTCCTTGGGCAGAAAGTCGTTCTTCAGCGGCTCGACAAACGCGCCCCATCCCTTGTTGCTTTTGGGAAAGGCCTGGGCGATGTTGGCCGTGACTGTATCCATGTCGGCCTGCGCCTGGTTGATGGTCACGCCGGGCTTGAGGCGGCCCATGGCCAGCAGCCAGTGGAAGTCGTGATTCAACTGCTCGGGCTTGAAGACCAGCGGCACAATGAGATTCTGATCGAGGCGATCCGGCTGGCCGGGGGCCATGACGCCGATGACGGTGTAGGGCGCGCCATCGATCTGAATCTGCTTGCCGACTATATTCGGATCGGAGCCCAGGCGCTTCCACAGCTTGTTGACCAGGACCACGACGCGTTCCTTGCCCGCTACTCCTTCCTCGGGAAGAAAGTCGCGTCCGTACTGGAACTTGACGCCCATCATCTTGTAGAAGCCGGGCGTGGTGAACTGGCCCTCGACGTATTCGGGCTGATCCTTGGTAGCCAGATTGAAACTGCCCCCGGTCCATGCATTCAAATCCTGGAAGGACTTGCTCTGGTTCTTCCAATCGACGAAGTCCTGTGCCGCGATGCCGTTGTGAAAGCCCTGGATCTTTGACCAGACCATGACCAGTTGGTTGGGCTCCGGATAGGGCATGGGCGCCAGCAATGTGGCGTAGACCGCCGTGAAAATGGCGGTGT
>Ga0181529_10002656_pt1 | contig 21115 bp, 19 predicted proteins | sample PEATcosm2014_Bin_36_FD_119763 | JGI IMG/M metagenome (GOLD analysis project Ga0181529, IMG submission 119763) | Peatland microbial communities from MTU Mesocosm Facility, Houghton, MI, USA - PEATcosm2014_Bin10_30_metaG | ecosystem: Environmental > Terrestrial > Soil > Wetlands > Peat | place... | reverse complement strand
GGGCCAGGCGCGAAACTGCTGCAGCACGCTCAACCAGGGAGGAAAATTAGCCGGCAACTGACGCCACTAGCAGCCCGTCTTCACCACGTAAAGAAGTGCGTCCACCACCCGGCGCAGCTCATACTTGCGCGGACGCCCGCCGCCATGACGCTTGCCCCGGTCGCGCCGCGCAGCGACTCCAGTTGCACCCACTGCAGGCCCGTCCAATCGCTCGGGGACATGGCGATAGTCTAAGAACAGGAGCACCGACCGCATATAGCTGCCTTGGTTCACTGCATAGTTTTTAGACAGCTTCTGAGAATCGAGACCTAGGGAACCTCCGGTTGATGATTAGACGGACCGGATCAGATAAGGGCCAACTGTCCTGGCAATGAAATCTTACTCAGGCGATCAGGGAAGCCCCGATCGCCTTCAGTCGGGCGTGCAGGCCGTCTTGATCCTGAGCCATGACGCTTCGTGTGCCGGTGACTACCACGCTCTCTTGCACATCAAACTCCAGAGTCTGAAACATTTGTCGGGTGTAGTCGATGTAGATCCTGAATAGCTCGGAATTTGGATTTCCCTGGACAAAGGCCAGGGTCAGCGCCTTGCCGGCATTCTGCTCCAGGAAACTGGGAGAAAATCGGGGTGCGAAGAGGGGGTGTAGCCGGTCGACGAAGATTTTACCCTGGGCGCTCCTCTGGCCCATGAAGATCGGCATGCCCAGAACGAGGGCCTAGGCCTCCAATATAGAGCTGTGGATGCGGGGCATGTCATCCTGAATGATGCAGCGGCGGTCCCTGGTCTTGCACGCAAAACAGGCGTGGCAGGGCTGAAGGTCAAGTCGGGCCGCGTTCCAGGACCACACCTGCGCACCCAGATCACGGGCACCTTCGAGGATGGTATCTACCACCCAAGCCGTGCTGCCCTGCGGACGGGGACTGGCGGAAAATCCAACGATGTTCATGGGGGATTGTCGCAATATTGCGCTCCTCTCGTCGTAAGCATAAATCTCGCTTGGACGTTGATATATGCGCTCGCCTGATGACCATCTGGCGGCTGCATTCGGAGACGCTGGTCGAACCATGCGAAGGGCGTGGCTGACGTGTACTCGACGACCGGCTGAGCGTGTCACTCTGAGACCAGGTTATCGTTTTTCGCGACTACGACAAGGCTACATCGATTGAAAGGGGAAGACAAGGTTACCCGAGTGGGCATAGGGCGTAGAGTCGAGTATCTCTATTTCGCCATGGCGACTGGAATCTGTGCTCTCCCGCCGGGCTTGGGCACGAACCGGTCGTGCCCTCTCGCAATCCTACCTTTCACCACAGGCTGGCAACCTCGGGGCTTCTAGTTACTTACCTTTTCGCCTACCTGCGGTTACCTCTTAAGGGAAAGCCAACGACGCGCAGTTATACCCCTAACATCGCCAACACGTATAGGCTAAGCAGAATCCTGCATAACTTGCATGGGGGTGTCCAAATCGCCTTTCAGACTCGTGCCATATCTGCAAAGGTGGACGCCGCTTGCCACGACTTACTGCACCGGCTCGACGAGATACTGTTCCAGCTTGCCGTCGGGATAGGTATAGGTGGTCAGGCGCAGCTTCTTGGCCGGGAACTGGATCTCGAAGCCGCGGAAGGTCATGCCGCCGCGCTCTTCCTTGGCGGTCTGGTGCAAGCTGAGCGGCTCGCCAAGCGGAGCCAGGGAGGCCTTGTAGTCGGCCAACGCCTCTTCGGAGAAGTAGTCGCTCAGGTTGGGGGCCAGCAGGCCGCGGTCGATCTTGCCCTGCTGCAAGCTGTGGAAGATCTCCAGCGCCTGCTTTTCTTCCGGCGTGGGCGGGAAGCCGGCGATCAAGGGCGAGGCCAGCTTGGCAATTGCGGAGGCAGCGCCGTGCGCGTCCTGATTGGTGAGCACGGTAATGGACGCGCCGTCATCGATGAACACCACATTGTCCGACACAAAGCCGGAAACCTCGCCGGAGTGCGCGATCACGCGGTGGCCGTCGCGACGGAGCACATCCACGCCCAGGCCGTACTGGGTGCCCTTGCCGTTGTTGAGCTTGACCTCGGTAAAGAATTCTTTGTAGCTTTCGGGTTTCAAGATGGATTGAGCGATCAAGCTCTCATCCCAGAGGGCCAGGTCGTGCGGGGTCATGGCCAGTTCGCCGGCGGCAAACATCCAGCCGCAGCCCTCCTTGGGCGCAAGGCGCAGGGGTCCGAGCGCGTGCCGATAGTAAGGCGTGGCGTCGGTGGAGGTGAGCTTTTGCTCGTCGGAGTTCCAGACGCTGGTCATCCCCAGAGGGCGGAAGATGCGCTCCACCAGCAGGTCGGTGAGGGGGCGTCCAGTGACGGCTTCCACCACGCGGCCTGCAATCACAAAGTTGGTGTTGGAGTACTGCCACTCGGTGCCGGGCTCAAAGTCGAGCGCCTTCTTGCCCCAAGTATCAAGGATGTACTGCGCGTTAACGGTGGGGCGCATGGTGGTCATCACGTAGTCCTCGGGCCAGTAGTCCTGGTAGCCGGAGGTGTGGGAGAGAACCTGGCGGATGGTGATCTTGTCGCCCTGGGTGAGGCCGGGCACGTACTTGCCCACCGGATCGTCCAGCTTGAGCTTGCCCTCTTCCTGCAGCATGAGGATGGCCGCGGCCGTGAACTGCTTGGAGATGGAGCCAATGGAGTAGCGCATGGAGGGCGTAACCGGGGTGCGGGGATCAAGGTGGGCAAGCCCGTAGCCGTGCGTGTAAACCAGCTTGCCGTGCTGCACCACGGCGATGGAGGCCGAGGGAACGCCGGTCTGCTCCAGCACCTGCGTGGCTATGCGATCGATGCTGGCCTTGAGCGCGGGGTCGATGGTGTCCACCACCTGGTTGGCGAGCGGCTTGTCCACTAAAGCCTGCGCGGAGGCGGCAACGGGGGCGAGAACGAGTGTGAGACCAAGAACTGCAAGAACGGGAAGGCGCATGTGAGACTCCTGTGCAGTATTGTCGCCGATGGGGCTTGGGTTGCCAGGTGCCAGGTTGCCAGGTGCTTAGCAGCCTGTGGTGAAAGTCGAAAACGCGGAAAACCACACCGCAGGGGCAAAACGGGCTGCGGGAAAACTCTGTTTCGGAGCTGATTTCCATTGGAAGTTTCCCGCAGGGGCTGAAGCCCTTGTTGATTTTGGGCTACTTACGGCACGACTGAAGTCGTGCCCTGATACAAAGCCCGGCCCGCAGAGAGTTTTTCCGCAGCCTATAAAGCCCGTCGTTTCATTTCAACCATTTGCGGCACGACTCAAGTCATGCCCTGACGCTTCTCGTCAAATGCTGCACTTTTACCGCAGGCTGCTAGGGGCTACAGCGAAACCAGAGTTGCTGTATCCCGAAGCCAATGCATTCAAGTCGACGCAACCATCAGGGAGCGGCGACCTTGGAGAAAACTGCCCGGACACACCGACTCTGGTTTCGCTCTAGTAGCTAAAAGCTAGTCAGGGCGCGGAGTTGTCCGCGCCCTGCTGGTGTTGCGGGCCGTTAGGGGACTTACTCGCTGGCTTCAATGCGGCGGCCGTGAGCGTCCTGCAGCGGGCGTGCGTTGATCTTGTAGATGGACGAGAGGGCGCGGAACTGGCCCCGGCTCATGGTCATCTCCTGCTCATACACAAACCAGCGCACGCCCTCGGTGCAGGGCGGAACGGTGAGCGAGCCGGTATAGGTCCAGTAGCCGCGATCCGCCGGCAGAAAGCCGCCGGGATTGATCATGTCGGTTACCACCACTTCCTTGCCAGCTGCCCGGGGCAGGCTCTGGGTAAGGGTGGCCAGCAGCGCGTTGGGCACGTCCTGATCCTGCAGGAAGCGCACCGCGATCACGGCCATCTTGCCGTCGGCCGACTTGTGCACCAGATGGACCGCCATGTCGCTGAATTTACCGCGCACCGGCTCTTCGCTGGGGGTGTGGAAGTGGAACTCAACCAGGTCGTAGCGCACCCCGCCCGCCACGATATAGCTGCCCGGATGCACGTTGACCTGGATGGCGTGGCCGTTGTTGACAATGGTGACGCCGCCCGACATGTAGTGGAACTCAATGGGCTGGAGCGCCTTGTTCAGATGCGCGCCGCGGATGTCGATGGGCGACTGTTCGTGGCCTTTGCCGCAGGCCTGAAACGAGGGGTCCAACTTGCCCCAGTTGATGGGGCCGTTCTTGCCCTCGTAGGTCCAGTGTGCGGTGGACTGAGCCGCAACCAGCGAGGCAGATGCGAGCAGAAGCGTGCCAATAAAGTGCAATTTCATGAGCGATCTCCACCAGGTGACGCAATCCAGCGCCACGGTTGCATTTTATGCCATGGACGGTGAAAGGAGGAAAGACGTTCGGCAGAGAACTTCCCGGTTGGGAGTCTTGATCTCCAGCGGGGTGAGCCGGAAGGGATGTAGCGCGAGGGCAAAATGCCTATCCCAAGCGGTGGGATGGCGCGGTAGAGTGCTGATGCAGCGCACAGACTCATTTGCGATGAGGGGCCTAAACTGAGCATGCCTTGAGGCAGGTGCAGTCCTAATTGGCCGCACAGGGAAGGAACCTCGGATGGAATCGCTTTTGCCACTGGTGGCAGTGGACGTAAAAGGCTATATCGGCGTGGTGACGCTGAACAACGCACGCAAGCGCAATGCGCTGAGCGCGGAGCTGATTGAGGGCCTGTGCGCGGCGCTCACCCGGATGCGGCTGGAAAAGGTGCGGGCGGTGGTGCTCCGGGCTCCGGCCGGGGTGGAGGTCTTTTCCGCCGGCCACGACGTGCGCGAGTTGCCCACCAATGGCCGCGACCCGCTCACCTACAACGATCCGTTGCGCCGCGTGATCCGCGAGATTGAGATCTTCCCTGCCCCGGTAATCGCCATGATTGAGGGCAGCGTATGGGGCGGGGCCTGCGAGCTGGTGATGGCCTGCGACCTGCTGGTGGCGGGGCTCGACACCACCTTTGCCGTAACTCCCGCCAAACTGGGCGTGCCCTATAACGTCTCCGGCGTGCAGAACCTGCTGAATGCCGGGGGCATGAAGCTGTGCAAGGAGATGCTGTTCACGGCGCAGCCGGTGGGCGTGAAGCGGCTGGTGGAACTGGGTCTGGTGAGCTATACCGTGCCGCGCGCAGAGCTGGAACCGCTGGCCATGGGTATGGCCGCACAGATTGCCAAGAACTCGCCCATGGTGGTGTCGCTGTTGAAGGAAGAGATGCGCTTGCTGGCCATCCGCAACAGCATGGGCCCGGAGACCTACGAGCGCGTACAGGCCATGCGCCGCAAGGTGTACGACAGCGGCGATTACCAGGAGGGCATTCGCGCCTTCTTTGAGCGAAGGACACCAGAGTTTTTGGGAAAGTGAACGGAAGGGACTCGAGACTAGGGACTCGGGACTGAGTGGCTAGGTGACTACGCTCCGCCCAGAAGCCAAAGCCATCATAAGCCGGGTGCCCCGGGTCCCTTGCAATTGGGGACCCGGGAAACAATGCTCTCAACACCGGCAGGATGCAAGGCGCCGAAGGCGCGTCCGCCGCACCGCAGGCACCTGCGGTGCGGCAGACGCTTAACACAGCGTGATGCGCAGGCCGGAGCTCTTGGGGATGGTGATGGTCGCCTTGCCGTCCTTCACCGCAACCGGCTTCGATTCCACCGTGATGCGCGCTTCGCGGCTGGTGAGCGAGGCGGCGGTAAGGGTTTCAATGGCCGCAGCGGTCGCTTTGGTCGCGCCAAAATCGATGGTCAAGGTCACGTCCTTTTCCGCATCCTTGTTGAGCACAATTACGGATAACTTGCCGTCGGCCATCCTGGCGGCAAAGGCCGCGGCATTCACGCCGGAAGCCTGCAGAGCCGCGGTCAGATCGGTCTTAAGAAGGGTCCCGCCGCTGAACAGGCCTGCGAACTTCAGGCCGTAGGCCACCGGCTGCAGCTTGTACTCCGCGCCAAAAGTGCCAATCGGCGTGTAGAAGGGATGCGGATGGGTGGCGATCTCGGCGTCGGTTGCGCCCTGCTCCTTCAGCATTACGTCGCCGGGCAAAAAGCCGCCCACGGAGTTGGCCACGCTCTTGCCGGTGCCGCCATGCAGGTTGATGCCGGAGTAGTTGTTGGCCGCCAGCAGCAGCGCATAGTTGGCCGACCAGAGGGCGGCGGCAAAGACATCGCTCACGCCCGGCTTGCCGCCCCGATAGCAGGTGTTGCCCTCGGTCATGCGCACCCGCACGCCCATCTTTGCAGCCGCCGCCGTGGCCTTGTCGGCGGTGCCCTGCACCTTGACCATGGCCTCCGGCTTCAGCAGGTCGGGAATGTTCACGGCTGGATTGGTGGCCGGGCCGTTGAAGTAGTGGTGATGGCTGAGCGTGGTCACATGCGGCGGGTTCGCAACCGCAGGCCAGAGATCGGCGATCTCCGGCAGCCACTCCACGCGCTCCGCCACGTCGGGAAGGCCAAAGCGCGCATCGGGCACACGGGCCACCACGGCGCGGGCGATGGCCAGCCACTCGTCCAGATAGGTCTTCGACGACCACGTCTTCGCATCGCGCAGATGGTGGTCGAACAGGTCCACTTCGTTGCCAATCTGGAAGTACTGCAGGCTCGGGCCCAAGGTCCTGGCCACGTAGGCGGCCTCTTCGGCGGCGCGCTCCGGGGTGTTGGTGCCCATGCCGATGCCGTAGAGGCAGCTCCAGCCGGTGGCCTTCAGGAAGCCAGCCAGATTGCGGATGGCCGCGGGAGTCACCGAGTAATACAGCGCCTTGGGCTCGCCGGCAACCTCGCGGGTCACGGGATGCTGGGGCTCGGGCGAGGTGGGCGTGGGCTTCCAGTAGCCAAACTCGCTGGTGTTGCCGCCCAGCCGCAGCACGCCGTGGGTGGAGAGTTCGCGGAAGGCGCGCACCAGGCCGGTGTTGGCGGGGGAAAAGAAGTCGGGCTCGGTGAGCTGCTGAACCTCGTAGCTGAGGCCGACAAAGTCGGCGGGCATGTGTGCGCCTTCAGCAGCAGATGAGAGAACCAGTGTGGCCTGAGCCGATGAACCGGCCTGAGCACGAAGGCGAAGCGCAGCGGCGGCGAGTGCGGCCGTCGTCAAAAAGGTGCGGCGAGATTGTGTTGTCATGGAATTCCTTTGAGCATGGAAGCTTTGCTCAACAGTATAAGACTCGGGGCACGGGGCGGAAGGGGATGGGGGGCAAGGAGTAGGGAGTAGGGAATAGGGAGTAGGGAATACGAAGATTCTGCCCAGGTCGCTGTTCTGAAAAGGTCACGGCTTCTGCCGTGCCGCAAGAGCGCTGTATCAAAGATGGTTTTTCCTGAGAGATGGTAAGAATTGCCTTCCTGCCCCAGAACGTCGGAATGATAACTTCCGATTTGGCTGTCATTCGTCCGGAGCACGCGATCAAGACATAGACCAGGTTCCCCGAAGATCCGCAGTATGAAAAGGTCCGCCATACGACAGTTGATCTGCATCAGGCCATAAGTCTCGAATGAACGTGGCCAGACGCCCGGTTAGAGTGAGCGAAGATTCGTGGGAACTATAAAGAATCCAGTCGCGATCTGCAAACAAGAATTTCTCGCTGCCGTCATACATGGCGTCCACCAATGCCCCATCGAGTTCGTAGTCTGGCAGACCCATCTCTCGCAGTAGGAAGCATCTTGTCACGTGTTCTGCCTACAGGAATTCCCGCAGGTGTTGTTCACCGTCTCGTGCATTCCAAAGCTCCGCATGGAACGTCAGTACTCCTCCTGGCGCGGGATCATCACTTAGTGGGAACCACCCGTAGCCGGGGCCGCGAATCTGCCACTGCTCCGACAGCGTCTGCCACAGTTGGTCGGATTCGGCAGCCGATAGAACTCTTCTGTACGGCAACGCTTCAATCTGTGGGTTCGATTGATGCATTACCTCTGCCAGAAATGACAAATAACTGTCCAGCTGCTCTTTAAGCGCACTGAACACGGCGTGGCTGTTCTCCAGCACCGCCAGTTCAGCGGAAAGCTCGGAACACGCGACTTCCCCGGCCTCCCGAGCGATTTGCAAGGATGTAGAAACAGGAGTATCCGCGTCTGGGACAAACCGTTCAAGCTTAATCAGAGTGGCCTCGGCAAGCCTGTAGCGCGGGAAAATGCGGCACATGTCCTCCGAGTACTCCCCTCGAGAGGAGGGATTGTTTACCGCCGCTAGCTGTAGGGGCATATATCTCTGCATCCACTCGGCGTGCTGAGTGATGCAGAACTTGCGCGATGCTGTGTGGAGGTCAATACCGTCAACCATGCAGGAAGCCACCCCATTCGCATTTCCCTAAGTATAAGTTGCTCGTCAACGCTAATTGCGTCGCAGGAGGTTATTTCGTGTTATCGTCGCCAACCCATTAGTTACTTTCCGTTCAACAGGGAGGGGCAGCTAGAAGCTAGCAGCTAAAAGCTAGAAGCTGCACTTCTACTTCCCCACCACATGCGCCTCTTTGCCCTGTTCGGCTTCGGCATGGAAGCGCTTGTAGTCGTAGTCGCGCTCGTGGAAGCGTTCGCGAATGCCTTTGAAGAGCAGCACCCGGGCCTGAATGGAGCCTTCGCCGCCGGTGGGCATCCACAGGCCACTGCCTACCGGAGCCTGATCGACGCTGAAGTTGGAGCCCTTCTGGATGGTGGCCACCAGGCCGCCGCCAATGCGGAAGTTGTCGTTGAAGCGCACCTCCAGATGCGAGACCTGGCGATCCGCTTCATCGATCCAGATTGTGCCTTCCAGCTTTTTGGAGATGTCCTCTTCCAGCCCGTGCGTCTTGGCATCCTTGCTGCCGGCAAAATCGAAGACGATGGTGGGACGGCCCCGGAAGGCCATGCGCCGGGGATTGCGCACCTCCATCAATTGCAGCAGCTTGCGGACGCCGATGGTGTGCGCGTCCAACACCTGGCCAGCGGGCGTGGTCTGCGCCCTTTCCACCCGTTGGGTGACGCGCTCGGTCTCTTTGTCCAGCTCATGACCATCGAGCGGCTTGCCGTTCTTCTTCACGGTGCGGAAGATCTGGTGGCTGTTGACGAAGAAGTGCTCCAGTTCCATGGTTTCGGTCTTGGTCACACGGCCGGAGCCGTCCACGTCTTCGGTGGTGATCTGCGAGGTGTAGGTAAAGTCCTCGCGCACCTTGTCGAGCTGCTTCTGGTGCTCTTCCACCTCGGTCATCAGTTTGCGGATGTCAGGAAGCGACGCCGGTTGCTGGGCGCTGGCGCCGGTGAACCCAACGGCAAAGATACCGCAGAGGGCTGCGAGCAGCAGGGACGGGCTGGGCTTGAGCATGGAGTTCCTTACGCAGAACAGGATCTTCCGGTTCGACTGGCGAGGAAGAAAAAGGTTTTCCAGCTATTGATCCGGTCCTTGGATGCTGGAATGGCCTCCCACCCATTTTGCGCAAGAGCCGCAAAATGGATGGGGCACGGAAGTCTATTGCTAGAGCATTTCCCGAATACATACAGCCTTTTTAAGGGGAGTGCAAGGTGGCTTTTTCTTGGGGAAAAAGCCACTTAACATCCCGGCTTCGGTCTACAGCAATTCGGGAAATGCTTTAGAAGTTCTACACTTGGAGTAGTCATTTCCGGGCCTAAAGGCCCTGCGTAAATACCGTTTTTTCAGGGGCCTTAAGGCCCCTGCTCCTTCCGGGAGAGACATCTGCAACTGTAGGTCCAGGCCAACCCGGTCTTCCAAAAATCGCCCCATTCCAGGCCGCGATCAAGCGGACCAGGATGGGCGGTTTTGTTTGCGGCTGAGGAATCTGCCGGGGACCCACCTCCACCGTGGGAGCGCCAGAGGGCAGGGCTTCCGCGTATACTGCTCGCCAAGGTACGTCTATGGATCCGACATCTTTTCTGAGCTTCAGCAACTTCCAGGGCGCGGCGGCGCTGACCGTTCTACTGGCCTTCGGCAGCTATCTGGTCACCTTCCTCTCCTCGCGCATGATGGCACGCCGGGCCGACATGCTGAAGCTGGTCAACATGCGCCTGAACGAGTTCTATGGGCCGCTCTACGTGGCCTCGCAGGCCGGCAATATCGCCTACCGCTCGCTGCTGCAGAAGCAGGGCAAGACCCAGAGCTTTCCGATTCTGGACTCCGAGCTGAAGGAGTGGGTGCTGTGGATGGAAACCATCTTCATGCCCCTCAACGACATCCGCGAGAAGATCATCATCGAGAAGGCCTACCTGATTATTGAGGAAGAGATGCCCCGCTGTTTGCTGGACTTTGTAACCCACGTGGTGGGTTACAAGGCGGTCACCGCGCGCTGGACCGAGGGCGACTACAACGAACGCCGCTCCACCATCGGCTGGCCGCCGGAGTTCGATAGCTATGTAGAGCGCAGTTACAAGGACCTGAAGCGGCAGCAGACCGCGCTCATCCACACCTCGATGTGGCGGCTCTGGCATCATTTTTCTCGTCGCCACAAGGCTTGATGGGGCCTGAGCCGGGAGACCACAGGCTCACCTCAACGGGATTGAAAGGCAGGCTTTACAACAAGGCTCCGTGCCCCATCCATTTCACACCCTTTGTGAAATGGGTGGGAGAGCACGAACCTCCCGGTGCCCACAGCCGACTGCTCGGCTTCCCGATCACCACTCCAACCTTCTCGGCTTCCCGCCCTTGTGCCAAAGAACAGCACAAGGACGGGGCACGGAGGTTGGTTGGCTCAGACAGAGTGCTTAGTAGCGGTAGTTTTCTGCCTTGTAGGGGCCTTCCACGGGCACGCCGATGTAGTCGGCCTGGCGCTTGGAGAGCGTGGTCAGCTTGACGCCGATCTTTTCCAGATGCAGACGGGCTACTTCCTCGTCCAGCTTCTTGGCCAACACGTAGACGCCCACCTTGTAGGTTTCCTTGTTGGCCCAGAGGTCGAGCTGCGCCAGGGTCTGGTTGGCAAAGCTGTTGCTCATCACAAAGCTGGGGTGCCCGGTGGCGCAACCCAGATTGACGAGACGGCCCTCGGCCAGCAGGAAGATTCCGTGGCCATCAGGGAACTTGTAGAAGTCCACCTGGGGCTTGATGTTCAGCTTGGTCACTCCGGCTTCGATATTGAGCCGGTCCATCTGGATCTCGTTGTCGAAGTGGCCAATGTTGCAGACGATGGCCTGATCCTTCATCGCCTTCATGTGCTCCAGGGTGATGATGTCCACGTTGCCGGTGGTGGTGACGTAGATGTCGCCACGGCCGAGAGTATCTTCGACGGTGGTGACTTCAAAGCCTTCCATGGCGGCCTGCAGAGCATTGATGGGATCGATTTCCGTGATGATGCAACGCGCGCCCATGCCGCGGAGCGAGTGTGCGCAACCCTTGCCCACATCGCCATAACCGCAGATGACCGCAACCTTGCCCGCAACCATCACGTCGGTGGCGCGCTTGATGCCGTCGGCCAGCGACTCGCGGCAGCCATAGAGGTTGTCGAACTTGCTCTTGGTCACCGAGTCGTTCACGTTGATGGCGGGCACCAGCAGGGTGCCCTGCTCCATCATCTTGTACAGGCGATGAACGCCGGTGGTGGTCTCTTCCGAGACGCCCTTCCAGTCCTTCACAACCTTGTGCCAATACTGCTTGTCGTCGCCGTAGACCTTGATCAAAAGATCCTTGATCACCTGCTCTTCGTGGCTCTCGGCCGGCTCGTTGACCCAGGTGGAACCGTTCTCCAGCTCATAGCCTTTGTGGATGAGTAGAGTGGCGTCGCCACCGTCGTCCACAATGAGCTGCGGACCCAGGCCGCCCTTGTGCGAGAGCGCCTGGAAGGTGCACCACCAGTAGTCTTCAAGGCTCTCGCCCTTCCAGGCAAACACCGGCACTCCGGTGGCGGCAATGGCCGCGGCGGCGTGGTCCTGGGTGGAGAAGATGTTGCAGCTTGCCCAGCGCACTTCAGCGCCGAGCGAGACCAGCGTCTCAATGAGGACGGCGGTCTGGATGGTCATATGCAGCGAGCCGGTGATGCGCACGCCGGCCAGGGGCTTGGCAGCGGCGTACTTGTTGCGGATTGCCATCAGGCCGGGCATCTCCTGCTCGGCAATCACAATCTCTTTGCGGCCCCAATCGGCCAGGCTCATGTCAGCCACTTTATAAGCCAGGCTGGTGGCTTCAATCGAGGAAGTTGCCATCGGATATCTCCTGCCGCGGGTTGTCGCGGGCTGGTTCGGAACGTTGGTTCAACTGGGTCAGAATACCATCCGGGCACCTGCGGTGCGGCAGACCGCTTCGCGTTGCCAGCGGCGAGGGCAATGTGGGAATGGGGAATGCATTTGATTCCGCCTTTGCACCCGCGGTGCGGCAGACCGCTTTTCGTTCTCCCTGGGGGGACCTGTTATCCCGGGTCCCCAACAACGAGGAACCCCGGGAATTTGCCTTTTCTTTAGAGGGGACAGCTGCCCGTCCTGGTGCGTGGCGCAGGCGGCGGGATGTTTCAAGACCGGCGCACCCCACGACCCGTTAGCATGAAGACAGCAGGCGCGGCCTTCCCTCAGCCGCCCCCCCGGAAAGAAGAACCATGCTGAAAGGCTTTCGCGACTTCATTCTGCGCGGCAACGTTGTGGATCTGGCTGTGGCTGTGATCATCGGCGCCGCGTTCAACGCCATCGTCAACTCGCTGGTCAAGGACGTGCTCACCCAGTTCATTGCCGCCATTGTGGGCAAACCGGATTTCAGCGCGGTCGTGGTCCGGCTACAGGGCACGCCCATCTACCTGGGCAACTTCCTCAACGCCGCCATCTCCTTCCTCATTGTGGCCGCCGTGGTGTACTTCTGCATCGTGCTGCCGCTGAACACCCTGATGACCAAGCTCAAGAAGCCCGAGGTCGCGGCTGCCGCCATCACCAAGGAATGCCCGGAGTGCCTGAGCGCGATTCCGCTGGCCGCCCGCCGCTGCGCCCACTGCGCACAGCCTGTTATCTAACCCGGTCCCACACCCCAGGGACCGGGCCTGGATCACTGCCCCCTTGCCTTCGGTCAGATTATGCTTTTCTAATTCCCAATTCTGCCCGGAGGCTCTGCACGTTGCGACTGGCCCGCACCACATTTCCGTTCTTTGCCGCTCTGTTTTTTGTGTCGGGCCTTGTGCCCGCGCAGACGCCTAACCTGGTCGCCGCTCCAGCGCTTCCGCTGGGCTATACGGACTTCCGCATTGAAGCGCGTGTGGAGCAGGACTTTTTGGCGGTGCCGGATGCGAAGCTGGCGGGCCAGCACCTGAAAATCTTGACCAGCGAACCGCATATGGCGGCCACGCCCGGCGACCGGCGCAGTGCCGAGTATGTGGCGCAGCGTTTCCGGGCCGCCGGCCTGGAAACCGAGATTGTGCCCTATCGTGTCCTGTTGAACGCGCCGGTTCAGGAGCGCGTGGAGGCATGGGACGCCGATGGCCACCTGCTGATGACCGGGCCGCACGAGGAACGGCTGGATGGCGTCAGCCAGCCGGTCGACACGCGCATCACCATGCCCTTCAACAGCTCCTCCGGCTCCGGCGACGTGACCGCCGAGGCCGTCTATGGCAACTACTGCCGTCTGGAAGACTTTCAGCACCTTGAAGCCATCCACGTGCCGGTGCGCGGCCACATTGTGCTCTGCCGCTATGGATCGAATTTTCGTGGGGTAAAAGTCTATCTCGCCGAGCAGCGCGGCGCTGCCGGAGTGCTGCTCTACTCCGACCCAGCAGACGACGGGTTGGGCCGCGGCGAACTTTGGCCGAACGGCCCCTGGCGTCCCGATACCGGAGTGCAGCGCGGATCGGTGCAGTATTTGTTCCGCTATCCCGGCGATCCGGAGACCCCGGGCGTGGCCTCAACGCCGGCTCTGCCGGACAGCGAGCGACTGCCGAACATAACCGGTCCCAAGGGCGCGCAGCCGGCCATTGTGTGCCTTCCGCTGAGCGCGCGGGAGGCCAGGCCGATTCTGGCGGGGCTGCTGGGTCAGCAAGTTCCGCAGGGCTGGCAGGGCGGCTACAACTTCAGCTACCGCTACGGCGGGGGCGTGCGCATCCACATTCTTTCCCGCCAGAACTATCAGCGGCGGACCATCTGGGACGTGATCGGACGGGTGCGCGGGGCGCGCTTTCCCAATGAGTGGGTTGTGGCCGGGAACCATCGCGATGCCTGGGTCTATGGAGCCGTTGACCCCAGCTCCGGCACCGCCGCCATGCTGGAAACCGTACACGGCGTGGGCGAACTGCTGCACCGCGGCTGGCACCCCCGGCGGACCATCGTGTTTGCCAGTTGGGACGCCGAAGAGCAGGGCTTGATTGGCTCTACCGAGTGGGTGGAGCAACATGCCCAGACCATGGACCACGCGGTGGCCTACTTCAACATGGATGTGGCGGTGGCCGGGCCAGACTTTACCGCCTCCGCAACGCCCTCGCTGAAGGAGTTTGTGCGCGGCGTAACCCACGTGGTTCCCAGTCCCCAGGGGGGCACGGTCTACCAGCAGTGGAGCCGCCACAATGCCAACGCGGACACCAATCCCGGCGACGAGGTGCGGCTGGGCGAGCTGGGCTCAGGCTCTGACTTTACGCCGTTCTTTGAGCACGCCGGCGTACCCTCCACGGATCTCGGTTCTGACGGGCCCTATGGCGTGTATCACTCGGCCTTTGATTCCTATGCGTGGTATGTGCAGAATGCGGACCCACATTTTTTTTATTTGCAGCAGATGGCCCGTCTTTTCGGGCTGGAGGTGCTGCGGATGGATGGCGAGCTGGCCCTGCCCTACGACTGGATTGCGTATGCGCGCGAGATCCAGTCGGCTCTAGAGGCCAGCCAACAGAAGGCCGGCGAGCTGGGCTATACGCGGCTGGACTTTGCCCCGGCGCGGCTGGCCAGCGCCCACCTGCTGACGGCGGCCCGGGCAGTGCGGCGGCTGCAGATTCAGCCTCCGGCCGACCCTACCCACCTGAACCAGGCGCTGCGGGCAGCGGAATCGGCTTTGCTGGCTCCCACCGGGTTGCCTGGACGGCCGTGGTACCGGCACCTAATCTTTGCTCCGGGCGAGACGACGGGCTACTCGGCGGTGATTCTGCCGGGGGTGAACGAGTCGCTGGAGGCGCACAACCCGGTGCAGGCAGCCGCGCAACTGGCGCTTCTGGCGCAGGCTCTGGACTCCGCGGCCCGGACGCTGGAGCTTGCCCGATGAGTCAATAGTCCCTGGTTACCAGGCCGGAGAGGGGCGAGATGAGCGGGCAGGCTGAGGAAAACGGGTGGGTAAATTCCCATCTTTGGCCTGCAACGGCCGCGGCTGAGCTTTCCCATGGCCCGGACATTCTCCATTTTCAGTTAAATAACTTGTTTATTTTGTTATATTTGAGAAACTATGCCGGAGCATGAAACAGCCTTCTCTCTCAACGATTAGTAACGGAACCCCATCCACCACAATGCGGAGGATGGTTACCAATATGTGGGTATCGAAGAGACCGTTTTGCGCCTATGATAGGACTTGAGTTGCAGAGTGGATTGCGGTGCGGCCTGGCCAGCAAATCACATAAAGGGGCCAATATGTTCGACTTCTTCCTTGGTATGGCGTTTGTACTTATGGTCATCGGCCCGGCTTTGGTCACCGTTCTACAGAAGCCAGACTCCTCCAGCGATGATCGTCGGCCCTAAGAATCCACCCCGGCTTCCGCACATCCGTTTCACCCTCCGATTACCTTGACTCGCCTTGAGGAGAGCCTTGTGCTTGCAAGGGACGCTCTTTGCCCGGCGAGGACGCTGGACGACACCCCTTTGAGAGCCCCGCCCCGGGCTGGAGCGCGCGGTTTATACCGCATTTAATGTAAGGACATGCATCAATTTCTCCATAATTCCTGGTCTCTTCCCGGTACGAAATTGATTTTGGATCATCTATAACTTTAAAGCGTGTTCGTAATATTTTAGGATTACTGATGATCTGCCGTTCGTGTTACCTATAAAACTTCTGAACAGAATCGCTCCTTCCGTGGCGCGCTGACCGCGAGGAGTTTCCATCAACGATTTTCTTGTGGCGTTGGTATTTGTGTCTTTTGTTGTAGCACCGGCGATGGTTGCCGCACTTCAATGGGATCAGGTGGAAGAGACGAACTGGCGCTGGAAGTGGAGGAACCTAGCCCCAACAGTTTCATCCCGAAAGGCTTAGGCAGTTTCCCTGCCTTGTTTCCCGCGCAACTGAGCTGGCGGAGGATAGGCGGGGGTTACCAACGGGCCATAGGCGCACCACGTTTGCGCTATGTCCCTTCAGCTGCGCAAAGGCTACGCTCATCGGAGGTTCATCTTTACACAGCTGAAAAACCCGTTTGATCCTGGAGTTTCGCATGATTGACATTCTGATCGGCCTCGCCTTTGTTGCGATGATCGTGACACCGGCCATTGCGGCGGCCATTCAGCACTCCCACCAGAACCAGAACGACCTTTAGACTCTGCGCGTTGCGAGGGAGTTCGGGTACCCACCGTGCCTCCTCGCACAGATTGAAGCCGTCGCTGGTTTGGTGGTATTTACAACCACGCGGGACGCTCTGATTCCGCTCCATTCCCCACCGTTCCTTCCCCCCGGGTCTGTAGCTACGATCCATTTTTTGAGGCGTTTGTAGCACCCTTCGGCTGCGCTCAGGGCAGGCTCTAGATCCGTGCCCTTTCAAAACCTGCACCTGTGCAAAGCGGTCTCATGCACCTGTGCGCGGCTTTCCGTGGACCGGTACGGGGCCTGGCCAGGGCCTCCACGGCGGCGGGAATCGCTGCCGGGAAACGCATTTTGGACAGCCGAACCCCGGTTTGTGCACGAAGAACGGTTGACCCCTGCCTCACTGGCCTCGTATCGTTAAGTTGAGTATGAAGATCCCCGCGAAAAACCTGCGTATCGGCGCTGCTGTCGTCGTGATTCTAGGCACCATTGCCTGGCTGGCACTGTCTGGATACAACTCCTCCAAGAGCTACTACGTGACCATTCCCGAGATGAACGGGATGGGAGAGAAGGCGTACCACAGCCAACTCCGCGTGGAAGGCTTTGTGCAACCGGGCTCCATTGAGCACTCCGGCCCGCACGTAACCTTTGTGATGAACGAGTTTGAAAGCCACTCGCCGAAGGCCCCGCAAGGCCGCCTGCTGACGGTGGAGTACAAGGGCTCGGAGCCGCCGCCGGATACCTTCAAGGACGATTCCCAGGCGCTGGCTGAGGGCACAATGGGCCGCGACGGCGTGCTCCATGCCACGGTGCTGCAGGCCAAGTGCGCGTCAAAGTATGCGCCGGCTGAGCCGGGCAAGACGCCTGGGCAACAACCAGCAGCTCCTCCGACCAACCAGTCGGCGCAAAAGTAGGGTTTCTTTCATCTCTCTCGGGTCTAATTCCCCGCCTCTTGCGGCGTAGCCACGACTCGGGCTTTGCTGGATACCCCGCTGCTTGCGGCGGGGTTCTTCATCTTTTGCTGCGGAGTCGGAAGGCTTGATGTTCTCGCCCCGAAGGGGCGAAGTGCGAGTCCCCAAACCTACGTATGCCAGCAGCGAATTCTTGAAATGCCGAAGAGGCGCACGGAATGGCATCAGGCGAAAGCACGGCAGTTCCACAACCGATTGCGCGGCTCGACAAGGTCAGCAAGCTCTTTGGGAGCTTTGCGGCCTTGCGCCAGGTTTCGGTCGATCTGGAGCCGGGGCGTTGTTACGTTTTGCTGGGCGAAAACGGCGCGGGCAAGAGCACCCTGCTGCGCATTCTGGCCGGATTGCTGCGGCCCTCGCACGGCGCGGTAACCGTCTTCGACCAGCAATCGCCGCAGGAAGCGCGGGAACGCATTGGCTACATGAGCCACGCCCCGATGCTCTACGACGAGCTGACGGCGGTCGAGAATCTGCGCTACTTTGCCAGCCTGTACCCCGGCCGACCGTGTACCGCTCCGGAAGATGTTCTCTGTCAGGTTGGCCTCGATCCCGCCCTCACCCGCACCCTCGGCCAATACTCGCAGGGGATGCGGCAGAGGACCTCGCTGGCGCGGGTGCTGTTGCCGGTTCCGGAACTGCTGCTGCTGGATGAGCCCTTCTCGAACATGGATGTGGAAAGCGCGGGGCAGATGGTCGCGCTCCTGGCCGGATTCCGCCAGGCCAACCGCACCATTGTGCTGACCACCCACCAGCGCGAGCTGGCCGCGCCCATTGCCGACTGGGTGCTGACGCTCCATGCAGGTCGAGTGGCAAGTTTTGAACCGGGAGCCCCCACACGATGAAGACCAACGGCGCACGCATTCTGGAAGGGCTGGGGATCGCCTTCGAGCTGAAAGAGTACGAGGTCGATCCCGACGATCTTTCCGCCATCTCCGTGGCCAACAAAGTCGGCATGCCGCCGGAGCAGGTTTTTAAGACGCTTTTGACCACCGGCGGACCAGGGGAGTATGTGTTTGCGGTAATTCCGGGCGATGCCGAGCTGGACTTCAAGAAGCTGGCCAAAGCGGCGGGGATGCGCGCGGCGGAGATGGTCTCACTCAAGGAAGTGCAGCCGCTGACCGGCTACATCCGCGGCGGGGTGACCGTCTTTGGCGCCAAGAAGGCTTACCCGGTGTTTGTGGATGAGACCGTGATTTTGTTTGACCAGATCAGCGTGTCAGCCGGGGCCCGTGGGACGCAGTTGCTGGTTGCGCCCGATGACTACCTGCGCGCGGCCGAGGCCCAGACCGCGGACCTGACCAAAGACCCGGCTCCGGTACAGAGTTCGAGCATGGAACACGGAAAGTATGGACACAAGGGAGGGCGGCGATGACCTCTGCCCTGTGGACCCATCTGGCTAAGGATCTGCGCATTGAGTGGCGGTCGCGCGAGGCGATCAACTCCATGCTGTTTTTCGCGTTGCTGGTGGTGGTGCTGTTCTCGCTGGCCTTTGACCCCAGAGGCTCCTTCTCGCGGGAGATTGCGGGCGGCGTGCTGAGCGTGGCCACCATGTTTGCGTCTGTGTCCGCTCTGAACCAGGCCTGGGCGCGGGAGATCCGGCACCAGGTGCTGGATGCGCAGAGGATGGCTCCCACCGCGGGCGCGGAACTTTATCTCGCCAAGGTGCTGGCTAACTTTCTCTTCGTCACTATTGTGCAAATTGTGCTGGCCCCGGTGTTTCTGGTGTTTTATAACCTGCACATCCTGGGCAATGCCTGGCAGTTGGCGCTGGTGCTGCCGCTGGGTACCTGGGCGCTGGTGGCCAATGGCACGTTCTTTGCCGCGCTCTCCATCCGCACCCGCAACCGCGAGATGCTGCTGCCGCTGATCCTGTTCCCCATCTTCATGCCGGCGCTGCTGGCCATGGTGTTGGCTACCACCGCCATCCTGACCGGCGAAAGCGACCCCACCCTGTGGATCAAGCTGCTGGTGGGCTACGACATTATCTTCACCACCGTGAGCCTGCTCCTGTTCGATGTGGTCTTCCACGCCGAATAAGCACCTGCGGTGCGGCCAAACGCGCTGCGCGCCAGTGGGCATTGCATGCAGCAGTCGCAGTGTGCCAGAGCGCTTTCTCCGGATCACACTCCTGCGGACCGAGGACATCGGCGTTATTCATCTGGCCCGTAAATGCTGACGCGCGGCTGGGATGGCATAACAGTTTTTGAAGGCCGAATCTCTAAAGCCAGACCGGATTTGCTGTATCCCGAAACCAATGTACTCAAGTCAACGCGACCATCAGGGAGCGGCTAGCTTTGTGAGAATAGGCAGGAGACACTGACCCTGGTTTCGTTCTAAAACTCCCGCGAACTTTCTCTTCGGGGCGACTCTTCAGGGGCCTGTTGGTCCTTGCTCCTTCCCCTCCGGCACATCCTCGCCAATAGAGACGATGCGCGCGGTGGCGTGGAAGAGCCGGTAGCCGGTAAAGATCACATCGTTCACCTGGCGGGTGGGAATCTCCACGGCGGGCCGCGCGGTGGTGCCGCCAAGGTAGATGGGCATCTCAGTGAGGGAGACGCCGTGCAACGGGCAAACGTAGGTGCGTTCGCCCAGCGTCACCTCTCCAAACTCGGTCACAATGCTGGTTGCGACCTTCTGGCAGGGTGCTGGCAGCTGGGCACGGATGGCGATGCGCAGAATGGCTCCGGTGGCCGGATTCACGCCAAAATCGCCATCGTAGCCGGGGAAGTGTTCCACGGCTCCCGGTTCGCAGGGAAAAGTGACGTGATAATGCGAGACCTGCTCCGGCACCGTGTAGTGGAAGTGGGCCACCAGGCCGGTATCGCCGCGTTCCCAGTGGCTCCAGCTCACCCGCCCTTTGGCCGCATCCACCACCACAATGTTCAGGATGGGTCCAAATTCGCCGCTGGTGGTCAGATAATGGCTGGAAACGTAGGGCCGGCGCTTGGAAGTCGGAGGCAGGTCCAGCACCTCGTGGCCGGCGCGATAGGCAATGTTGATGCTGGTGCGGGTGGCCACACGCAAAGGCCGCGGCGTGTCAGCGCTGACGGAAAGCGTGGAGTTCATGCCTAACTCGGCGGGCGCGTCTTCGTAGTAGACGGTCTGCCGGGTGGCCAGGAAGTTGGGCAGCCCGCGGATGGCCTCTTCCACGTAGTGTACGGCCAGCGTCACCATGCGCCGCTGCTCGTCCAGGTTCGGCGCCGGGTCGGGCGGCAGCTCGGCCGGGGGCAGGTTCAGCAGGGCAGAAGCGTCAGCCAGCGCCACCAGTGCGTCGTGGGTGTGCTTGCCGGGGTGCGCCGCCTGCCAGCGCGCGAGCCTTGCCGGACTGCAGCGCTCGGTCAGTTCCACGCCTTCCAGCAGGTGCGCCACCTTCAGGTCTGGCTTGCCCTCGGCTTGGGCCAGTCGCTGCTCGGCCTCGTCCACGGAGATCTTTTGGCCAGCATGGGCCCGCGCAGCGAGCAAACAGAACAGCGCGAGCAGGGCAAGCTTTCGCATCCCTACCATTTTGCACCAAGGTACGGGTGTCAAGGGGCTTTCTTGATCCGGCCCATGAATACTGACAAGAAACTACTTTCCGTGGACGCTGCAAGTTGTTGATTTTGCCAAAGGAGAATTTCCAGGCATCTTTCGTCCGTCCCTCCGGAACGGGTGGCTTTTGTACAACGCTAACCCAAGATTCCCCCTTCCCCTTCGACTACGCTCAGGGTCAGGGTCCACCCTGATTACATGACAGCGTCGGCTCCCCCCCGACCCGAGGAGACTGGTTGCTGCAAAACGACCAAAAGCTCGGGAGGAAAGGAGCCGAGCATGATGATTATAGGCTGTGATTTTCATCCTCGC
>Ga0181529_10002655_pt1 | contig 21115 bp, 19 predicted proteins | sample PEATcosm2014_Bin_36_FD_119763 | JGI IMG/M metagenome (GOLD analysis project Ga0181529, IMG submission 119763) | Peatland microbial communities from MTU Mesocosm Facility, Houghton, MI, USA - PEATcosm2014_Bin10_30_metaG | ecosystem: Environmental > Terrestrial > Soil > Wetlands > Peat | place... | reverse complement strand
CGGGAACTGACACCGCCCGATGACTCTGCGATCGGTCGCGGGCTGGCGTGCTTGGTGGCCATTCTCTAGTCCCTGTCCGCCGGTCCTTTCCGGCTCCCGGACGCCGCTCGGCCGCGCGCGTTCTGAGCCTTCTCCAACACACTGAGGGCGGTCGAAAGGCAACCGGAGTCCCGCAACGCCAGCCCATCGAATTGAAACAACTCCGCCATCTGCCGGCCGGCCGCGCTGCTGCGCACCTCCGTCAGGATGCGGATGAATCTCTCCCGGCTGGCATTCTGGTAGTTCTTGTGAAACACGTAGAACGTCACCACCATTCTGGGCGAACTGGCCGTCGCCACCAGATCCTTCCCCACTTGTGGATTCAGTTCGCACATGGTCTCGAAACTCCGCTGGGAGGTGACACAGGCATCGGCCTGCCCAAAGAACACCGGCAGGATCACCCGCGAAGCCTTCGCGTCCGTGATCGTCGAGCTGAAGAACGGTTCGTTCGCGCCAAGGCGAGCTTCGTCCAGGAGCATCGACAGCCAGGCCGGCGCCACACACATTTTGGGAGCGTTCAACAGGCACAGCCGCCGTCCGCGCAGGTGGCTCAATTGTTGAAATTCGCCACTCCGCTTCACCAGCAGGACGTACTGTTCGGTTCCCGCCTCGCCCGCCCCCACCAGTACTTCGCGGGGATCCAGGAAGTCGGCAATCTGCCGGTACTCCACCACATTCAGCGCCACCGAGTCGAACTCGCCCATGCGCGCCCGCCGCTTGATTTCTTCGGCGCTGTCGAACACCTTGGGGCTGACCTGCACCGTCACGTTCAAGTCCGCCATCATCCGTTTCAACCAGACCAGCATGGCCGCCCGGGCGTCGTTCAGGTTGACGTCCGCCACCACGCTTTCGGAGATCGCCAGGCGGACCGGCGCTATTCCCTCCACGGCAGCCGCCGCCCGCATCCGGGAGCCCGCAGCCAACAGGAGCGCCAGGGCGCGCCGCCGCGAAGTGGGGACGCCGCCAATGGCCGTGGCCGATACTGGTTTGCCGTGTTCCATGAACCGCCTCGCCCCGCGTTCTACCGCCGCGGATCCAACCGGCCGGCGACCTCTTTCCCGACTACCAGCGAAATCTGCGACTCGATCTCCACCAGGTCGTAACGCGCTTTGTAATACTGCGCCGTCATGAGCGCCTCAAACAACTGCGCGCGGATCACTTTTTCCGTCTCCACCAACTCGCTTTGATACGCCCGCGAGGTCAAGTCGCGGTTTTCCCGCGCCGCCGTCATGGCCTTTTCGGCCGATTGATAGGTCTTTGACGCCGCGTCCAGCCCCAGAAACAGTTCGCGGAGCTGCAGCCCGATACCTTCCCGCAGCAGCAGTTTTTCCTCTTTGAGCTTGGACACCCGCGCTAGCGCTTCGGCCACTTTGTTGCGCGTCAGGAAGCCGTCGAAGAGCGGGATCTCGGCGCCCACCCCAATCGACCAGCCCTCTTTGTTCGCCGGCGTGGCCATCCCCGCGGTGTAGCTGTTCCACCAACGGTGCAGGTCGCCCGTCAGGGCGATCTTGGGAAAGAACCCGCTGCGCGCCGTCGCCACCGCGCCCGCGAGCGCCTTCAGGCCGGCTTCCAGCTTCGCCCAATCGGGATTGAATTCGTAGGCCGTGCTCACCAACTCGTCCAGATTGCCGGTGTACGGCCGATACGGCAGCTCTTCGGCCGAAGGGCGAACCGTGGCGTTCCAGTCCAGACCCATGGTGTACGCCAGCGCGGCTTCGGCCGCCGCCTCGTTCTTCACCAGTTCCGCCACCGTCGCACGGATGGTCTCGACCATCACCAGGTTGTCCAGGTAGTCCGTCTTGTTCACCTTGCCGGCCCCGTTCTTGTACATCGAGTCGGTCAGTTCCAGGGTCACTTCCATGCGCGCCAGCGTGTCTTCGCCCACCTGCCGCAACTGCCGCGCCAGCAACGCGCCGTAATAGAGGCGCACCACGCTGTCGGTGATCTGCAGATCGGTCCGCCGCGCCTCGGCCCGCGCCGCCTCGACGGCCCCCTGCGACTGCTCCCGGTACCCGCGACGCATGCCGCCGTCATACAGCAGCCACGTCAGGCTCCCGTCCACCGTAAAGTTCTGCGGATTGGCCAGCTTCACGTCCTGCTCGGGAATCGGGAAAATCTGCGGCGTGGTGGCGACACTCTGTCCCGGAAAGCTGACCGGCATCTGCACCGCCGCCGGAGGAAACCCCGGACCGAAGGCGTTGGCGGGAATCGTCACCAGGGTCGAACCTCCCGGTACGTTCACCGTCTGCGACGGGATGTACATCATCGAGGAGGGGAACACGAAATTCGGGGAATCGTTGAGCTGCGTCCAGCCGCCTTTGGCGCTCACCTGCGGCCAGTAACCCGCCAGGGCCTGGCGGTGCTGCGCTTCCGCCATCGCCACCGCGAACCGCGACGCCGGACGCTGGCGGTTTTTCTCCATGGCGATTTTCAGGCATTCCTCAAAAGAAAGAACCTGCGGGACGGTCTTGCTGGCGATACTCGCATCGGCAACGGAACCGGCATTCAGCATCGCGGCGGCGCTGAGTACGGCAACTAGAATGCGAACGGACGCGGAAGTCATTTTTGTCAACTGCTTTCCAAGGCGCGCTTCGGGAGCGGCCGCGAGGATAGTCCTCATATCACCTCATCGGATCCAGCCGGCGAAGGTTCTACAAATATCCGCACGCACCTGGACGAATCGTCGAACTTCTCTACATATCGGAGGCTCTGGAGCCCCGAATTTCCCCTTGACGGGATCCAAAAACCGGCGTATCGTTCTTATGTGAGCATGCTCATTTAACGGCCTGGCCATGAGAATCACCGCGGAAGCCAAAATCGCCAACCGCCAGCGGATCCTCTCCGTGGCCGCTCACCTCTTTCAGGAGCAAGGGTGGGACAGCGCCACCACGCGCGATATCGCCACCGCCGCCTCGATTGCCAACGGGACGCTCTTCAACTATTTCCCGTCGAAAGAGTCCATCGCCGCGGCCCTCATCGAGGACGCTGTGGCCTGCTCCTGGGAGGACTTCAGCCGACGCCGGACGGGGCGGGAATCGCTGGCGGAAGACCTCTTCTCCTATGTCTGGTCGGGATTCAAGGGCCTTCGCCAATACCGCAAGTTCCTGGCGCCCGCCGTGGAGGCCATCTTCAGTCCCCTGGCGCAGCCTTCGCGCGCGGAAGCCGGCGCCTCTATTCGCATCCGTCATCTGGAAACGGTGGAACGGATTCTGCTGGATCACGGGATTTCCCGGCCCTTGCCGGCGTTCGTGCTCCAGTTGTACTGGACGCTCCATCTGGGCGTATTGGCCTACTGGGCCGCCGACGAGTCTCCTCATCAGGAGGATACGCTGGCGCTCCTCGACCGATCCCTCAACCTCTTCGCCGGAACATTTGCCAACGACAATATCGGAGTTACCCATCATGAACGCCGATCTGAATGAACTCATGGCCGCCCTTCCGCACGACACAGCGGAACCGCTAGCCGAATTTTCCCGCGAGCAACTGGAACGGATCTTCGCCGACCTGGCGCGCCGCCCGGTGCCCACCGCGTCCCTCCATCGCCTGTGGACCCTGGGAGAACTGTCCGTCCAGGTGGCGCTGGCGTCCGTCGCGCTGTGGATCCGGAGAGGGTTCGCCAGCGCCGAAACCCACCAGCGGCAAACGCTGGAAACCAACCTCCGCCTGGGCCTGAAGATCTTCCATCGCCTCGCATACCTGCGCGGCGCGTTGATGAAACTCGGCCAGACCGCCGGCAGCTTCCCGCAACTGATCCCCGCGCAGATTGCCGACACCCTGGACCGGCTGCATTTCGAGGCGCCCCCGATGCACTACTCGCTGATCCGCGAAGTGCTGGCGGGCGAGCTCGGCGCCGACCCCGACGACGTCTTTCAGACCTTCGAACACCAGGCCTTCGCCGCCGCCTCCATCGGCCAGGTGCATCGCGCCACCTTGAAATCGGGACAGCCCGTGGCCGTGAAGATCCAATACCCCGGTATCGCCCGCACCATCGACGCGGATTTCCGCAATTTGAGCGCGCTGCTCCAGCCGCTCCGTCTCGGCAAGGACTGGGAGTCGCTGCAGTCGCAGTTCGAAGAGATCCGCCGCATGCTGCAGCAGGAAGTGGATTATGAGCGCGAGATCGATTCGCTGCGCCGCGCGCGCGCCGTTTTTCAGGGCGAGGAAGGCATTGTCGTGCCCGAAGTCCACGCGGCATTTTCCACGCGGCGCGTGTTGACCATGGACTATATTCCGGGCCTGCATCTCCCCGAATTTCTGGCCACCCGGCCGCCGCAAGAACTCCGCAACCGCTTTGGCGCCAAGCTCCTGTTCGTCTGGTATCGAATGCATGCGGCCCGGATGAACTATGCCGATCCGCAATCCGGCAATTACCGATTCATGGACGATGGCCGGCTGGGCCTGATCGATTTCGGATGCGTGCAGTATTTTACCGACGAGGAATTCGAGCTGCTGCGGCTCGCCTATCGCTCCGGAGAAGGCGACCCCGCGGTGGTTCGCGAGCTGCTGCGCCGCGGCTGCGGCGCGACCGACCGCGATCTCTCCAACGAAGACTATATGGGCCTGATCGGCGAATCCATCCGCTGGATGGCGGAGCCGGTCCGCCATGTAGGCCCTTTCGATTATGGCGATGAGCAATACCTGAAACGCGGCGTCGAGTGGTTTGCCCGTCTAGTCGCCAAACGGTACGTCCGCAGCCATCCCATGTTTATGTACTTTCATCGCAGCGCGTTCGGCGTGAAAGCCCTGTTGTATCGCTTGGGCGCGCAGGTCGACATCCGCGACGTGCCCGTGGAACCATGGTGGACCTCAGGCGGCAGCCAGCCATCCTGACCCAATGGTGCACTCGTGCGCGGCTGAGCGGACTGCGCCCGGCACGGGTGTACGAACAGCCCGCAGGGCGCAAGAAATCAGCCCACGGCGTCAGCCGTGGGAACGATGCCGGCGCTCTGATAGTTACTTTCCGGCATCGGGCGGAACGCTCTTTCGTCCCGTCCCGGGACTTCCGATGCCGGAACCGGGTTCCTACGACTCACGCCGTGGGCTATCCCCTTTCGCCCTGCGGGGTCAAATTGTAGCCGCGCCTCGGTCTGAGCCACCCGTACGCTGGGACTTTCTCAATTGGCCGCGGCTTCGAGGAATCGCTCACTTCCACGTCGCACCCGCCCAACAAACGCTGCCTGATACACCATGAGCGCTGCCTTATAATGGCAGACATCATGCCCCTAATCGACAAGGTGCAGCAAGACATGGTGGCCGCTATGAAGGGCCGCGAAGAGGCGCGCCTGAGCGCGTTGCGGATGATCAAGGCCGCGCTCATGAAGGCCAAGGTGGATTCGCCCAAACCCATCGACGAAGCCGCCGAAATGGCCATCCTGAAGTCGCTTATCAAGCAGCGCGTCGACGCCGCCGAAGCCTTCCGCAACGCTGGACGCGCCGAACAGGCCGCCAAAGAGGAGGCCGAGCGTACCCTGATTGAGGCCTACCTGCCGGCTGGGGCCAGCGACGCCGAAATCGCCGCAGCCGTCGCCGAGGCCATGGCCGAGACCGGCGCCACCTCCATCAAGCAGATGGGCATCGTGATGAAGGCCGTGCAGGCCAAACTGAAAGGCAAGACCGTCGACGGCAAATCGCTAAGTGATACAGTGAGGGCCGGACTGCAATGACACCCGCCAAGCACCGCCCCTTCGTACCCGAATCGCTCCAGATGAAAGAGTTCACCTGGAGGGCCGTCATGCTGGGACTGGCCATGACAGTCGTGCTCGGCGCGGCCAACGCCTACCTGGGACTGCGCGCCGGGCAGACCATCGCGGCTACCTACCCCGCGGCGGTCATCGGCATGGCAGTGCTGCGGCTTGGCAAGGGCAGCATTCTCGAAGAGAACATCGCGCGTACCGCCGGCTCCATCGGCGAATCGGTGGCGGCGGGCGCGGTCTTCACCATCCCGGCGTTCTTCCTGGCGCACGTGTGGACGGCTCCCGTCATCCCTAAAGGCCTGGGCTTCTGGGCCAGCATGTGGGTGCTGGCCACCGACTCCACCTACATGAAAGCCACTTCGCTGCTGATTGTCGGATCGGTGTTGGGAGTGCTCTTCGTCTCGCTGGTGCGGCGGGTGATGGTGGAAGATCCCGAGCTTCCCTTCCCCGAATCGGTGGCGGCGTCGGAGATTCACAAGGCCGGCCAGGTGGGTGCGCAGGCCGCCAAGCACCTCTTCTACAACATGGGACTGGGCGCGGCGATTTTCCTGCTCGGCCAATTCAAGCTCTTCGCGCCCGACAAGGATTTCTTCATCCGCGTGGGACAACTCGGCCGCAGCACGCTGCGGCTGGGCGCGGCCAACACCACCAACGTGCTGGGAGCCGGCGGCGTCACCACCTGCGCGGCGCCGACCGTGAGCCCGGCGTTCGTTGGTGTGGGCTACATCATCGGGCCCAAACTGGCGGCGCTGAATTTCTCCGGTAGCGTGCTGGCCTGGGGCCTGCTGATCCCGCTGCTCATCTTTTTCCTCGGTCCGCAATTGAAAAATTACCTGCCCGCCAATGCGCACGACGATAGCTGGCTGAGCCTGGGCAATGCGGTGTGGCGCTACATCGTCCGGCCGATCGCGGTGGGCGGCATGATGGTGGGCACCTGCTTCACGCTGTTCCGCATGCGCAAGAACCTGGGCGCGGGACTCGCCAAGGCGTTTTCCGAGCTGCGCGGCGGCGGTCCCAAGCAGGAGACCCTGGTACGCACCGAGCGCTACATGAGCTCGAAAACCGTGTTCGGACTGATCGCCGCCACCTTCGCCGTGATGTGCGTGCTCTACGTCTACCTTTCAGGACTGGTGGCCGGCGGCATCGCGGCGGCGCTGGTCATGCTGATCGTGGGCTTCTTCTTCGCCACCGTTTCCGGCTACCTGGTGGGCGTGATCGGTTCCTCCAACAATCCCATTTCCGGGCTGACGCTCTCCACCCTGGTGATCGCCGCGCTGCTCATGGTGGTGATGGGACTGACCGGAACCGGCGGCGTGCTGGCGGTGCTGGGCGTGGCCGCGGTGGTCTGCGTGTCCTCGGCGGTTGCCGGCGAGCTGCTGCAGGACTTCAAAGTCGGCTACATCCTCGGCGGCACGCCGCGCACCATCCAGATCGTGGAATTGATCGCCGTGGTGGTGGCGTGCCTGGTGACGTTTTTCCCGCTGATGATTCTGCACTACGGCAACATCAACAAGGGCGGCGTGGGCTTCGGCGACAAGGCGCTCTCCGCCCCGCAGGCCGGCCTGATGGCGTCGCTGGCGCAGGGCATCGTGGGCGGCGATATGGCGTGGCCGCTAGTGGTGGCCGGGATCTTCCTGGGCATCGCGCTCATCCTGTTTCAGGTGAAGAGCCCCATGCTGGTGGCCATCGGCATGTACCTGCCCATCTCTATCACCTCGGCGATCTTCGTGGGCGGCGCGGTCCGCTGGATCGGCGACCGCATGAGCGCCCGCGCGCAGCATAACGAAGCGCAGCGCGCCCGCGTGGAGAACGTCGGCGTGCTGGTGGCCTCCGGCTTCATTGCCGGCGAGGCGTTGTCGGGGCTGGTGATTGCCGCCTTCAACTTCCAGGATTGGGATCTGCCGGAGATCTTCAAGGATCCCTCGTATCTGGCGGGTGCGGCGGTGATGGCGCTGATGGGCGTGGTTCTGGTGTGGGTGGCCCATCGCAATGCGGGAGATCCCAACGAACCGGCGCCGCCGGTGGCGATGATGTAATCGCGAGATTCCTATGACCTACTATCAAGAACACCAGGCCGAGTTCCTGGAAGGCCTGAAGACTTTTCTGCGGATTCCCAGCATCAGCGCCCTATCCGAGCACAAACCGGACATCCGCCGCGCCGCCGAGTTCGCAAAATCGGAACTGCTCGGAGCCGGAATGACGTCGGCCGAGTTGATTGAGGACCCCAGCGGCGGCAACCCGCTGGTCTACGGCGAGTGGCTGGGCGCGCCCGGCAAGCCCACGGTGCTGTTCTACGGCCATTACGACGTGCAGCCGCCCGATCCGCTGGACGAATGGAAATCGCCGCCCTTCGAGCCGGAAGTCCGCGGCGACGACATCTTCTGCCGCGGCGCCTGCGACGACAAAGGTCAGGTCTACATCCAGATCAAAGCCGTCGAGAGCCTCATGAAGACGCACGGCGCGCTGCCCGTCAACGTGAAGTTCCTGCTGGAAGGCGAAGAAGAGACCGGCGGCGAGCATATCGAAGCTTACGTGAAAAGCAAACCGCCGCGCCTCCAGGCCGACGCCGCGGTGGTCTGCGACACCGAGATGTTCGCGCCCGAGATGCCCACCATCTGCATCGGACTGCGCGGGCTCATCTATTACGAGCTGGCCGTCCAGGGCGCCGATCACGATCTGCATTCCGGCGTCTATGGCGGCGCCGCGCCCAATCCGATCATGGCTATCGCCGAAATTCTCTGCGCTCTCAAGGATCGCGACGGCCACATCCACATCCCCGGATTCTACGACCGCGTCGTCCCGCCGGCCGCCAAGGAGCGCGCCGCGTGGGCCAGCCTGCCGTTCGACGAGAAGGAGTACACCGAAAAAGAAATGGGCGCCAAGGCGCTGGTCGGCGAGCCCGGCGTTCCCCTCTTCGAACGCGTGTGGGCGCGGCCCACGCTGGAAGTCCACGGCATCAAGGGCGGCTTCGTGGGCGAAGGCGCCAAGACCGTGATCCCGGCGCGCGCCGTGGCCAAGGTGAGCACCCGGCTGGTGGGCGATCAGCAGGTGGACGAAGCCATCGAGCAGTTCCGCGCCGCCGTCAAGGCCGCCTGCCCCAAGGGCGTGACGGCCGAGGTGAAGCTGCTGAGCGCCGGCGCCCCGTCGCTGACCAATCCCGACAACCACTACATCCAGGCCGCCGCCGAGGCGCTGAAGCAGATCTTCGGCAAGGAGACGGTGTACATCCGCTCCGGCGGGTCGATCCCCATTGTGGGCGTCTTCGACCGCTACCTCGGCGTGCCCAGCGTGATGATGGGCTTCGGACTTCCCGACGACAACCTGCACGCCCCCAACGAGAAATTCCATCTGCCCAATTTCTACCGCGGCATCGAAGCCGTCGCGCGCTATCTGGAGATTCTGGGGCAGTAGCCATGCGCCCCGCCGACACCAGTCCCGAAGCATGGGCGGTGTACCTGGATCTGGTGCGGAAGATGACACCCGCCGAACGCCTGCGCCGTTCGCTGGAGCTGTCGGAGGACGTGCGGCGCATCGCCGAGGCCCGCCTGCGGTTGCGGTATCCGCACGCCAGCGACCGAGAAATCACCCTGCGCCGGGGCCGTCTGGAACTGGGCCGCGAGTTGTTCCGCAAGGTCTACGGCGACGAGATCCCCGATGACTAACGCGCTGGCCGTTCTTGCGGGCGCGCTGGAGCATCTGCGGATCCCGTACCTGATCGGAGGCTCGCTGGCTTCTTCGGCCCACGGAGTGTTGCGGGCGACGCTCGACGTCGACATCCTCGCGGCGGTGCGCGCGGAGCATGCCGCGCCGCTGTGCGCCGTTCTGGGCGACGGCTGGTACGCGGAGGCGGCCGAGATCCGCAGCGCCGTCGCCGCCAGCCGCGCCTTCAACCTCATTCATATTCCATCCGTCCGCAAGTTCGACATCTTTCCAGCCACCAGCGACTTCCACGCATCGGAACTGTCGCGGGCAACCCGCCAGGAGGTGGACTGTTTCGGTGAGCGGACGGTCTGTCCCGTCGCTACCGCCGAAGATGTCCTGCTGGCGAAGCTGCAGTATCAGGCGGGCGGCCAGGTCTCGGAACGCCAGTGGGCGGACATCACGGGCATCCTGTCGGCGAATCGGGATCTGGACTTCTGCTATCTTCGCGACTGGGCCCGCACGCTGGGCGTGGAAGCGCTGCTCGACCGGGCCCGCCTCTAACGCCCCGCGTTCGCCAGCGCCCCCGCGAACAACCCGAATCGCCGATGCGGCACGTCCACGACCACCGTATAACGCCCGTCGAAGGGGACGTTGCCGATCAATCCCGCGGTGTCGAACAAACTGTCGAAATCCAGACTCCGCAGCCCGGTCGATTCGAAATAGGCCAACGGCGCGGGCAAACAAGCCGCGCCCACGCACAAACCGCCTGTCAGCGGAGCGCCCACCAGCCTGGCCGGCTTGCCCCAGGCGTTCACCACCATCAGGCGATTCTTGGCATCGTCTTCCCGCCTCCCGGTCCACTCCAGCCAGTGTCTCCTCGTGGTTTCGATAGGCACGGCGCTCGATCCCGTATCGAAAATCATGTCCCGCCGCGTGGCGCCGTTCAGCGTGACGGCAACGAAGATCTTGCGGTCGCGATACTCCATGGGCGCGAACTGGATTCGCCCCTCGACATCCTCCGGCAGCGCCGCGCCGCTCGGCAGGAACGCGACCCGCTGCGACACGAAGTCCAGCAGCAGGATCCGCTCCTCCAGAAACTCCGCGCCGATAGTGCCCAGCAGCGCCGGCCCACCTCCGGACCGAGGAAGACTTTCCGCCGCCAGCAGAGCCAACCCCGCGGGCGGCAGCGCTACCGCCAGCAGCGGCGTCAAATTCACGTGGATTCCGCCCGGCGATTCCTGGACGTAGAACCGCTCGCGCTCAAACCGGCTGCCGGCCGCCCGCCCGCTCAGCGACACCTGGTTTCGCGCCACACGCGGAAAGCGCCCGCCCAAGCGATCATACGACGCGCCATATACCAGATCGACATCGCACCCGGTGTCGAGCTGCATCAGGGCTGGATCTTTCACGCCGTCGAGCCGGAATTCCACCATCAGCGCGGAATGGTCGAGGGTGTTGTCGCCCAGTTTCTGCGAACTCCAACGAATCGGACTCCAGGAAATCGGCCCGCCCGCCGGTGGCTTCTGCGCCGCAACAAACGGCGACACCGCGAACGCCATCAGGAGAATGCGCAGCCCCGCGGGCAACATGTCGAATTCAGACTATCACGTCTCTTTTGCAACACTCGCGTCCGCATTCGCCGGCCCAATCACCGTCGCGACGGAAATTTCCGGGTTGCCGGGCTTATAGCGCACCGACACGCGCGCATCTTTCATGCGGCGAGCGTACTCGTCGGCCTCCTCCTCGTTCCCCGTCCGATGATCGAACGTGCCGGCGTAGTAGTCGCCCTGCAGAGTGGTGAAACTGTAACTCATCTCCGCATACCAGAGCGCCGAGACCCCATCGGAGAGGTTCTTGGCGTGGCCGTAGAGGATTCTCCCGTCCACCGTCGGCCAGGTTTCCGAGCCCCGCAGCATGCGCCGCGCGCGCCACCCCGCGGCCACGCCGATCAACAGCAGGATCAAGCCTCCCACGAGGCGTACGTTGCGAACCGAATCGTCAAAAGACGCCATGGCGCCCTCGATTCTAACGCACGCCGCCGGCCGTGGCCACCAGCTCGAACGCCGCCGTTTCGCTGGACGTGGCTCTCCAGCCCAGAGTATGATATCTGCTCATGAGAATTCCGCCGATCGCTCTGTTTCTGCTGGCCGCTTCGCCGCTCGCCGCGCAGAACGGCTGGTTCCAGCCTTCGCTGCTCGAAAAGCCGGACGTGAAGAAGGCGCTGCAGTCGGTGGACAGCCGCTCCACGGCCATCGTCGACGAGTGGATCCGCCTGGTGGAGACGCCGGCGCCTTCGGGCAAAGAGCAGGTGCGCGCCAAATACATTCGCGGAGAGATGGAGAAACTCGGCCTGAGCGACATCCGCACCGACGATATCTTCAACGTCAGCGGCGTTCGTAAGGGAACCGGCGGCGGACCGTCGGTGGTGTTCGCCGCCCACCTCGACACCGTCTTCCCCGAGGGCACCGATCTCAAAGTGAAGCGCGAAGGCGACATTCTGCGCGCGCCCGGCGTCGGCGACGACACCTCCAACCTGATGGCCATTCTGGAAATGTTCCGCGCGCTCGATCGCGGCGGCGTCAAAACCAAAGGCGACCTGATCTTCCTTGCCTCCGTGCAGGAGGAAGTCGGACTGCTCGGCGCCAAGCACTGGCTGGAAACCAGCGGCTACAAACCCGGCATGTTCGTGGCCGTGGACGTCTCTTCCATCGAAGTCTGGTACGGTGCGCTGCGCATCGACCAGTTCAAGTTCTTCTACACCTCACCCGGCGCCCACACCATGGAAAGCCGCGGCGGACCCAGCCCCGCCAAAGCCGTCGCCAAGGCCATCACCGCGCTCTACGACATCCCCCTGCCTCCTGTCGCCGAGGGCCTCGACACCTTCAAGCTGCCGGTTCTGAACGTCGGCATGCTGGGCGGCGGCACGGTGGTCAACGCCGTGCCGCGCGAAGCCTGGTTCACAGTCGATCTGCGCTCGCTCGACAGCGCTACGCAGGATCGCCTGCAGACCGCCGTCATTTCCACCGCGCAGCGCATCGGCGAGCAGGAAGGCGTCGGTTTCCGCATGGAGAAGAAAATGGGGATCGATTATTCCAAGGCCCTGCCGCGGAGCGAGCGGCTGAACCACCCCCTGGTGGCGACGGCGCTGGCCACCAGCAACTACTTCCGCAAACCCGGAACGCCCGCAATCGTGCCCAAGGATGTCGGCTCGACCGACGCCAACATCGCCGTCAGCATGGGAATCCCTGCCGTCGCGGTCGGGGCCAACCTGGAGCGCATGCCCCATCGCCTGGAGGAATACACCGAAGCCAGCAGCATCGTCCCCGGCATCAAATCGCTGATTGCCCTGGCCGTCGCCCTGACCAGCCATTAGACGCGCCGCAAAATGCGGCGGCTGGAAGGCGCAAATGGGTGGCTGGCGACGAAATCTCCGCGCCACAAGTCCCCAGGGATCGCGTCAAGTTCCTGGCGGAGTTTCGTTGCCTGTCACCTTTTTGCGCCTACCAGCCACCGCATTTGCCCCGTCTACGGAGTTTCCCTTGGGCACGCGGTCCCACCCTCTACTGCACTGCCTTGGCGAAATACAGATGCACCGCGCGGTCGATATTTTGCCGCGTCAGCCGCACCGGCCGCCCGTCGTACTCCGCAATCGCCTTCACCAGTTTGTAGATGTCGATGGGATAGCACGCGCGCAGCGTCTTGGCGCCGGCCGCCGCGCATTGTTCGCGCAGGTAGGCCGCGCAGCCCAGTTCCGTAGGCACCTGGTTGGTCTCCACCACGCGCTGGAAGATCTGGTCGAAGACGTTCGCGTCCACATCCTCCACCAGCACCTTGGTCTGGATGCGGCGCAGGAACGCCTCGTCCGCCAGGTCGTGCGGGTTCAGGTTGGTCGAAAACACCACCATTAGTTCGAATGGCGCTTTGAACTTCATGCCCGACGCCAGCGTCAGATAGTCCACGCGCCGGTCCAGGGGCACGATCCAGCGGTTCAGCAGTTCGCGCGGCGACAGCATCTGCCGCCCGAAATCGTCGATGATCAGGATGCCGTTATTGGCCTTCATCTGGCACGGCGAAATGAACACCCGCGTGGCTTCGTCGAGCCGCAATTCCAGCATCGACGCCGACAATTCGCCGCCCACCGTGATGCAGGGCCGCTCGCACATCACCCAGCGCGGATCGAGCAGATCGTCGTGCGATTCCACCGGCCGGTGCACCACCGGATCGAACAGCGTGATGATGTGCCCGTCCACTTCCACCGCGTACGGCACCAGCACGGTATCGTGATACACCCGCAGAATCCGCTCCGCAATGCTGGTCTTGCCGTTGCCCGTGCCGCCGTACAGGAACAGCGACTGGTGCCCGATCAGCGACGGCCCCAACTGGTCCAACAGGCCGTCCGGCAGAATCAGGTCGTGGAACGCCTGCCGCAGACTTTCCCGGCTCAGCCGCACCCGCGCCGCCTGCGCGCGCACCACTTCGTGATACTGCTGCAGGCTCACCGGCGTCGGCCCCACGTACTGGCAGGCCTCGTTCCGCGCCGTCGCCAGCACCCGCCCCCCGCTGGTCAGCGAGAACGAATAATCGTTGCCCAGCATGCCCTTCACTTCAATGATGTGCTGCTGGCGGAACTGGTGATAGAGGGTCTCCAGAACCGGGAAGGACAGCTTCAACGTGTCGTGCAAGGTGGCCAGCGTGCCGCTCCCATAGAGCCACAAGTAGCGCAGCACCAGGTCGCTCACCATGGAGCGATGGATCCCCAGATCTTCGATCCGGTCGGGAATGGTGGGATGAAACTCCCGGTGCACGATCTCCGATACTGGAAAAATTTCGGTCGCCATAGCAGGACAAACTTCCGCGTTTGGAATATACCCCGAAAGTCCGCCCCGCGAACAGGATCTCGAAAGTTAGTGAAGAGTTAACAGCGAACGGATGACAGTTTCCAGTTACCCGTGATGATGGTGATGCCCTTCGTGCCCGTGGTCTTCGTGCGGCACCGGTATGGCGCAGCCGTTCTCCGAGATAGCGCACCCCACGTGCTCGAACTGAACCGTACTGTGGCAGATTTGGAACCGGTCGGCCAGTACGCCGTGGATGCGGCGCAGAATCGCGTCGCTGGCCGAAGGCGGCACGTCTTCAATCAGCACGTGGCAGCTCAGCGCGTGGGTGCTCGATCCCAGGCTCCAGATGTGCAGGTCGTGCACGTCCAGCACGCCTTCCACCTGCCGCATCGACGCCGTCACGTCCCCCAGCTTGAGCCCGCGCGGCAGCCCTTCCAACAGAATGTTCAACGATTCGCGAATGATATCCTTCGCGCTCCACACAATCAGCGACGCGATCAGGATGGAGAGCACCGGATCCACCTGCTGCCAGCCGGTATAGCGAATCACCAGCGCCCCCGCCACAATCGCCAGCGACCCCAGCGCGTCGCCCAGCATATGGACGAAAGCGCTGCGCACGTTCAGATCGTTGCGGCTGGCCTGCCGCAGCGCCAGCATGATGCCGCCGTTCATCAGCAGTCCCAGCGCCGCCACCGCCATCATCACGGTTTCCTCGACGCTCTGCGGCGTCCGCAGCCGCTCCACGCTCTCGTAGAAAATCCATAAGGAGAGCGCCACCAGCGTCAGCGCGTTGACGAACGCTGCCAGCACTCCCGCGCGGTGGTATCCGTACGTCTTGCTCTCGTCGGCCGGCTTGGACTGCAGATAGAATCCGAACCAGGCCAGCAGCAGCGCCAGCGCGTCGGTGAAATTGTGCCCCGCGTCGGAGAGCAGCGCCAACGAATGGGCCCGCACTCCGGCCACGATCTCCACAACCACGAAGACCACTGTTGCGACCAGGGACCACCACAGTACCTTCCCGGTGCCCGCATGATGTCCGTGTCCGTGGGAGTGCATGAAAACTGCCGTTGGTGCTATTTTACCGTACGTCGAACCAGACCGGCATCAGGCGCAGGTATCCGCCCTTCATCCACGCATGAAACGGCGTGCTCCCCACCACCTGCCGAATCCTGGCGTCCAGCATGCTCTCCGTGGAACGCTGCCTGAACAGCAGTTCGAAGAGGGTTTGCCGCGCCGGATACAGCAGCACCGACACATTCTCGCCGGCCGGAATATTGGCCTTCTTCTTCACCAGGTCGACCGCCGTGTCCAGCCCGCCCAGTTCGTCCACCAGCCCGTGATCCCTGGCCTGCGACCCCAGCCAGACGCGGCCCTGCGCCAGCGGCTCAATCTCCTCCGCCTTGCGATGGCGCGCCGCCGCCACTTTCGCCACAAAGTCGCGATAGCTCTCGTCGATGCCGTCGCGCAGCACCTGGCGCTCGTCCGCCGAAAGCGGCGTATAGTCGGAATCGATGTCGGCGTGCTTACCGCGCTCCACCGCTTCCTTGGAAATCCCCAGCTTATCGTACAGCCCGTGCAGGTTGGGCTTACCGAACACCACCCCGATCGATCCCGTCTCGGTTTCCGGATACGCCACAATGGGGTCGCCGGTCATCGCCATGTAATAACCACCCGACGCGGCGGCGTCCGACATGGAAATCACCATCGGCTTCTTCTGGCTCAGCAGGTTCATCTCGCGCCAGATCTCGTCGGACGCCGTCACTTCCCCGCCCGGCGAATTGATGCGCAGCACGACGCCCTTAATGGACGAGTCTGACGCTACATCGCGCAGCACCCTGTCGAAGCCGTAGGAAGTCAGCGAACTCTCGCCCGACCCGTCGTTGCCCGCGTTGCCGCGCACGATGTCGCCCTCGCCCACCACCAGCGCGATCTTGCGTTTGCCGGGCAGCCCCGCCGCTTCCGGCGGCACCTTCATGTATTGACCCAACGCCACCTTCTTCGGTTCCGTGATGTGCAGCTTGTTCTTGAGGTCGCTCCACATCTGGTCGTCGAAGCCCAACTGGTCCACCAGCCCCGCCTTCAGCGCCCCGGGACCGGTGTACGGACCCTGATCGATAATCGTCCGCACTTCGTCGGGAGACTTGTGCCGCGCCGCCGCAATCCGCGCCACCATGTTGCCGAAGAGCCCGTCCACCACGCTGGCAATCACCTCGCGGGTTTCCGGACTCATGTCGCTGCGCGTGAACATGTCGCCGTAGTCTTTATACTTGCCGGCGTGTTCCACCTCCACCGTGACGCCCAGTTTGTCCAGCGTCTTGCGGAAGTACATGATTTCGGCGCGCATGCCCTTCAGCATGAGCGGCTCCGCTTCGCCCATGTAGATGCGGTCGGCCGCCAGCGACACATAATATTCGCGCGCCGTGGGCTGGCGCAGATAGGCGAATACCGGCTTGCCCGACTTGCGAAACTTCTCAATGTCGCTCCGCAGTTCCTCCAGCCGCGCCCAGCCCACCGCCAGATCTTCCGGCTCCAGGACCACCGCCTTGATGTGCGGGTCCACTGCCGCTTTGCGCAGCGCCATCCAGACATTGGCGATGGTGGGCCGCGACTCGTCGCCGCCCAGGAAGGCCGGCATCTCCACACCCGGCTTCTCCGGAATCTCTCCCGTCAGCCGCAGCACCAGCACCGAGTTTGAGGCAATCTCCGGCGGCTTCTGTGAGAAGTGCACCACCAGAATCAGAATCACTACCACCGCCAGAATCACCAGCAGAACGCCGGTCACCATTCCGATAAAGAACTTAGCCATGCTACTCCGACGGTAGCACACGATTCGCCCGTGCCTATTGGGTCAAAGCGAAGGTGACGATGATGGTGGTCTGGACTTCCACCGGTACCTCATTGAGCAGCGTGGGTTCGTAGCGCCACTGCCGGACCGCGTCGAACGCCGCCTTCACCAGCAGCGGGTGCCCGCTCGCGACAACCAGTTCAATGATGCGGCCGTCGGTGCTGATGACGCCGGTCAGCTTCACCACCCCCTGGACATGCGCCGTTTTGGCGAGCGGTGGATATGGCGGATCCACCTTATAGATCAGCCGCGGCTCGCGCACCCTACCGCCGGGGACAACGCGCGGCACCGTAGTCACGATCGGTTTCGGGGCTTCCACTACGCGCGGCTTCTCCGGTCTCGGCGGCTCCGGACCCGGCAGCAGAGGACCCAACACACCAATCGCACTCCCTCCCTCGATACCTCCTTCCACGCAGCCCACGCAACTATCCGAGGTGTAGTTCGATCCAACCTCGATCGGGTCAATCAGAGTCGGGATCACCGTAGGGACGGTTGACGGCGCTACCAAACCCGTAGTCGGGAACCTCCTCCTGGCCGTCGTTACGTGGGCCTGCGGCTTCTCCGCCGGCTTGCCTTTCATCCGTCCCGGCGGCGCATGCGGCACCACCATGACGAACGTCGCCGGCGGCAGCATCTGCGGCCACAGCATCGGCGACATCACCACTCCGGTCACCAGCACGATTTGCCCGGTAACCCCCAAGCACGTCGTCCAGACGCGCTTCCCCCTTGGACTCTTCGGTATCACGGACTGTTCAAACATGGCTCTCCTCCTGAAAGACACACCTCTATTTCGGTGACAGGCTACGCAATCGCTAAATTCGCAGCGTACGCGACGCGCCGCCCGGCCGGGGCGCCGTACCGTGCGCTGTCGCGGAGCCGCCGCTGAAAGCTGACGGCCGATGGCTGAAGGCTGATGGCTCTTATCAACCTCCACCGGAATAGACACCGGCACGCGAGAGAAGTTTCCGCCATCATAGAGACGTGCACCTGCCGCTCCACGTCCGCAGCCTCATCGACGCCCGCGCCGAGGCCATCGGATTCACCGCCCTGAAACGCGCCGCCGGCATTCTCTCCGACGCCTACCGCGACGACGCACCGGCTGCCGCCGCGCGACTGTCCGCCGCCGAACGCACGGCCGCCTACCTGGTGACGCGCATGCCCGCCACCTACGCTGCCGCCCACCGGGTGCTCGGCGAAGTCCGCCAGCGCCTGCAAGCCCGGCCCATCGCCACCATTCTCGACGTCGGGGCGGGCACCGGCGCCGCCTCGCTGGCCGCGCGCCATTGGTTCCCCGACGCCTCGCTCACGCTGCTGGAACGCGATGGCGCCTTCGCCGACGCCGCCCGCTCGTTCCTGCCGGGAGCGGCCCTGCGCACCGAGGATGCCTCGCGCCTGGAACCATTCCCTCCGCACGACCTGGTGATCGCGTCGTATTCTCTCAACGAGCTCCCGCCCGCCGTGCCGGCACGTTTGTGGAAAGCCGCGCGCGTCGCCCTGGTGGTCATCGAGCCCGGCACGCCCGGCGATTTCACCGCCATCCGCGATCTCCGCGACCAATTGCTCGCGCAGGGCGCCCGCATGCTGACCCCCTGCCCCGCCGAGACGCCGTGTCCCCTTTCCGTCCCCGATTGGTGCCACTTCGCCGCGCGCGTCGAGCGCTCCAGCCTCCACCGCCGCGTCAAGGACGCCAACCTCAATTACGAAGACGAGAAGTTCAGTTACGTCGCGCTCGCCCGCGAACCTGTCGAGCTAGCCCGCGCGCGCCTCCTGCGCCGCCCCGAACAGCATCCCGGCCTGATCGTTCTCCATCTCTGCCAACCCGGCGGAACCGCCATCGTCCGCGTCCGCCATCGCGACCGCGCGGCCTTCCGCGCCGCCCGCGCCGCCGCCTGGGGCGATGCATGGGACGGCGTCTCCCCGCGCTAGAATCGACTCAGGCGTGCGAATCACCATCTCCAAAGAGAATTACCTTAAAGCCATCGCCGAAGCGGAGTCGGAGGGCGAAATCGTCAAGTCGGTGACGTTGACCCGCTGGCTGCACGTTTCCGCGCCGGCCGTCACCATGGCCATCAAGCGTCTCAAACGCGACGCTCTCATCCGCGTGGCGCGTGGCGGACAGCTCACCCTCACCGCCTCCGGCCGCGAAATCGCCAACCGCCTGCTGCACCGCCATCACCTCATCGAGCGCATGCTGACCGAGATTTTCGGTCTGGAGTGGTACAAAGTGCACGACGAAGCCGAGCACATGGAACACGCCGTCTCCGCCGATTTCGAACGCAAACTAGTGGAGAAACTGGGCACCGAAGCCGCTTGTCCGCACGGCAATGTCGTGGGACTCGATTCCCCGCGCGACCGCCGCAATCGCGGCCTCAAGCTGCTGGTGGAGACGCGTCCCGCCGATCGCGTGATCGTCTCCAGCGTGTTCGAGCGCGACCGCTCCCTGTTGGAATATCTGGACGCACTGGGAGTCCGCCCCGGGGTTCCGCTGGAGGTGCTCCAGTCCTCGGGTGAGTTGGAGGTGCGCACCGGCGGATGCACCGTAAAACTGGCGCAAGCAGCCGCCTCGCGAGTGTGGGTCAAGCCGGCGAGCTAGCTTAGCGGGCCTCTCCGCCTCAGTCCACCGATGACGCGGCCGGCCTTTCAGCCGGCGGCGGGAGTCGGATGAGTCCCCCAGCTACTCCGTCTTGGAGTAATAATACGTGTACTTGCTGTACAGCTCCGACGCGCGCGCGCCGTTGGCCACGATGCCCAGCACGTTGTTTTCGCACAGCGACTGCATGGCGCGCTGCACATTGTCGAACGTGGTGGAACCGATCTTCACCACCAGGATGGTGCCATCGGCCATGGTCGACAGCAGGTTGGCGTCCGCCGAGAAGAGCAGCGGCGGCGTATCGAAGATCGCCCAGTTGACAATTCGCGGCAGTTCTTCAAACAACGCTTTAGCTTGCCGCAGATTCAACAGTTCCAGCGGATTCTTCACCGGCGAGCCGGCGGGCAGCAGGTAGAGGTTCATGCCTTCCACCTTGCGCAGCGCCTGCGGGAAGGTGCAGCGCCCCGTCAGAAAGTCCGACAGCCCCGGACTGCGGTCGATCTGGAAGAGATTGTGCACAATCGGACGGCGCAAGTCGAAATCGCCCAGCAGCACCGAGCTTTCGGCAATGTGCGCCTGCGCCAGCGCCAGGTTGACGGCGGAAAACGTCTTGCCCTCGGCCGGCGAGGGACTGGTGACCACGATGGTGTGCAGCGGCTGGAGGGTTTGCAGATGGTTCAACCGCGTGCGTAAAGTGCGGAATTCTTCAGCCGGAGTCTCGTGCGAATTGTTCAGATCCAGCAGGTGCGATTCCGGCGCGGGCTGGAATGGCACCACCGGCACGTCCGCCAACATCCCGGGGTTGAGATTCAGACGGAAGGCTGGCGCGGCCAGCATTCCGCCTCCATTCACTGTCAGGTATTCGGGCCCATGGATCTCATCCGCGCGAGGCGTCAGGGTTCCCTCCTCCGGAAAGGGAGATCCCAGCTCGGCGCGGCGTAATGCATCGTGTACTCGGCTCATACAATCTCCAATAGTGGGGCAGGCCATTTCCATCCGGCCTGCCGGCTCACAAACCCGTGTTATGCCCTCAGGACGAAGTGGTAATACATCGATGCGCTGATACAAACCAGTCCCACCACGAACGCGCTGGTCCAGGCCAGCCAGAACAGGCGCCGTTTCCTCCGTACCAGCAGCGCATTCTCCAACAGCGGAATGCTGCTCAACACGGGAAGGTTGGTATACGCACGAACATCCTTCAAATTCTTCAGGGCGGTATTCTTCATTTCCTTGGCGGCCGCCAGCACCAGACCCAACATCAGGCCGAGGATGGTGCCCACCGCGGCCCAAATCTCGCGCTTCGGTTCCGTAGCCGTTTCGGGCAGGTTGGCCATGTCGAGGGTTTCCAGTTTCTCACCCGCCTGCCGGTCTTCCATGCTCTCCTGGGTGGCCGCGCTCAGTTGCTTCTTGGTGGCGTCCTGGACTTCCGCCTCGGCCATATCCCGTTCGTGCGTCAACCGGCTGAACT
>Ga0181529_10002654_pt1 | contig 21118 bp, 15 predicted proteins | sample PEATcosm2014_Bin_36_FD_119763 | JGI IMG/M metagenome (GOLD analysis project Ga0181529, IMG submission 119763) | Peatland microbial communities from MTU Mesocosm Facility, Houghton, MI, USA - PEATcosm2014_Bin10_30_metaG | ecosystem: Environmental > Terrestrial > Soil > Wetlands > Peat | place... | reverse complement strand
TTAACGAATTTAGAACGGCCGCTGCGGCAGTCTTGGCCGGCACCATCGTCCTTTCGGTTGTTCTCGTGAACTGGTTTCCGCAACTCTTCCTGAAAAAAGGCTACGACGAGACCGATGTTATGATCGTGCTCGCACTGTGGATCGCCATCACGGCGGTCAGGGTCCTGCGCACGCCCGAAGCGGTGTTTCTGCAGGCCACTGGCGACTATTCGGCTTTGGCGCGCGTCAGCGCCTGGTCGGGCGCGACGTCATTGATCGTGACCTTTGTCCTTCTGTGCTTGGCGGGCCCGGTTGCGTCTCTCGGCGGCGTGCTTGCCGGAGAGATTGTGATTGTGCTGGCGCTGTTCCCGCTGACGCGCGCCTGGAGACGTCGATATGCTTGAAGTCGTCGTCGCCATTCCGACATTTCGCCGCCCGCGCAGTTTGGCGCGTCTTCTGGCGGCATTGGAGAAAATCGAGACGGATGCGCGTGTCGTCGTGGTGGTCGCCGATAACGATGCCGAACGCCACGAAGGTTATGATCTGTGCTTGAAGCTGCGCGCACAGGGCTATCGCTGGCCGCTTAATCCAGTGATCGCGCCCGAGCGCGGCATCGCGCAAGCGCGCAACGTGCTCGTCCAGCACGCTCTGTCCTATCGCGACGCCGGTTTTGTGGCAATGCTCGACGACGACGAATGGCCTTCGCCGCAATGGCTAGACCGGTTCCTGCGCGTGCAGAAACAAACGGGCGCCGATGCGCTGCAGGGCTCCATTCTGTTCGAGCTTGCCTGTGCGCCTCAGTCCTGGGCCGCGGGCTTCGACGGGATGACTTCGATTCGCCGGCCCACCGGGCCGGTGTCTATGCTCGAGGGCGCGGGCAATCTGCTTTTGACGCGCGCATGCCTCGAAGGCCTCGAGGCGCCTTGGTTCGATCCGGCATTCGGGCTGACAGGCGGCGAGGATCGCGACTTCTTCGAGCGGCTGGCGCATGCGGGCAAGCGTTTTGCCTGGGCCGACGAAGCCGCCGCCTATACCATCGTGCCGGCCTCGCGGACCAGTTTGAAATGGACGCTTGCGCGTGCCTTCAGAATCGGCAATTCCGACATGCGCATTTTTCTGAAGCATCGCCCCAAGCACCTCGCCCGTGCGAAGGAATATGCGAAGATCGTCTTGGCGCTCTTGTTGTCGCCCGTTTTGTTGGTCATTCTTGCGGCAGTTCCGAATCGCGCCGCCGATACGCTGCGCAGGTTTTCCCGGAACTTGGGGAAGATCGCGGCGCTTCTGGGCCGGCATTACAACGAGTATGCCATAACGCATGGCGAATGAAGGTCTGGCTGTCGATGTGAACCACGCGCGCCAAGCGTCGTGGATCGATGAAGCCGTCCTTTTGGCCTTTCTGCTTCTGGCGTTCGTGGGTCTGTCGCCCTTCGCACCTCCGCCACCTGACGTCGCGGCCTTCGGCCAGGTCGGCACGACGGGGGCGGGCGATCTGGCGCGCCAACTGTGTTATCTGGCGGTGTTGGGCGCCATCGTCATCGGCGCCGCTAGAGCGCGCGGGTTGCAGGCGGTTTCATCGGTGCCCGTCCTGTTAGCGTTACTGCTGGTTTGGTGCCTGTTCAGCGCACTGTGGTCCGGCGAACCGGGCGTCACGCTGCGTCGCGCCGGGCTTGCCGTCGTCCTGGTGATCTCCGCAATGCTGATCGTGGAGACGGTCGGCGCCGAGCGCAGTCTCGTTCTATGGCGCTGGGTGCTCGCCGCGGTTCTGGTCGTGAACCTCGCCTCCATACATTTCATTCCGCAAGCCGTGCACCTGCCTGGTGAGGCCGATACCAGTCTGGTCGGAGATTGGCGAGGTTTGTACGGTCACAAGAACATCGCGGGCTCCGTCGGCGCGATGACCGCCATCATTTTCCTGTTTACGCCGCGCGCGTCGCCAAGCGTGTTTCGCAAATTGCTGGACGTGGCGATCGCGATTGCGGCGGTCGGCTTCACCGTGATGACGCGTTCGAAATCTTCGCTCGGTCTATTGGTGATCGCGCTCATTGCCGGCATCGTTTATCGCATTGCCTGGAAAAAAGAATTGGACCGCACCATCGTCGTTATCGTGGGCGCTTTATTGGCGATTATGGCCGCGGTCTTCGTGCTTTCGGATCCGTCGATGGTCGTCCGTCTTTTCGAAGATCCGCAAGAATTCACCGGCCGCACCGAGATTTGGGCGGCCGAGGTCGCCTATATCCGCGATCATGCCCTGTTGGGCGCGGGTTTCGGCACTTTCTCCGATACCGGCGGGATATCGCCGCTGCACAATTATATCGGCAATAGTTGGGTGGGCGAGGCCAGTCACGGTCATAACGGTTATCTGCAGCTGCTCGTGACCGTCGGCGTGATAGGATTCCTTCTGGCGTTTGCCGGCCTCATCGTCGCGCCCGCGCTGATGTTCTGGAAGCGCGGCGGCGACATCGAGACAAAGGCGCTGCTGTTTGCGCTGTTCGCGTTCCTGCTGATGCACAACCTCATGGAAACCGATTTTCTCGAAGGCGACGGCGTGGCCTGGGTCGCATACCTGTTGATGCTTGCCATGCTTGGCAATCTCGCTCGCCGCGGGCCCGTCCGATGACGCCCTTCTTTTCCGTGGTTATCCCCGTTTACAATCGCGCGGCGCCGCTCGGCAAAGCGATGCGTTCAGTGCTGGCGCAGACGGATCAGGATTTCGAGATCGTCGTCGTCGACGACGGCTCGAAAGACGATCCTTCGCGTGTGGTCGAGGAATTCTCCGACCCGCGCATCGTTTTCGTCCGTCAGGAGAATCGCGGCGGCGGCGCGGCGCGCAACACCGGCATCGACAAGGCGCGCGGACACCTTATCGCGTTCTTGGACTCCGACGACCAGTTTCTTCCCCATCATCTGGCGGCCATGCGCAAGCTCCTGGAGAATGCGCCCGGTGCGGCAGGTTATGCGCGAATCGTAGTGGACCGCGGCGAGGGACGCTCATTCCTCAAACCGCCGCGCGCCATCCGCGAAGGCGAGGACATGGCGAGCTATCTTCTGTGCGATCGCGGATTCATTCCCACCAGCACCATGGTGGTGGAGCGGACGATGGCAAAGGCCATTCGCTTTCACGAGAATCTGGCTGCCGCCGAAGATACGGATTTTGCCATCCGCTTGGCGCTTGCCGACCATCGCTTCGTCATGGCGGAGAAACCCGGCGTTCATTGGGTGGACTCCAGCGATCCAAATCGTCTGTCAGCGGGGCGCAAGAGCGCAACGATGCGGCAATGGATCGAGGAACTCAGGCCGCAGATTCCGGCCAAGGCCTATTACGGTTGTCTCGGCTGGGCTTATGCAAAGCATGTGGCCATAAGCGATCGGTTCGCCGCGCTGAAGCTTTATCTGGCCGCCCTGGTGCGCGGTTGCTACCGCCCGTCGCTGGCTGGGATCGTCTTCCTGCAGATATTCCTGTCAGACAGCGCCTATCGGAAATTGGCCGACATCGCGATTGCGCGGCTCGGCGCGGGCTTGCGCCCTCGGTCCAATCCTTAGCCTCGGCAACGTCCCGATTTGGAACAGATTCGGAAACGGAATGGACGGCCGGTTCCGGCCACGCCGGCGCGTTTATGGATGATTGACCCTCGCCCCCTATGCTACCGCCGCATGACGCAACGGATTCTCCTGGCGACGACCGTCAAATGGCCGTCTGCCGCCTATCTTGCCAGGGCCTTCGCTTTGTTTGGCTGTTCCGTGGAAGCCGTGTTTCCGCGCGGCCATGTCTTGGGCGTCAGCCGCTATGTCGCCCGTGCGCACGCCTATCGTCCTCTACGCCCGCGATCTTCATTTGCCACGGCGATTGCGGCCGCAAAGCCGGACTTAATCGTCCCATGCGACGACCGCGCCGTAGCACATCTGCTGTCGATTCGGGCTGCCGCGCCCACGCCGGAACTCTCGGCGCTGTTTGTCCGCTCGATGGGCAGGATGGAGTCTTATCCGCTCATGATGGCGCGCAGCAGCGCTATCGCCCTCGCGCAGGCGGAAGGGGTTTCGACGCCGCTCACCGTCGGGGTGGCGAACGAAAGTGAGTTATGGTCTGCCCTGGAGTGCGTCGGTCTGCCGGCCGTACTGAAGGCGGACGGAAGCTGGGGCGGCAGCGGTGTCGCCATTGTGCGGACGCGCGAGGAGGCCGGCCGGGCTTTTCGCAGTCTCGCTGGCCCGCCGTCCAGGCTGCGGAGTTTTGCGCGCGCGGTTCTGCGCAAGGACGCGCATTTTCTGCACGAGGTGCTCGTTCCGAAGGCCGCATCGGTACAAGTACAGCGGTTCATCAGGGGCAAGCCTGCGACCAGCGCCTTTGCCTGCCGCGACGGTGAAGTGTTGGCCGCGATCCATATGGATGTCGTGGAATCGCATGAGACGACCGGCCCCGCTTCGCTGATCGAGCGCACGGACTGCGCCTGGATGGACGGGGCAGCCCGCCGAATCGCACGCAAGCTCGGGCTCAGCGGCCTGCATGGGCTGGATTTTGTCCGTGACGAAGGCGGCATCCCCCACCTGATCGAAATCAACCCCCGGGCCACCCAGATTTGCCATTTAGCCCTGGGTGCGAGCCACGACCTGCCGTCGGCGCTATTGGGGCAGCCGCCGCGCCCCATCGCCACCGACAAGCCTCTGATCGCGCTTTTCCCCCAAGCATGGCAGCCAGGCTGCCCCATACCGGACGCCCGTACCGCCTATCTCGACGTGCCCTGGGACGATCCTGCGGTTCTCACCGCCTTGCTCGGTCCAGGCCTGGCGCCGCCCAAGGCGCCGACCGAACAGGACCAAGCCGACGCGCTCGAATTCTTAACGAACGGGCTGGAAGGAAACGGCGCAGCCCCCCGCCGACTGCAGCTTTAAAAAGTTTACGACCAGCTGCGGCGTTAACCATTCGTCAGCGCAATCCGGAGAAACTCGGGTCCAAAGCGCCGAAGGAGGCTCGCAGCCGTCCGGAAGCACATGACAACTCGGTCCATGGCAATCGACAGAACTGCGTCAACCTCTGCTCTGACGGCTTCCGCGGCGACCCCTGCCGAGGCGTCCTTCGGCTTTGCCGATTTCCAGCGCGTTCTGGACGAACGGCGGAGCCTGATCCGCAACGTCATGCTGGGGGTCAGCGCCCTGACCTTGCTCGTGCTGCTGTGCCTGCCGACGCTGTACTCGTCATCGGCGGTTGTCATGCTCGATCAACGCAAGAACAATGTCGCCGATCTGTCTTCGGTCTTATCGGCGCTGCCGACCGATCCTTCCTCGGTGCAAAACCAGATACAGGTTCTGTCTTCACGCGATCTGGCTGGGCGCGTCATCGGTAAACTGAAGCTCTACAACGATCCGGAGTTCAATCCGGCCTTGAACCAGAACGGCCCGCCAAGCATCGGCGATTTCGTCCGCTTGCTCAATCCGGCCAATTGGAGTCCGCCGCGCCTGACCGGCCGCGAGGACGCCGATTATGAGCGCGATGCGATCGTCAGCGCGTTCCTCGACCGTCTGGACGTGAGCGCTCTGGGGCTGTCGACCTCGATTACCCTGACGTTCACGTCGCGCGATCCCGCCAAGGCGGCCTTGATCGCCAATACGCTGGCGGACGCCTATACCGAAGATCAGGTCGACACCAAGGTCGCAGCCGCGCGCGAGGCAACGCAATGGCTGACCGACCGTATGCATCAGTTGGCCGGGCAGGTCCAAGCCGGAGAAAGCGCGATCGCGCAATACAAGGCCGCGCATAATCTCGTGGAATCGGGACAAGGCAGTTCACTGGTCGATCAGCAGCTTGTCGCGATTAATGCCCTGCTTGTTGCGGCGCAATCAGATATGGCGGAGAAAAAGGCGACTTACGACCGCGTCCAGGCGCTGCTGCGCTCTGGCAACACCGCGGATATTTCCCAGGTCGTTTCCTCGGAATTGATCGTCCAGTTGCGTACGGAGGAAGCGGACCTCGTTCAGCAGGAAGCCGATCTGTCCACGCGTTACGGTCCCAACCATCCCAAGATGATCGCAATCCAGATGCAGAAGCGCGATCTGGACAGCAAGGTCTCCCAAGAGGCGACTCGTATCGCGGGTTCGATCGCCAGCGACTTGGCGGTTGCCCGCGCTCATGTGGATTCGATCGAGGCGAGTCTTGCCCGCGTCGAGAAACAGGCGGCGGGCGATGACTTGGCGCGCGTCAAGCTGAATTCGCTCGAAGCCAATCTCGCCTCGACGCGCACGATGTACGAATCGTTCGTCACCCGTCTGCGTGCGACTCAGGACCAGGACGACATCCAGAATCCGGAATCGCGTGTCATCTCCCGGGCGCCGATACCGACCGCGCCTTCCTCGCCGCACCGCCTTCTGTTCTTCGCCGCGTCCTTGCCGGCGGGTTTGATGCTGGGCGTCCTACTGGCGCTATTGGCCGAACGCTTTCAGGCGCCGCTGCCTCGGCAGGACCAGCGATCCTTCGCCGAACCAGCGGCTCCGGTTATGGCAAGAGCGGTGCCGGCGCCGCCGCCGGTTCTGGCAGAGCTTCCCGCCACCTCGGATATGCGCGCGGCAGACTTTGTCGTCGACAACCCTAGCGCTCCTTATAGCCTGGCTTTGTCCGCCCTCTTGAGCCGCGTGACGCCTGGTCGTTCCGGCCGGGGCAGGGTTGTGGCGTTAACCTCGCCCACTTTGGATGTCGGAAAGTCGGTGGTTGCGCTCGGCCTGGCGCGCATCGCCGCGGGTCGGGGCCTGCGCACGATCCTGTTGGACGGTAATTTCAACCGGCCGGTAATTGCCCCGGCGGCGGGGTTCCACGCCGTTCCTGCAGGTATCGCCGAACTGCTGAACGGATCGGCGCCGTTGTCCCGCGCCCTCTTAAGGGATCCGAGATCGAGTGCGTTCCTGCTATCGGTTGCGCGGCCGACGGCTGCGGCGCAGGCCTTGTGGACTTCACCCAAGATGGTGGAATTGCTGAGTTATTTCCGGCAAAATTGCGATCTTGTAATTATTGACGCCGCGCCCGCGCTGGCGGACATGCCTTTCTTGGCGCGATTTTGCGATCAGGTGGTCCTAGTGGCTCAAGGGCGGGCGCCCCAGGCGGTTCTTGAAGCTGCCGTACGCACCCTTATCACATGCGGGGCGCCTCAAGCCGGCCTCGTCGTCACGCGGTAGGACATTGCCCCGCTTGACTTTTCATCATGACAGCGGTTCATACGCGGCGCGTTCAGGGTAACCATCGTGCAAAGATTCAGATTGAATGTTTCGCGAAAGATGAGATACGCGGAACGCGAGATTTTGTCCTCCTCGGACGCGGTCAACTTTCACTTACGATAGCAAAGCGAACTCCATATGAGCGAAACGCCTTCCATGCAGATGCGTATAGCGACCGCTATCGGCGATCTGCCTCCCTTGCTGACGCGCATCGTGATTTTGCTCGTCGTCCTCGTTGTCGGCGGCATCGGCGGCTGGATCGGCCGTGGCGTTTTGGCCGGGCCTGCCGATGTTCCGAACATGAATGTTTATCAGGATTGGCGTCTGTTTTGCCCGGATAGCAAAACCAAGAACGCGTCCTGCGAGATGAGCCAGGACGTGATCGACCAGAAGGCAGGCCAGCGCATAGCGCGGCTCATATTGGTCAGAGACAAAGACCAGAACATGATCTTGGCCGTCACCGTGCCGCTGCAGGTGCTTCTGGAGCCCGGCATGGGCCTCAAAATCGGGAATGACCAGATACGCGTCTATCAATACAAGACCTGCACCGAGGAAGGCTGCCTTTCAATCATTCCGGTGGACAAGCAGATCAAAGCGGCGTTCGCCAAGGCGCAGAACGCCGGCATTGCCGTTGCCCGGCCTGACGGTAAAGCCGTGGAGTTGCCCTTCTCGATGAAAGGCTATGGCGAAGCCTACGAGGCCTTCCTGAACAACGAAGCAAAACGCAAATCCTGGTGGCGGAGATTATGGTCATGAAGTCGGTCCGTTTTCGGTTTGCTGGTCTCATCGCCGGCTTTGCAGCGCTTTCATTTCTTGCGGTTGCGGCGGGTGCCGCGCCGGCGAAGAATTCTGCCCCTGCTCCGGCGCCTGCCAACGCCAACAAGCCTGCCCAGCCCAGTGAAACCAAGGAGTTCGGTGATTGGTCGGTGCGGTGCTATCCGGCCACTTCGGCGACGCCTTGCGAGATGATCGAGCTACTGGTGAACAAAAAGTCGGGCCGGCGCGTGCTTGGCGTGTTGCTCGTTTACAATCAGGCACGCAATCAAAATTTGTTGCAGATCGCAGTGCCTTTGGGCGTGATGCTGCAGAACGGCGCCGTGCTTGGCTCGGACACCTACACGTCAGGGGTCATGCATTTCCGTCTATGCGACATGCAGGGCTGCTACGTGGTTGCGCCCTTGGACAATGACGCCGTCAAGGCGATTGGGCAGGCGACCAAGGCGGAGGTGAGAATCGTCTCCACCGAAGGCAAGAACTTCAACATCACTTTTTCGTTGAACGGATTCACCGCCGCGTACAATGCGCTTTTGGACTTGACGCGTCAGAAGTCGCCCGCCGCCCCTTCGACGGAACAGAGTCACTAGGGTTTTTCTCTCAGACGAGATCGGCGGACTGCAATAAAGCGCCGGGCGATCTATTCGTGACCATATGTTCTTCTTTTGTTCTTCATTGAACAAGCAAAGCCGGTCGTAAGTCCGGGCGCTGTCGGCTCAGCGCGGCTTACGCCAACCGATTTCGCGACAATTCGGACAAATTCCCCCAAACTTGTTCTGCTATCTCCCTGTACGTCTACTCCTTCTGTATGGACAATACTTAAGGGATCAAACGCGGCCCTCCTGGACGGTCGCGAGCCAGCATCGGGACCATCGCATGAGAACCCAAGGCGACGAGACGAGCCGTTTCCACGCCGCAGCCGAAGAGGCCCGTCGCAATTTCGAAGAAGCTCGGCATCGCTTCGGCGACGCCGAAGGCAGGGTCAAGCCCTACCTGAAAAAGGCCGAGGGTCTCGTCGGCGGCATCAGGCGTTGGTGCTCGAAACACCTGCCGGGCGGCGAGCGCACGATGTGGGTGGTTCTCGGACTTATTCTGCTCGTACTTTTCGTCTGGGCGATTCTTCCCAGTACAAGCGCCTACAATCAGGGTGGCCCCGGTATGAACGGTCCGCAACCTGTAGGCGTCGCCAAGGCCGTCAAAGGCGATATCGGCGTCACGCTGGACGCACTCGGCACCGTCACGCCGCTTGCAACCGTCACCGTCAGGCCGCAGGTGAGCGGTCAGATACTGCGCATTGTTTTTCAAGAAGGCCAGATGGTGAAGGCGGGCGATCTTCTCGTCGAAATCGATCCGCGCAGTTTCCAGGCGGCGCTCGATCAAGCCAAGGGTCAGCTGACGCGCGACAGCGCCTTGCTTGCCAACGCGCGCGTCGATCTAAAGCGCGATCAAGCTCTTTACGCCGCGAATGCGACCTCGCAACAGGTGCTGGCCACGCAGGAGTCCCAGGTCAAGCAAGATGAGGGCGCGGTGGTGTCCGACCAAGCCAATGTCGAAGCCGCTGCCATCAACCTCGGCTATACGCGCATTGTTGCGCCGGTATCGGGGCTGGCGGGCTTGCGCCAGGTCGACGTCGGCAACTTCGTCAGTGCCGGAGAGACGACGGGCGTCGTCGTCGTCACGCAGCTTGAGCCGATGTCGGTGATCTTCACGATCCCCGAGGACAATATTGACGACGTCGTTTCGCGCATGAAGAGTGGCGCCGTGCTCTCCGCAGTCGCCTACGACCGCAGCCAGACCACTCAGCTCGCGACGGGCAATCTATCTGCGCTCGACTCCCAGGTCGACACGACGACCGGTACCATCAAGCTGCGCGCGCTTTTCGACAATAAGGACGGCGCGCTGTTTCCCAATCAATTCGTCAATGTGCGTCTTCTGGTCAACACGCTGCACAACCAGACCGTGGTGCCGGATTCCGCGATCCAACGCGGCTCGGACGGCGCCTACGTCTTTGTCGTTAAGCCCGACCATACGATTTCGATGCGCACCGTGACGGTCGGCCCTCAGCAGGGCGACCGCGTTTCCATCGTCAAGGGACTCAATGCCGGCGAAACCGTGGTGACCGACGGCGGCGATCGTTTGAGCGATGGCGCGCGGGTAACGATCCCAAGCGGCCAGAAGGTGGATGCCAGCGTCGCGCCGCCCCAAGACGCGTCTGCGCCGGCACAAAGCGCGCAATCGAACCGGCGAGCTCTTTTCCGCAAGCTGACTCCTGAGGAACGCGAGAACCTACGGAGCATGGGCCAAGACGAGCGCAAGAAGTGGCTGAGCGACCATCGCAATGAGTTGATGAAGCGCAAGGATCAACCCGGGGGAGGCTTCGGCGGCGGCCGGATGGGCGGATGACGCCCGGCTGATGTCCCTCGCTGGGGATCCGATGTCTTAACAGATGCCTTGAAGGCAAATTGTGATGAATCCTTCTGCGCCTTTCATCCAGCGTCCGGTCGCGACGTCCTTGCTGATGATCGCGATCATGCTGCTGGGGCTGGTGGGCTACGGATACCTGCCGTTATCGGCTTTGCCTGAGGTCGATTATCCGACCATTCAGGTGCAGACCTTCCTTCCCGGCGCCAGTCCGGACGTGATGACGACCTCGGTTACGGCGCCGCTGGAACGTCAACTCGGGCAGATGCCCGGCTTGAAGCAGATGTCGTCCATCAGCTCGGGCGGCGCCTCGGTGGTTACACTGCAGTTCGACTTGAGCCTCAGCCTCGATGTCGCCGAGCAGGAAGTGCAGGCGTCGATCAATGCCGCGAGCAATCTCTTGCCGCAAAGTCTTCCGGCGCCGCCTATCTACGCCAAGGTCAATCCGGCGGATGCACCTATCCTGACATTGGCGATCACCTCGAAGACATTGCCGCTTACCCAGGTGGAAGACCTTGCCGACACGCGCATCGCGCAGAAGATTTCGCAGCTTTCCGGCGTCGGTCTGGTCAGCATCAATGGCGGCCAGCGCCCCGCCGTACGCGTTCGCGCCAATGTGCAGGCGCTCGCCGCCTACGGGCTCAACATCGATGATCTCAGGACGACGATTGCCAACGCCAATTCCAACGCGCCGAAAGGCAGTTTCGACGGCCCGTCGCGTTCCTACACGATCGACGCCAACGACCAGATCACGACCGCCGAGCAATACAAGAACATTATCATCGCCTACAAAAACGGGGCGCCGGTTCATCTGTCCGACGTCGCCAGCGTGGAACAGAGCGCGGAGAACACGAAGCTTTCGAGCTGGATGAACACGACGCCGTCGATTCTCCTCAACGTCCAGCGTCAGCCCGGGGCCAACGTCATCGCCGTGGCCGACTCCGTCAAGCAACTGCTGCCGGAGATCAAGGCGGACTTACCCGGCTCCGTTGAGGTGAACGTTCTGACCGACCGCACCAATACGATTCGAGCTTCCGTAGCCGACGTGCAGTTCGAACTCGAACTCGCCGTCGTGCTGGTTGTCCTGGTGATCTTCCTTTTTCTGCGGAATCTATCGGCGACGTTCATCCCCAGCCTGTCGGTCCCGCTTTCGATCGTCGGCACGTTCGCGGCGATGTATCTGCTCGGCTATTCGCTCAACAATCTATCGCTCATGGCGCTGACCATCGCGGCGGGATTCGTCGTCGACGATGCGATCGTTATGATCGAGAACATCACGCGCTACCTCGAAGCGGGCTACTCGCCGATGGATGCCGCCATGAAAGGCTCGGGCGAAATCGGTTTCACGATCGTGTCGCTGACCGTGTCGCTGATCGCGGTTCTGATTCCGCTTCTATTCATGCAGGAAGTGGTGGGAAGGCTTTTCCGCGAATTCGCCGTGACGCTGGCGGTCACGATCCTGATTTCGGCGGTCGTGTCGCTGACTTTGGTGCCGATGTTGTGCGCGAAACTTCTGCGCCACCATCCCGACAAAACGCGGCAAGGCGTCGTCGCGCGCAAGGCCGAGGAATACTATAACCGACTGGTTCACGAATACGACCGCCTGCTGAGATGGGTGCTCGACCATCAGCCGCTGACGCTTTTGGTTGCCGTCGGCACGCTGGTTTTCACGATTCTACTTTATGTGCTGATCCCCAAAGGTTTTTTCCCGGTCCAGGATACCGGGTTCATCCAGGGCTATACGGAAGCGGGGCCGACTGTCTCCTTCGACGAGATGTCGAGGCGTCAAGAAGCGCTCGCCAGTGCGCTGATGCGCGATCCGGACGTCGAAAGTCTTTCGTCCTTCATAGGCGTTGACGGCACCAATACGACGCCGAACAGCGGTCGCGTCCTGATCAATTTGAAGCCCAAGGACCAGCGCAGCGGCGATGTCGCCACGACCATGCGCCGGCTTCTCGACGCGTCGCATGGGATCGCCGGCATCACGCTCTTTTTGCAGCCGGTGCAGGATCTGACGATCGATTCCACGGTCAGCCGCGCCGAATATCAGTTCGTAATGGAAGACGCGAGCACCGCGGTCCTCAACCAGTGGGTTCCGCGCTTCATGGATCGTTTGTCCAAGATTCCGGAGCTCGAAAACGTCTCGACAGGTTTTCTGGACCATGGCCTTTCGGCCACTGTGACCATCGACCGCGACACCGCCGCGCGCTTCGGCGTCACGGCCGCGACGATCGACAATGCGTTGTATGATGCTTTCGGGCAACGCATCATCTCGACGATCTTCACGGAATCGAACCAATACCGGGTGATCCTGGAGGCCGGCCCCGACGTCCAGAATTCGGTCGCCTCGCTTTCCAACATCTACCTTCCCACCGCGGGCGGCGGCCAAGTGCCTTTGGCGGCGTTGGCGCATGTCGAGATAAAGCCCATGCCGATCGAGAGCGATCATCTCGCTCAGTTCCCGGCGGCAATGGTGTCGTTCGACGTGGCGCCCGGCTATTCGCTGGGGGCCGCGGTCGACGCGGTGCAGAAGGCGGAAAAGGACGTCGCTCTTCCCGCCAGCATCAACCTCAGCTTCCAGGGATCGGCGCTGGCCTTCCAGTCCACGCTCGGCAACGAGCTGCTGCTGATCCTGGCGGCGCTTGTGACGGTCTACATCGTGCTGGGCGTGCTCTATGAGAGCTTCATCCACCCGGTGACGATCCTGTCGACTCTTCCGTCCGCCGGTATCGGCGCGCTTCTAGCTCTTATTTTCACCGGCCACGATCTCAACATCGTCTCGATCATCGGCATCATTCTTCTGATCGGCATCGTCAAGAAGAACGCGATCATGATGATCGATTTTGCGCTGACGGCCGAACGCAACGAAGGCAAGAGCGCGCGCGATGCGATCTATCAGGCGGCGCTGTTGCGGTTTCGTCCGATCATGATGACGACGGTGGCCGCGATGTTCAGCGCGCTGCCGCTGATGCTCGGCAGCGGCATGGGATCGGAACTGCGCCATCCGCTGGGCATTGCCATTGTCGGCGGACTGCTCGTCAGCCAGTTGTTGACCCTGTTCACGACGCCCGTCATCTACATCTATTTCGACAAGTTAGTGCAGGGGTTCCGCGTGCACGGCAGGCGGATGCCGCCCGACGACGCCCGGACCGTTACGCCATGAACTTTTCGCGCGTTTTCATCGAACGGCCGGTCGCCACCACGCTGCTGACGATGGGGCTCGCCTTGTCCGGCCTCGCAGCGTTTTTCCTGCTGCCCGTGGCGCCTTTGCCCAGTTTCGATTTACCGGTGATTTTCGTGTCTGCGGCGATGCCCGGCGCCAGTCCGGAGACGATGTCTTCCAGCGTGGCCACGCCGCTGGAGCGCCATCTGGGCGCTATTGCCGACGTCGACGAGATGACCTCTTCGAGTTCCGTCGGTTCCACCAGCGTCGTGCTGGTATTCGGCATCGACCGCGACATCGACGGCGCCGCGCGCGACGTGCAGGCCGCGATCAATGCGGCGCGGGCCGACCTTCCCGCTGCATTGCGCGCCACCCCCACCTATCGCAAGATCAATCCGGCGGATCAGCCGGTGCTTATTCTGGCGTTGACTTCGGACACGCTGTCGCCCGGGCAGATGTACGATTCCGCCTCTACGATTCTGCAGCAGAAGCTAAGTCAGTTGCCCGGCATCGGACAGGTGCAGCTCGGCGGCAGTTCGCTTCCCGCGGTGCGCGTCGATCTCAATCCGCGCGCCCTTTTCAAGTACGGCATCGGCTTCGAGGACGTGCGCGCCGCGCTTTCCGCGGCCAATGCCGACGCGCCCAAGGGCGCAGTGGAAGCGGGTGCGCAGCGCTATCAGATTTACGTCAATGACCAGGCTCGCGCGGCGGCCGATTTCCGCTCGTTGGTCGTGGCCTATCGCAATGGTGCGGCGGTCAGATTGTCGGATGTGGCCAAGGTCTATGACGGCGTGGAGGATGTGCGCAATCTCGGCATGGCGAACGGCAAGCCTGCCATTCTCGTGATCTTGTACCGCCAGCCGGGCGCCAACATCATCGAGACGGTCGAGAACGTGAAGGCTACGCTGCCGCAGCTTCAGGCCTCGCTGCCTCCTTCCATACACTTGATCGTCGCCAACGACAGTACCACTTCCATCCGCTCTTCGTTGCGTGACATGGAGATCACGATGGCGATCGCCGTCACACTGGTGATGTTCGTCGTCTATCTGTTCCTGCGCAACGCCCGCGCCGCTTTGATCCCGTGTGTTGCCGTTCCGTTATCGCTGATCGGCACGTTCGCGGTGATGTATTTGCTCGACTTTTCTCTCGACAGCATGTCGCTGATGGCGCTGACGGTCGCCACCGGGTTCGTCGTCGACGATGCCATCGTCGTGCTGGAGAACGTGACGCGTTACATCGAGCAGGGCATGCCGCGGTTCCAGGCGACGCTGAAGGGCGCGCGCGAGGTCGGCTTCACGGTCCTTGCGATGAGCCTGTCCTTGATCGCTGTCTTCCTGCCCATTCTGCTGATGGGCGGGATTATCGGTCGGTTCTTCCAGGAATTCGCGGTGACTCTGGCGACTGCGGTCATCATCTCGCTGATCGTCTCTCTGACGACGACGCCGATGCTCATCGCCCATCTCGATCTACACAATCAGGACCGCGAGCAAGGTTGGCTGTTACGCATGTCCGAGCGGGCCTTTGAATGGGGCAAGCGCGCTTACAGCTCTTCCCTTCGCTGGGCGTTGGCCAATCCGCGCACCATCATGTTCATCCTGCTCGTGACGGTGATCCTGAATTTCTTTTTGTATTATGAAGTACCCAAGGGTCTTTTTCCAAGCCAAGATACCGGCGAAATCATGGGCGGCATTCGCGCCGACCAGAGTATTTCTTTCCAGCTTATGGAAAAGAAATTCGCACAGTTCGTCAGCATCATCGCCAAGGATCCGGCGGTGGAGAACGTCGTCGGGTCCACCGGCAGCGGCGGCGGCGGACCGGGTCGCGGCGGTACGAATTCCGGCAACGTCTTCATCCAGCTCAAGCCCCTGTCGCAAAGAAATAACATGACCACCGAGCTGGTCATCGCCCGGATGCGCAACGAACTTGGCGGCGTGGCGGGCGCAAGCCTGTTCCTGCGTAGCGCGGGGGATTTCCGCACGGGCGGACGCTCAAGCTTGGCGACCTACCAATATACGATTTTGGGCGACACGCTGTCCGACGTGGACGAATGGACACCGAAAATCACGGCGGCGTTGGAGAATGTGCCTGAGCTCGAGGACGTCAATTCCGACCGCGAAGACCGCGGTCTGGAGGTGGCGCTGTCGATCGATCGCGCGACCGCGGCCAAGCTCGGCATATCGGCGTCGCAGATCGATAGCACACTCTACGACGCCTTCGGCCAGCGGCAGGTTTCCACGATTTATAACGATCTAAACCAGTATCACGTCGTCATGGGCGTGGCGCCGGAGTTCTGGCAGAGCCCGGAAACCTTGAAGGATATCTATGTCAGCACCTCCGGCGGTTCCGTTTCGGGCACGCAGGCCACGGGCTCCGTCGCCGGCACCACGGTGATTTCCAGTACGGCGACGCAAACCGCGTCAGAAGTTGCAGCCGATTCGCTGCGCAACCAGCAGCTCAACGCCCTGACCACCAGCGCGCGCGGCGGCGTCTCGACCGGCTCCGCGGTCAGCACAAGTGTCGAAGCGATGGTGCCATTGGCGGCGTTCAGTCACTTTGGGCCAAGCACTACGCCGTTGTCGGTCAACCATCAGGGCCCGTTTGTGGCCACGACCTTTTCCTTCAACCTGCCACCGAACGAATCGCTGGGTGTAGCCACCACGGCCATCCAGCGCACGATGGCCAATCTGCATGTTCCGATCTCGCTACACGGCGAGTTCGCCGGCAACGCCAGGATTTTCAGCCAATCGATCGGCAGCCTGCCGTTGCTGATCCTCGCCGCGATCGTCGCCGTATATATCGTGCTTGGCATTCTCTACGAAAGCTACGTGCATCCTTGGACGATTCTTTCGACCCTGCCGTCCGCTGGCGTCGGCGCGGTGATGGCGTTGCTTATCACCGGAACGGATCTCAATTTGCTGGCAGGTATCGGCATCATCCTTCTGATCGGCATTGTGAAGAAGAACGCGATCATGATGATCGATTTTGCGCTGATGGCCGAGCGCGACCGAGGCTTGAGCTCGCGCGACGCGATCTTCGAGGCCTGTCAGATGCGCTTCCGCCCGATCATGATGACCACCTTCGCCGCCATTCTGGGGGCGCTGCCGCTGGCAATAGGATTCGGAAACGGAGCGGGTTTCCGCCAGCCCCTGGGCATTTCGATTGTCGGCGGGCTGCTCGTCAGTCAGTTACTGACGCTCTATACGACGCCCGTCGTGTATCTCTACATGGACCGCTGGCGCCTGCGCTCCAAGCGCCGCTGGAACCGCTGGTATTCTCACATCCTGGGAGATCCGGTTCCCGACGCCGCCAAGTAATCGGCGCTTAAGGACCCGGGGTGTCCGGGATGTCTTGAGCGTCGGGCGCGCCATTGCGGATTTCGGCGTTGCGATACTGGCGATAGAGGCTGCGCGTCGTGGCATAGAAATCGATCGATGTCCGTTCGATTTGCTCAACCGTGTCCACATTGCGTGCGCGCAGATCCAGCAAGCTTACGCCGCCGCGCACAGCATACCAGGTGTCTGAGCCGTGGAATTTGATGTAGGTGAGCGGGTCCATGAAGACGTCCACGACATCGCCTGTCAGGTCGCGTGGTGGGTCTGGCCCCATGAACGGCACCACCAGATAAGGCCCTTCGCCGACGCCCCAAACGCCCAGCGTCTGCCCGAAATCCTCTGAATGATCGGGGACGCCCAAGACGGTAGCTACATCGAAGATACCCGCCACGCCCAGCGTGCTGTTCAGAGTGAAGCGTTCCACCGTCTCGCTGGCGCGCGCGGCCTCACCCTGCAGAATGTCGTTTCCGAAAGTGACCGGTTTATCGAGATTGGTTACGAAATTGTGAACGCCATCGCGCACCGGCACGGGAACGGCATGATTGTAAAATTTGGCCACCGGTTTGGCGAAGGCGTTGTCGATTGCGGTGTTCATCTTGAACACCGCCCGGTTGGTGGGTTCGTAAGGATCGTTCTGGGCCAACGCCTCGGGGGCAGTCGTCGAACAACCTGCGGTCAAAGCGCTCAGCAACGCGACTGTGAGAAACAAAGAATAACGCTGCATAATCCTGCCCTGCCAGAAGACAGATTAAATTTCGCGAATCGATCGCCAGTCTGTTAGTACCGCATTGAATATCGGGTTAAGAAGCGGTCTCGACAAGGGGGAACGAGACTTTCTTTCTGACCCATTATATGCCGGCATACCAGCTATATCCCTGGTCTTCCCAATACCCGCCGCGCCCGCCGTTGATTTGGGCAAGGCTGCTTACAACCTCTATTCGCTTTATATATTTGGCCATTTTATAGCCAAGTTGCCGTTCGGCGCGCAGCCGCACGGGGGCCCCGTGTTCAATCTGCAACGCTTGGCCGCTTAATTCGTAGGCAAGAAGGGTTTGGGGATGGGTGGCCTCCAGCAGATCCAGGCTCTCGTAATAAAACTGTGCCGGGTCGCCTTCCTCCGCCATGTTGTCGGCGCAATAAAACACCACATAGCGGGCATCTGCTTTTGGTTTGGCGGCGGCAAGCACCAGTTTCAGAGGCACTCCGGTCCACTCGCCGATACAGCTCCATCCTTCCACACAATCATGGCGGGTGATCTGCGTACGCGAGGGCAGGGCGCGCAGTTGTGCCATGGAGAGCGAGAAAGGGCGTTCCACCAGGCCGCCTACCTCGATTCGCCAGTCGCGGAATCCGTTTGCCGCATGCGCCTTATAGTCGGGCGTGGCGGGATCGAGCGTGCCGTTGGCGCGAAAAACCGGGGCGATGTCCTTCTTGGAGAACTCGGGCGCCAGCGCGTGCGAGCCCGCGAACAGGCGTTGGGCGTGGCGCGTCAGAATCTCCACTTCGGACAGCAGATTCGCGACCCATTTCTGTTGGGAAAGGCTGGCACAGCCCGACAGCATCAAAGTCGCGGCTCCGGCTCCGGCGCGGGTCATGAAGTTGCGTCGATTCTCAGCCATCTTTGTCGCCCTCGATCGCGTAAGAACCGGTGATCATCGAACGCAGATTGTTCCAGCTGCCCGACAGGATCACCATCGCGATATGCACGATAAAGAATCCCAGAAAAGAAAAGGCGCAGACGAAATGGATTGTGCGCGCGCTTTGTCGTCCGCCGAAAATCCACAGTAGCTGCGGGAAGGCGCTATCCATGGTCGGCGACATGGCAAGGCCCGTCAGCACGATGAGGGCCCCCAGCACGAAGATGACGAAGAAATAGGCCAGTTTTTGCAACGCGTTGTAATGCTTTGCGTCCTCGCCCCTGGGAAAATTGAGCTTGATGTGATCGACGATCTCGCGCGGCAGATGGGCGAGATCTTTTTTTGTGGGTAGCAGGTCGCGGCGAAGATGCCCGCGCGCGATGGCATAGGCCCAGAACAGAATGCCGTTGATGGCGAACAGCCAGGCGAAGGCGAAATGCCAGAGCCGGCCCATGGCAAGCCATTGCGGACCAGGCAGCGTCGCCCACTCCGGAAAGCCGCGCGGCGTTCGCACGCCGTCCACATCCGAAGCGCCGAGAACGCCCGTGGTGTCGAAATGCCATGGCCCGATTTGGGTCACACCGACAGTGCCCCCATCCGTGTATTGCGCCGTCATAGACAGCACAGGGCGGTCGAAGTCCGAGCTCTTGCCCCAATAGAGCGCCGGATGGGCGTTGAAGATCTGCAGGCCGCTCATCAAGAGGAACGCCAGACAGCCCGCATTGATCCAATGAGCAACGCGGACAATCAGTGCGTGGCGGCGGAAGAAATAGTGCGGACCCGCCGGGACGAGGCCCAACGCGCGGCGCAGGATTCGTACAGGTTCGGCTGACATAATCGCCATGCTCCGCGATATTTAGTTGCGCAGAATAGCAAACTGGGACGGCCATCACCAAGTTGGTCTGCTCGACAGGCCCTTAGGTTCAATTACGCTGACGTTGCGTTAACTTTCGCCCTGCCATGCCGCCGCCTTCGCACATGGTCTGCAGGCCATTTGCGCTTATCGTGGGCGCGTTTAAATCCAGAAGAGTCGGAATTTCCGCTAACGTTCCGCTTTCGGTTTACGATTGAGAAGCTGCAGCAATGCCACCGTCTGGCGGTGCCACAGGCGGATCGGTACGGCCGGGTATCCGCCGACCGTTTCCCCGGCGGCGATATCGCGCATGACCCCGCTCTTGCCGGCGATCTTCGCGCGCGAACCGATGGTCAGGTGATCGCCGACCGCAACCTGTCCGCCGATCATCACTTCGTCTCCGATGGTCGTACTGCCCGCGACGCCGGCCTGACCGGCTATGACGCAGTTTTTGCCGATATGAACGTTGTGGGCAACCTGAACGAGATTGTCGATTTTCGTGCCGCTGCCGATGACGGTGTCGCCGAGCGAACCGCGATCCACGGCGCAATTCCCGCCGATCTCGACGTCGTCCTCGATGACGACGCAGCCAAGCTGAGACATACGCAGCAGGCCGGTCGGCGACGGAACAAAACCGAAGCCCTCGCCGCCGATGCTCACGCCGGTTTTGATGCGAACGCGCGAACCGATCTTCGCATGGCTGATCGTGGTGGTGGCTCCGATGCAGCAATCGTCTCCAATCGTCACGCCATGGTCCAGTACGGCGCCGGCGCCGATGTGACACCGCGCACCGACCGTAACATTGCCCCCGATCACCGCTCCGCCATCGATCTGCGAGCCGGCGCCGATCATCGCCGTGGGATCGATTTTCGCGCTGGCATGGATGTGGGCTTCAAGAGGCGCATGCGGATAAAAGAGCTGGCTGATCTGAGCGGACGCCAATCGGGGCTGAGAGACGAACAGGATATTTTGTTCGTCCGGTAACAGTTCTGCCAGCTGGTGGGTTGTGACAACGGCCAGCGCGCTGCTCCGCGCGCACGCGTCCTGATATCGCGTATCGCTGAAGATACTCAGATCGCTCCGTCCGGCGCATTCCGGTGCCGCAATGTCGTGCGCCATGGCGTCCGCAGCTGCCGGATGCGAAAGTTGTCCGCTGACGCGTTCGGCGACGTAACCCAGGGAGAAGGGGCCACTACGATAAAAAAATCGTCGGTCGATCATTGTACCTGTGCCCCCTCACCTCGGATTGCAGCATACCATTGAAACCCGTCTGCGGCGGATACCCAATGCTTGCGGCCGTTTCTGGAACGAGCGCCGTCTCGGTCGTGTCGAGGCGGATACGCTCGCAAGGCGAAGTGTTGGAACGTACACCTACTCCGCCCGCAGATTCGGCAAGAAGCATTCAAATGACTCCCGTCGCGATGTCTCCAAGCGGCGTCCCGCCATTCGCAACCGAAGCCTAAGCTGCCCACCTTTATAGCGCACAAGTGAGCTTAAAATAAGGGAAATCCCGTATTCTTGAGCCATTCTCTTGACACTTCGGTAAGGAGGGCGATATAGGCTGAGCATCCTCGCGATTGCACGACGTGCGCCGGAAAGGCGCCTGTCTTCGCGGGGGCTATCGAAACAATCCGTTTATTCCAGACGTGCACGGGAAACGGCAACACGCCGTATACGCGCGTCCGAAGCGGTGCGCGCTCCTAGGCGCAGTTAAAGGATTCTTAGTGAACAATTCTTCTTTTATCGAACTCGGCGTCAGCGAGCC
>Ga0181529_10002653_pt1 | contig 21119 bp, 20 predicted proteins | sample PEATcosm2014_Bin_36_FD_119763 | JGI IMG/M metagenome (GOLD analysis project Ga0181529, IMG submission 119763) | Peatland microbial communities from MTU Mesocosm Facility, Houghton, MI, USA - PEATcosm2014_Bin10_30_metaG | ecosystem: Environmental > Terrestrial > Soil > Wetlands > Peat | place... | reverse complement strand
TAGGAAGCCATGGAAAAGATGGAAAACAAAGAGCGTTTCCCACTTTCCCACGGCACGGCTGCGACGAACTGTTTGATTCTGTTCACGCTCTTTGTTGCACTTGGAATTTGAATGTACCCACCCGGCTTTGAAGAGTGCGCAGACTGGGGCATCAGACGACCCTACCGCGACCCGGCCGCAGGGATTCGGCAATTGTGTTTTCCGCGGCGACCTCTTAAAATGTCTCCGATTCTCAATTTGGAGGTAAGTCGATGCTCCGTTTTTTCAGGCTGTGCTGGTGTGCCATGCTCATCCTGCTTGTCTGGACCCTTACATGCCAAGCCTCTGCCCAGAAGACGCCGCAGACAATTCAGGAGGGAGTGGGCTGGGACCGTTTCATCGTCGGTGCTCCAATGAACTCCCTGATCGATGCCTTTGGCTTTCCTGACAAGTCTTCCTATGCTCGCTTGATGCGATGGGACAAGGCGGGCCTCAATTGTCTGTTGAACGAAAAGGGCGAGGCAATCGAACTTCGCTTCGAGAGACGCTTCAAGGGCGTCACGGGCAGCGGTGTAAAGTTCGGCATGTCGGCGGACAAAGTCCGCAAGATCTACGGCGATGCCGAAACGATGGAGTGGCGTGGCGGTGGGATGAAGCTTATCTGGCCATCGCGCGGCATCTTGATCTGGTTCCATGACAACACCGTTTATCAGATTGTGATCTTCAAGCCGCAGACATAGAAGACTATCTTGCGAAGCATTCGATGCGATCAAGGAAGGTCCTCTGAATGCAGACATTCGCACCGGGTCTACACAGGCTGCGGAAAGACTCGGTATTTCAGGCTGAAGCCCATCCTTAATTTCGTGATCTTTGCGGCACGACTGAAGTCGTGCCCTGACGCTTCTTGCCTTCTCTTGAGAGTTTTCTCGCAGCCGGTAAAGCCCACCGCTCTTTTCAGGCATTTGCGGCACGGCTGAAGCCGTGCCCTTTCAAAACCCTACTTTGACCACAGGCTGCTAGGCCAGCCGCCGCCGGACCAGGTCCAGCGCCAGTTGCGAGGCCCACTCGCGAATCCGTACCCGGTCGCCGCGGAAGGTGCGTTCCACTACCTCCGTCTTGTGCGGATCGCTGAGGGCGATGAAGACCAGGCCGACCGGCTTGTTTTCTGTACCTCCGGTGGGACCGGCAATGCCCGTGATCCCTAGGCCCAGCGTGGCTCCGGTGCGCTTGCGGATGCCCCTGGCCAGCGCTTCTGCTACCTGCGCGGAGACCGCTCCGTGCTCGGCGATCATCTCGGGCGGCACATCGGCAAAGGCTGTCTTCAACGCATCGGCATAGACCACGGCGCCTCCCAGGAAGGAGCGCGAAGCTCCGGAGACACGGCTGATGCGCTCGGCAACCAGCCCGCCAGTGCAGATCTCCGCCACCGCCAGCGTGGATTGGCGCAGACCCAGATAGTCCAGCACAATCTGCTCCAGCGAGTCGCCCACAGAGGAGTAGAGCCACTCTTCCAGCGCCAACTCCATCTTGCTGGCCAGCTCGTCGACACGCTCGCGGGCCTCTTCCGGATCGGTCTTGATGCACTCCAGCGTCAGCTGGATGTCGCCGGCGTGGGCCAGAATGGTGGTCTCCACGTCGGTGTACTGCTGATAGATGGGGGCGAGGAGCTTGTCGGCTTGCGACTCGGGAATCATGGCCGCTTTCAAGGTACGGCGCACCATGGCGCGCGGCGGCATCACCGCCTTCAGCCGCGGCATCACTTCAGCGTCCCACAGCGGCTTGCACTCATGCGGCGGCCCGGGGACCAGCACCACCAGCTTGCGATAACTCTCATAGGTGGTTTCAAGCCACTGGCCCACCGCGCTGCCGTTGGGATTGGGCAGCACCACGGCGCCTTCCAGCACATCGGCCTGCTTCAGGTTGTTGGTGGGCATGGCGATGTGCCAGGTGGCCGCGCGTACATGAAGTGCCGCCACCAGCGGGGCGTCGCGGTGCAGGTTCAGCTTCAGCGCCTCGGCCACGCACTCCCGGGTCAAATCGTCTTCGGTGGGGCCCAGTCCGCCCATCAGCGCCAGCACATCCACGCGGCCCAGCGCAATGCGGATAGCGTTCACTAGGTCCCTGCGCCGGTCGCCCACGATGGTTTTGAAGGCCACCGTCACACCGATGGAGTTCAACTTCTCCGTTAGGAAGAGGGAGTTGGTGTCCTGGCGGTAAGGGGTCAGCATCTCGGAACCAATAGCGATGATTTCGGCTTTCATGTCTTGGGTATGCGCCTTCCACGCGGCTGCGGCTTTCTGGAGTCATGTTGTTCATGCCATTCGACTGCCGCAGTACGCATCTTTCGGTACCCATCAGGCTAGCAGTTTCAGCGCCAAAGCCAAAGAGAAGAAGCGTAGCCCCGGCAAAGAGAACTTTACGGAATGGCGTAGATCTGAAGTTCAAAGTTATCCCACCCATTTCCGCACAAAACGCGGAAATGGATGGGGCACGGAAGTCTTGTGCAAAAGGGAAAATGCTCTATTGAGCCGACCCATGAATGCTGACAACTGTGTGCCCCATCCATCCCGCGTTTTGTGCGGGATGGGTGGGGTGGGGTAACGCGCTTGGAGGGCCGGATCAATACTGCCAACGTGCGATCAGTTCAGCCTCAGCCCTTCCACGCCCAGATCCACCTCAAAGACGGCCTCTTGTGTGGCAAGGATCGTGGTGCCCAGCGGGGAGAAGGCCACGCCTACAAGATTCGATCCCGAAACCGCCAGCGACGCTTCACCCTCGGGCGAGATGCGCACCAGGCCACGCTGTCCACGCAGGCAGGCAGCCACGTAGATGCTGCCATCGGCGGCCAGAGCCAAACCCTGCGGGCGGCCCAGTCCACGGAACCAGGGCCGTACTTCGCCGTTCGGCTCCACCTTCCAGATAGGCTCGCTTGAGCCCAGCGACGGCGCAGTCACATAGAGCGCGCCCTCGCGGTCCACCGCCAGATGATACGCGGCAACGGAAGGCTCCAGCGTGGCGTGCACAAAGATCTGCTTGTCGGGGGCAATTCTGAAGATGGTGCCGCTGCGGTCGCCTACAAACAGGTTGCCTTCCGCATCAAAAATGGCGCCGGTAGCCACGCCCATGCCTTCTACAAAAATGCTGGGATCGCCGCCTGCCTCCACGCGATACACGCTGCCCTCGGCGCGCGAGGTCACGTAGAGCACGTCGTCGGGGGAGATGGCCAGGCCGGTGGCGTTGAGAATGCCGCTTACAAAGGGCGTGCCGTGTCCCCCAGGGCTGACGCGCACCACCGAGACCGGGGTCGGCTTGCCGCGCTGGCCGCTGATGGTGGCGTAGATCATGCCGGAGCGGCTTACGGCGGGATTGGTGACCGGGTGCAGCCCGTCCGAGAGCAGCTTGGCCACCCGCAGCGGAACCTGATTGGAGACGCCACGCGCCGAGCGAACCTCCACCATGCAGGTTTCAGTCTCCAGCGGGGTCTGGAAGATCAACCGGGCGTCGCGGCTCATGGAGACGCGGGCGCTATGCCCTGCCACCAGCACCACGGGCGGCGCGGAGCTGTCCGGGCCCAGGCAAGCGCCAAGCAACTCCACCTCGCCACCTGGCATGGCTGCGGCCGGGCGGATGTCGTCGATGTGCGGTACAGTCACCGCCGGTTGCTCCTTCTTCTTGCTGCCGAACATTCTCGTATCTTCTTTCTGAATCTTAGAAAAAAATTCGAACCAGGCATCCGATACCCAGAGCATACAGCCCGGCGGCTACATCGTCGAAGACGATGCCCCAGCCCGCGGGCAGGCGCTCAAAGTTGCGCACCGGGAAGGGTTTGGTGATGTCAAAGATCCGGAACAGAAGCAAGGCCAGCAGGCCATGCTTCCAGTCCAAGGGACACCCGAGCAGCGCAATCCATTGGCCGGCTACCTCGTCGATGACCACAAAGCCCGGATCGCCCGCGCCGGCTTCGCGCTCCGCAATGGTGGCAGCGGGAATGCCGACGATCAACGTAAACGCAATGCCGATGCCGAGTGCGATGAGCATGGCGGTGCTGGACGGATGTCCGAGCCAACCGTAGGCCGCCCATAGCAGCACGGCCGCCACGGATCCCCATGTGCCCGGGCCCGGTTTGCCGCAGCCAGCGCCAAAGAAGGTGGCCACCAGAAATGCCCAGGTGGTCTTCACGTCGCGCCAGTTGGCGGTCTTCGAGCCCTCAGTTTTCATAGTCGTTGCTCCGTCCGCGATCCGTTCCCGCGCCACCCAGGTCCTCAAGAACCTCCGGGTCCAGCACCGGCGAGCTGATCTTGTACACGCCCGAGGCCCACTTGCCCAGGTCAATCAACCGGCAGCGGTCGGAACAGAAAGGGAAGTCTTCGTTGCTGATCAGCACCAGCATGTTGCAGCTGGGGCAGCGAAAAATTTTTGTGGATTTTCTGGTTGCCACTTCCAAATCTCTCCTGGCGCCAAATCTTCTCTGGCGGTTGTCAGTCTACAATTCCTATCCTAGCTCGTCGCGTCTGGCCGCAGGCTGCATCCCACGCGTACGCGGAAATTTCATTGCATCCTCAGCCATGGCTGGGTTACATTGTGGCCTTCCACCTGGAATCCTGTTGGAGGTGTCACCCATGTTCGATCCCAGGCAGTCCAATCTGCAGCCGGTCACAGGCTACGCTTCCGCGCGCATCTTCGTTGTTGGATTGATGCGCTTCCTGTTTGGATTCCTTATTCTCACCTGTGGTGCGGTCATCGTTTGGGTGACCATCCATGGTGAAATGTCTGCCCAGAAACCAGGCGACATGCCCGGTTGGTGGTTGCTGCTGGTTGGACTGGCTTTTCTGCTGGTTGGTTTCGCCATAGCGTCCGGTGGCGGTGGACGCATGGCGGCGGCCTTCAGCTCGGGCTGCTGCTTCATGGCTGGCCCCGCCGGGGTCTTTCTACGAATGCCCAAACTGGGTTGGTTCGGGTGCTACACCGTAACCGAGTGGAGCCTGACCTGGGAGCAGATTGAGTCCCTGATCCACTTTACGCACCGCATCAACCTGATTCCGGTTTCGCGGGAGCTGCGCATCCGCATCTATGGCGGCCAGCAGATCACCGTGCCGCGCTATTTCTTCTCCGCCAGCGTCAAACGTAATTTGGCGCGCATGGAGGAGCTGCGCACGCAGGGCAGTTAGCCGTTCAAAGAAAAATACCGTAGCAAACTCACGGAGACGCTCATGAACACTTTCTCCCGTGCAATGATTGCCACCTACAGCGGAGTGGCCAGCACCGTTGCTGTTGCCGCTCTGCTGGTCTTTGTGGAACTTCGTTATGACATCGCCATCTACGGCTATCTCTACGGCCCGTTCCCGGTGGGCGCGCTGCTGGCGGGGCTGGTGGCGGCCAGCGGCTACTATCTGGGCGCGCGCCTGGCCAGCTACCAGCCGGGCAAGCTCTTCCTGGCCAACATCCTGGCCGTCTCCGGCGGAAATTTTTTTCTGATCTACTTCTTCGACTACTGGTTTGGCGAGCAGGACGGCCAGCGCGTCCGCACCTTGATCTCGTTTCCCGCCTACCTGCTCTTCGAGCTGACGCACACCACGCTGACCTCCGGCACCAACGACACTGACCCCACCCATCTGGGCGCATGGGGCTATCTCTACGGGGTTGGGCTCATCCTGGGCTTTGCCGCCGGCGGACTGATCGTGTGGGCCATTATCCGCAGCATGGCGTACTGCACCCACTGCTGCCTTTACATGAAGAAGCAGGGCGCACAGACCCGCTATCTGCCCAGCAAGGCCGACCTCACCGCGGTCTTCAATTTCTTCAAGCAGGAAGCGGAAGCCGGTCACACCCGAGCCGCTATTGCCGCGCACAGCCAGTCGGGCGAGCGCACGGCCATGCCCTCCACCGGCTACTCGCTTACGGTGCGTTTTGATAGTTGCCCGCAATGCGGCCATCAGCGGATGAACACTGTGGCTCGCGAACGCACCAACAACCGCTGGACGGCGGTGGCCAACTTTCAATACTGCCGCTACGCTGACGAGCGCATTGACGTGATGGAAATTCCGGCATAGGGCTCTGAGCCAGAGATACGGGGCAGAGTCGCCTCTGCTATCTTGCGCGAAGTGCGTCTGCCGCACGCAGTGCTTACTCCGCCGCACCCACAATCCGCACCACCAAGTCGTACTCGTGCGCCTCGGTGATCTGGGCGCGATAGAACTTGCCAACCTCAAGCCCTTCCAAGTCGCCAAAGTCGTTGATGTAGACCTTGCCGTCGATCTCCGGCGCGTGGAACGGCGTGCGGCCTTCCCAGAGGAGTTCTGTCTCTTCGCTCTCGCCTTCGGCCAGCAGAACCACCTCGCGGCCCACCCACTCTTGCTTGGCATTCTTCGAGATCTTCTGCTGCAGCTTCATCACCCGCTTGCGGCGGGCCTCAATGGAGCGCTTGGGAACCTTCAGGTCCAGCGCGAAGGCTCCCGAGCCCTCTTCATCGGAGTAGTTGAAGACGCCCAGCCAGTCGAACTTTGCTTCCTGAAGGAAGGCTTCCAGAATCTCGATATCCTCCGTCGTCTCGCCGGGAAAACCAACGATAAAACTGCTGCGCAGGGCGATGCCGGGCACCATCTCGCGTACCTTGGCGAGGGTCTTCAGGAAGATGTCGGGCGAGCCGCCGCGCTTCATGCGCTTGAGCACCTCAGGCGCGGCGTGTTGCAGGGGAACGTCCAGATATTTGCAGATGTTGTCGTGTTTGGCGATGGTTTCAAGCAGCTTGGTGGTGATGCGGTTGGGATAGGCGTAGAGGAAGCGGAGCCAGGTCAGCCCCTCGACCTGGGCCACCGCGTCCAGCAGCGTGGCCAGGCCGTCCTTGATGCCCAGGTCCTCGCCGTAGCAGGTGGTGTCCTGCCCGATCAGCGTAATCTCGCGGACGCCGCGGGCCACCAGTTGGCGAGCCTCAGCCACCACGCTTTCAAGCTGACGGGAACGGAACTTGCCGCGCAGATTCGGAATCACGCAGAAGGCGCAGGGATGGTCGCAGCCTTCTGCAATCTTGATGTACGCGGAGGCCTTGGGAGTGGCCAGCAGACGGGGCGTGTTCTCGTTGTAGAGGTAGGTGGGCAGCTGGTGCTCGGCGCCGTCCCAGTCGTCGCGGCGGAAGCGGCCTTGCTTTTCGCGCGCGGCGCCTTCTTCGCGACCGGCGGGCTCCTCATGCTTGTGGGTGCCGGAGCGGGACTCCACACCGGGACGAGCCGCACTGTGGGCATCGCCCGTGAGGATGGTGAAGGGCGACGCCGCGGGGCGGGCCATGCCGGCAGCCTCCAGAATCGAGTCCAGCTCACCGGTGCCCACCACGGCATCGACCTCGGGAATGTTTTTCATGATCTCGTCGCGGTAGCGCTCCACCAGGCAGCCGGTCACGATGAGCTTTTTGGCACGGCCCTCGGTCTTGTGGCGGGCCATCTCCAGAATGGTGTCCACCGACTCCTGTTTGGCCGTGTCAATGAACGAGCAGGTGTTGATGACCAGAATCTCGGCTTCTTCGGGGTGCGAGGTGAGCCGTGCGCCAGCCTGGTCAAGCATGCCCATCATCACCTCGGAGTCAACGAGGTTCTTCGGGCAGCCGAGCGATATAAAGCCCACCACCGGGCCCTTTTGGGGGGAAGTTGTTTTCACTCTTCTATTGTACTGGTGACAACTTTCCCTTGCGCGGCTCTGGCTCTATAGATCTGGCAAGTAAATACTCGCTAGGTGCCCCATCCTTGACCGCGTTTTTTGCGGACAAGGGTGGGAATGAGGTGCCACACTTTTTAGTTGCCGCAGCTATTAAGTTCGCATCCCGGGGGCACAGCCTTCCAGCCTGTCTTCCTTTTCAGGTGCTTACGAACACAAAGCACGTCAGCTGCCGCTTACCCCGCGCCGTAGGCGCAGCACATGTTAGCCCCGCCTTTCAAGGCGGGGTGAGCCTGCTGCATGCAATGCGTCCCGTAGGGACGGCGCAAACCTTCGCACAAAGGCGTCGTGAGCGTCGCGAAGCGGTCTGCCGCACCGCAGGTGCTGGAGACCCGGCTCAAGAATGGCTCTTATCCGGGCAACAAAAATGGCCTCCACCCACCGGGTGAAGGCCATTCATGCTTCGTACAGCTTACTGGTCCCGCGTCTGCTTTATGGCGCGGGTTGGGTTATCCACCCCCGGCGCGGGCGCATTCGAGTACTCCGGGGCACCCAGCCGCAGCGAGAGAGGCGTACGCGAGGCGCGATAGTTCTTCAGGTCGCGCAGCACATCGTCCTTCTCCCGTGCGTAGAGCCCTGCCAGCCGCGTCAGCGCGTAGGTGATGATGTCAGAGTGGTGCAGATCGCTGGCGATCGGATCGCGTCGCATGTTCAGCCACAGGCGGTGCACCAGCTGCACATCGTCCGGGCTCAGGTTGGGCGCGTGCGGTCCAATGTAGAAGACCTTGGATTCGCTGCCTGGGCCCACCACGCTGAAGTTGAATTGCCGCTTGGGTTCGGGCAGCGCTTCCCAGGCCTGACCCATGTGGAAGGCCTGATCGGCAGCGGTCATCGAGGTGCTGATGCCTGAAACCACGGTATCCACTTCCAGCGAGTTGCCGGTTTGCGCCAGCGCCGTGAACACGTCGGTAGCAGGAATCACCAGCAGCGACACCTTCTTGCCAAAGCTTTCCGCCACGCTCACGGCCTTGGTAAACAGCATCTGCTCGTGCTCGCTGAAGCTCTGGTCCTCGGCGCTCAGGAACTCCGGTCCTCCCGCGCCCATCATGCGCACGCTGACCACCACCACGTCGCGCTCATCGGTTGAGGTGCGCGCCAGGGTCCACTTCAGCGCCAGCGGATTGGCCGCGTCGCGCATGGTCACCATGATGCTGCCCGGCCTGAGCGCCGTGGTTTCGCGGTCAATGGTGTCCTGGTGCTCCAGTTGGAAGTGGTCCTTCATCTGCCGTGCGGCTAGCGCGTGCTTGCGCTGGTTCACCCGCTCGGAGATGGTGAAGATCACAAAGAAAGCCGCGGCAAAGATGATGCCGGCCACCGTGGCCACCGATTTGGTGAACAGGTTGGTTACAGCCGTGGCCAGCAGCACCATGAAGACCGAGATCAGGCCAATCGGAACTTCCCTCTTGCCGACCATGAGGTTCGGCGGAACCTTCCAGCCGCGTTCTCCGTGGTACTTCCAGCGCAGCACCAGCATGGCCAGGGAATTGAAGGTGAACGACCAGATGACGCCGAAGGCGTACGCCTCACCCAGCATGATCACGTCGCCGCGGGAGAGGACGATGGTGGCCATCTGCAGGATGAAGACTAGATTGATGATGCGGAAACTGGTGCCAAAGCGCTTGTGCGGCTTGCGGAACCAATCGGTCAGCACGCCGTCTTCGGCCACCCGCATCAGCACGCCCGTTGACCCGATCATCGACGTATTGATGGCGCCCGACAGGATCAGGAAGCCCACAATCACCACAAAGATGCGGAAGGCGATGCGCAGGAACATGGGCCCCACCAGATACATTGCGATGCCCGCAATCAGGTTGTCCTGGTAAAGATGGGTGCGCTCGTAGTCCGGAATCAGCATGGAGGCCAGCAGCGTTGCGCCGCCGGTGAACACCAGGCTGTAGATGGCGATCACGATCGCCGCCCGCTTCAGGTTCTTCAGCTTGGGATGCTGGATCTCGCGATTGACCTGGGCTAGGCTCTCTTCACCCGACATGGCCAGCAGCGAGTGGCCAAAGGCCATGAGCACGCCGAACAAGCCAATCAGCGGGACCAGCTTTGTGCCTCGCAAAAAGCCCAGCGCATCGTCAGAGAAATGCAGATGGCTCGGCGTGGGCGGAGGCGGCATGTGAATGTGCGGCAGCGTCATCAGCGTGTAAACGCCCCAGGCCAGCATGATGACCACCATGATGGTGGTGATCTGCATAACCTGCAGGGCCTTCTCGCTGGATTCCTCAATGCCCTTGGTGTTCTCCCACCAGTAATAGATGGTCACCGCCGCGGCAAACACCGCCGAGGTGTGGTCCATATTGAATTGGAAAGGACTGCCGGCCGCGTCCAGCAGCGCTGGCGGTAGCCAGTGGCTGGTGTTGGCCACATTCAGCAGCTCGTTCATCAAGCCGGTAATGTATTGGCCCGCTGACACACCCGAGATTGGGCCCGTCAAAATGTAGTCGAACATCAGTGCCGAGACGCTGAGCTTGGCAAAACCGCCGCCCAGAGCCTCTTTCACCACGCGGTAAACGCCGCCGCGGGTAAACATCGAGCAGCTCTCGACGTACACCGCGCGCACCGCGAAGCTGAACAGCATGATGGCGAGAATGAACCATGGGGCAGAGGCGCCAACCGCTTCCTCGGCAATGCCGCCAGCATAAAACGCCGACGACCCGAGGTCGCAAAGAACGATTGCCGCGGCGCGCCAAAAAGAAATGAACGTCAGCATCACGCTGGATGCAACGATCAGGCGCACTCGATTGGAAGCAGGGGCTACGGTAGTCCGTGTAGATGCCATCGCACTCAGACCGGAAAGTACCGGCTTTCTGGACTCGAGAGAGCTCAACCGCGCTCGCTCTCCGGTGAGTCTATTGTTGGCTTAAACCAGTGTCAATGAGGAGGGGATAAGGAAAAGCAAAATCAAGCGGACAAAGAACTTATTCCTTGCCGAAGAGCTCTTTCCCGTCTTCGATGAAGCTGATGACCACCACAATCGCCGAACCAGCCAGGCCGACGAAAAACATTACTTCAAGGAACTTCATGCCAAAAACTGCCATGTTTTCATCTTAGCTCTTTTCTGTCTCCCTGCTTTTCACTTTATCTTTCCTTTACGGATTCCTTATGTGTGGATTTTCCGAGCGCCCGGCAGCGCCGCCCGGCCAAGCCTAAGTTCCCTTGTTTCTGCGCGGGACTGTTCGGCAAGTTGTCCCGCTTTTGAACCCGTCCGGTGCTGTAGACTCGCCTCAGTATGCCGCGCGCCACTGATTTGCCCTCCAAAGCTGTTCTCGGAAGCTGGAAGCTCTGGCTTTCGGCCGTCGTTTCCGCCGTTTTGCTGGAACTCGCCTTTCCGCTGGCTGGCCCCATGGCCCCCTGGCGTTCGCTCTTTGCCTGGTTCGGACTGGCTCCGCTGCTCTGGGCGTTGGTGGCCGCAGGCTCGCGTCCCCGCCCGCTGCGCCTTGGCTTCCTGCTCGGCTATCTGGCTGGCGTCCTCTGGTACATGGGCAACTGCTACTGGGTGCGCGACACCATGATGAAGTACGGCGACATGCCGCCCTTCGCCCCCGAACTCCTGCTGCTTGGCTTTGGCCTGTACCTCGGTTTGTATTGGGGTGCCTTCGGGCTCTGCTTTGCCGCCGCGCAGAGGAGGTTCTCCTTCCGCACGGCGCTGGCCGCCGCGCCGTTTCTGTGGATCGCACTCGATCTGGCCGCCGCCCGTATCACCAGCTTCCCTTGGGACCAGCTGGGCTACTCGCAGATAGACAACGGCCTGCTCACTCGGCTTGCCCCATGGACCGGGGTCTACGGGATAACGTTTGTGCTGGTGGCGGCCAACTCGCTGATCGCCGGTAGGTGGCGCCTCAACTGGGACATCTGGACCGACTCCTCCTCGCGCGGAAGACTTTTGGGACGCAGGACCTGGCTTGCTGCTGGGCTTTTGGTCATTCCGGTTCTGATGAACGGGATCCACGTGCGTACCCCGACTCCTGCCCCCACCGCCACCGCCGTCCTCATCCAGCCCAACCTCCGGGTCGAGGGCGTGGGCTTTTGGGCCGCTCCCGGCGAGTGGGAAGCCCACATGGCCACCTTTGCCCGGTTGGCCAACGAGCAGTGCAAGACCTACATCGCCGGCATTCCTGAAACCGGTGCATCTGGCGGCGAGATCATTTGCCCACCCTACGCCACCCATCCCGACCTGGTGGTCTGGCCGGAGTCGCCCGCGCCCTACTTTGAGGAAGATCCGCGCTACCGCACCGCCCTGCAACAGCTCACCACCAGCACCCAGGCTCCCTTTATCGTCGGTACGGTGGGCATGGATCTCGATCCGGAGGCGCACGACTGGCGCGAGTTCAACTCCGCGCTGGTCACCGGCCAGGATGGCCACCGCATCGGCCGTTACGACAAGATTCACCTGGTCCCCTTCGGCGAGTACGTGCCCTTCCAGCGCTTCCTCTTTTTTGCCCGCAAGCTCACCGGCAAGGTCTCGCGCTTTGACCGCGGCCAGGAGCACAGCACTTTCCTGATCAATGGCCACCGTTACGGCGTCTTCATCTGCTACGAGGCGGTCTTTGCCGACGAGGTGCGAGAGTATGCCAAGTACGGAGCCGAGGCTCTGGTCAACATCAGCGACGATGGCTGGTACGGCGACACCAGCGCTCCCTGGCAGCACCTGAACATGACTCGCATGAGGGCCATCGAGAACCGCCGCTGGATTGTGCGCGCCACCAACAACGGCATCACCGCCTCCATTGATCCCTACGGCCGTGTGCGGCAGTCCATCCCCCGCCACGCGGAAGACGCTCTGCCTGCCGGTTATGGCTTCCGAACGGACACTACCTTCTACACCGCCCACGGCGATGTCTTTGCCTGGCTGTGCGTGCTGCTGAGTTTGGGGCTGATCGGTTGGTCGGGTCGCAGCCTTCTGGAACCAACCAAGGTGGCAGATTGAGATCTGGGCCACCCGCCGTTCAATCTTCAGGAGTGCTGCAGGTGGGGAAGCGGCGAGACGCGGATCTTGTTACTCTTGGCGATCTTCCAAAGGTCGTACTTGGCTTGCATACGCAGCCAGACCTCGGGCGAGGAGGTGCCGAAGGCGGCAGCTAGGCGCACGGCCATCTCCGGGGAGACGGCGGCCTTTCCGTTGAGCACGCGCGAGAAGGTGACCCGGCCCACGCCCAGATGCTCGGCCGCGGCCGAAACGGTCATCTCGCCCAGATATTCGCGAATCACTTCGCCGGGATGCGGTGGGTTGTACATGCGCATAGCTCGCTCCTCTCAGTGGTAGTCCTGATAATCAACCACAACGGCGTCTTCGCCCTCAAAGCGGAAGGTGAGACGCCAGTTTCCGTTCACCGTGACCGACCAGTGCCCAACCAGATCGCCTTTCAAGGGATGCAGCCGCCATCCGGGGGCGTTCATATCCTCGGGCGCGCCCGCATCGTCGAGCATTCCCAACTGGAGACGCAATCGCGGGGCGTGCTGAGCCTGAATTCCGGCCTTTGAGCCGCTGCGGAAGAACTTCTCCAGCCCTTTGTGCGTAAAGCTCCTGATCACAAGATTAATGTATCGTTTGACGATACAGAGGTCAAGCAGGACTCTTGCATTTGTTTTCGATTTGGGGTGGGGCGGCGGAATTCCGGCCTTTGCGCTCCCCGGTCTGAAAATCCAGACCGGGGGCACCCGGCCCCTGCCCTCACGAGAGATGAATCCCCAGCTTCTCCTGCAGGAACTGTTTCGCATAAGCTTTACCCAACGCAAGAAGAAGCTCGATGCCAGCGCCGCCAATCTTGCTCGCACCCTCTTTGATCTTCCGCCAGATTTCCGGATTGCGGGTAGTATCGAGGAACTCGTGCCCAGCGTTCGTGAGACGGCTGAGGATAATGGCTCCCTGATTGGCAATCTTGAAATTGCCTTGTAGAAGGCCAGCTTCATGCAAAAGTTGGCAGTGATAGGCAAATTCTTCTGAAGAGCAATCTTCGATTCCGAGAACCCTTGCACTGACCGGGTGGAAAGAACCATCAAACTGAGGGTCAGCCTCGACCTTGAGCAGAATCTCCCGAAACAGGTCCATGTTGCGTTGCATATGCCCTTTCTCTCCCGATATATCTGATATCTGCGGCGGGTGGCCAAATCTGACCAGTCCAAGATGAATGGGTGCCCCAGGTCCGGATTTTCGGACCTGGGATGAATCTGCTTCGACCCTCTACCAGACCTCCAGCTTGAAGCCGCGATACTCGCGGATCAGCTCGAAGTCAGCGTGGTTGGAGGTGATCAGGGTTGCGCCGTGGGTGCGGGCGGTGAGGGCAATCAGTACATCGAAATGCAGGTCGCGCAGTTTGCGCCCTTCGAAGCCGTGATCGCGCTGCATCTTCAGCAAAATCTGGCCAGACTCCAGCCAGTTGTTCTCAGTGGGTGTAAATACAGGGTAGTCCCGCTCCAGAGAGCGAAGGAGTTTTTGCTCGGCCTGCGTTGTCGCACCGCGCCAAAGTTCGGCGAGAACAACCACGGAGGTCCGCACCAGATCGTCAAGCCCGACCATCCGTTGCGCGTGACGGTTGGTTCGCAGATGATCGATGAGGATTGAACTATCGAAGATCACCATCTCATTTGTCGTAGTTGGCGAAGGTCAGTTTGCCGCCGTTTTGCTTCATCAGCTTCTTGAAGCGATTCAGCCTGACAATCTCCTCAAGCGCCAGATGCACGGCCTCGGTGCGCGTCTTCACGCCCAGCGCTCGCACGGCTTCGTCGGCCAGCTTTGTATTCAGGCGAATGGAGGTAATTGCGGTGCTCATTTTCTGCCTCCTGTAGTACAAATTAGACTGCGAATACATACAGAAGTCAATGCGCGTTTCTCCGCTAGGCCAAGCAGCCCTTGAACGATGCGTACCGGATCGGCCTGGGAGCTCCTTCCCACCGCAACACGGCCGAAGCAGCAAGCACCAGCCCCCCCTCCCCAGTGGTATTCTGGACAAGTCGAGGGGTCTCAACCCCTCAGTCCAATCCAAGTCAGGTCCCAAGAGCAAACCAATGGCAATCTCCGATCTCGAATTCGCCTATGCTCCCGTCCGCGATCAAGTTCGCGACCTGCGGGAGTATCTTTGACCCGGCTCGCATCCGCCGGGAACTCTCTCAAATAGAAACCAAGCTGGCCGATCCAGCGCTGTGGTCCGACCCCAACGCCACCAAGCCCCTCATGCGCGACAAAAAGCGCCTGGAGACGCTGGTGGCTGACGACGATGTGCTGGTGCGCCGTTGCGACGATATTGAGGCCTACATTGAGCTGGGCCGCGAGGGCGAGAACGTAGAGTCCGAGCTCGCCCCAGCCATCGAAGAGTTAAAAAAGTTCGCCGAGGATCTGGAAGCCAAGACCATGCTTTCGAGCGAAACCGATCCGCTCAATGCCATCGTTACCGTGCATCCCGGAGCCGGCGGAACCGAGAGCCAGGACTGGGCGGAGATGCTCATGCGCATGTATCTGCGCTGGGCCGAGCAGCAGGGCTTCAAAACCGAGATCAACGACATTCAGGACGGTGAAGAGGCCGGCATCAAGAGCGCCACCTTCACCATCATGGGCGACTTTGTCTTTGGTCAGCTAGCGGGCGAGAGCGGCGTGCATCGGTTGGTGCGCATCTCTCCGTTTGACTCTGCCAAGCGCCGCCACACCTCGTTTGCCTCGGTCTATGTTTCGCCGGAGATCGACGACTCGATCCAGGTGGACCTCAGGGTCGAAGATTTGCGCATTGACACCTATCGCTCCGGCGGCAAGGGCGGCCAGCACGTGAACACCACTGACTCGGCCGTGCGCATGACGCACTTGCCCACCAACATCGTGGTGCAGTGCCAGAACGAGCGCTCCCAGCACAAAAATCGCGACAAGGCGATGAAGATGCTGCGTTCCAGACTCTATGAGTACGAGCTCGAAAAGAAGCGCGCCATCAGCAAGAAGGTGGAGGATTCCAAGCTCGGCATCAACTTTGGTTCGCAGATTCGCTCTTACGTCCTGCAGCCCTACCGCATTGCCAAGGACCACCGCACCAAGGTGGAAGTGGGCGACGTGGACAAGGTGCTGGATGGCTACTTGGAGCCCTTTCTGCGCGGCTTTCTGCTGGCCAAGCGCCGTGGTACCGCGGTCAGCGATGCCGGCGACGATCTGGACGTGTAGACAGTGGACAGTGAAGAGTGGTCAGTGGTCAGAACGGTAGAGCGCAGCCCGTTTTATGCAGCTGCTTTGCGTTTTGTCCTCTATTCTGGATTCACAGTTCCATTCGGCAGATGGTTTGCGCTCCGGGTGGAACTCATTCTGACACTGACCCCTGATCACTGCTCACTGGAAACTGACCACTGCATATGCCCAACGACCGCGCCCTGATTGACGAAATGCTGCGCAACTCCAAGAACGTTGCCGTGCTTGGCATCAGCGACAAGCCGTGGCGCGCCAGCCACAACATTGGCCGCTACCTGAAGAACTCCGGCTACCGCATCTTTCCCGTGAATCCGGTGCTGAAGGAAGTGTTGGGCCAGCCCTGCTTTGCCTCGCTGGCCGCAGCCCAGGCTGAAGCCCGAGAGCTAACGGGCAAGGGCCTGGATCTGGTAGACGTCTTCCGCGCATCCGAACACGTTCCGGCCATCGTCGATGAAGTCATCCGACTGGCCATCCCTTACGTGTGGCTGCAGGACGGCGTGGAACATGCCGAAGCCGTGGCCCGCGCCCGCGCTGCTGGCGTCAAGTGCATTGAGAACGACTGCATCTACCGCGAGCACGCCGCCCGTCCGGAGCTGTTCCGGGCCGAACCGCGTTAGCGGAGAGAGCGGAGCTGGCGGCGTTAGCGAGTTGGCAAGTTTACAAGGCAACGAGTCAGCAAGTTTGCAGCGATCCTCGATGTACGTTGGCGAGAAATCTCCATTTTGCTGGAGTTTCGCGGTTAGCGTCGCAGGCTCCACGCGCCGTAGGCGCGATGCAAGTTAGCCCCGCCTTTCAAGGCGGGGAGAGCAGCCCCAAGATCGAATCGAGTCCCGGAGGGACGGCGCGGACAGCCACACGAAGGCGTCTTGAGTATCACGAAGCGGGTTGCTGCATGCAATGCCCTGCATCCGATAAACTGATCCCAGCTGGTCTGGAGCCAGCCTTCTCCGCCATGTCCCGTTTGCGCTTCATCTTCGCACTCCTCGTTGCCTTCGCCGTGGCACCGCTCCTCCGCGCCGCTTCTGACTCCGCTGATCTGCCGCACGTGCATGTGCAACTCGTGGTTCCGGGTGACGCCCTTTATAAAAGCGAGAAGCTCAACGACGCTGGCCTCTACTTCAAGCTCGAACCCGGTTGGCACATCTACTGGAAGAACCCGGGCGATGCGGGCGAAGCCCCGAAGATCACATGGACGCTGCCTCAGGGCATCACTGCAGACCCCATGCAGTTTCCCGCGCCCAAACGCCTGCCCCTCGGCCCGCTGATGGACTACGGCTACGAGAACGAGGCGCTGTTCCCGTTAAAGCTGCACGTTGCTCAAGGTGTGAAGGGTGGACCTGTCAAGTTGCACGCAAAGGCGGATTGGCTGGTCTGCCAGGAACGCTGTATCCCAGAGAAGGCAGAACTCGAAGTTGAGAGAAAGGTCTGGGATGGTCTTTTGAATATTCTCTACATTCCCGACTCTATCTTTGAACGCTTCTCCAAGCAGCTTCCGCAACCGCTCCCCGCAACCGCCAAAGCCACCTTCGAGCCTACTGCCGACGGCTTCCGCCTTGCCGTGACCACCGGACGGCGCGAGACCGAAGCCATCTTCTTCCCGGAAGACCCGGACGCCTTGAACAACCCCGCGCCGCAAAAGTTCACCACCACCGAGCAAGGCTTGGTGTTGGAGCTCAAGAAGGGCCCGTACCTTCAGAAGCAGCTCGCGGAGCTCAAAGGCGTTGTCGAGCTCTCCGGCGGGCGCGCTTATGAGATCACCGCGCTGCCCGGCTTGGTCGCTCTGCCTTCGCTCGCCTGGGGGCTTATGGTTAAGGCCGCAGGACTTGCCTTTCTGGGCGGATTGTTGCTCAACCTCATGCCCTGCGTCTTTCCGGTGCTCTTCCTCAAGGGCCTCGCTTTGGTAAATTCAGGAGCCGAAGAGAAGAAAAAAATTCGCCTGCATGGCTTTGTTTATACCGCCGGAATTCTGGCTTCGTTCTGGCTGCTGGTGGGCGTGCTGTTGGGTTTGCGCGCGGCTGGTGCAACGCTGGGATGGGGCTTCCAGTTCCAGTCGCCGGCCTTTCTGGCGCTCATGGCGGGGCTGCTGTTCTTCCTTGGCCTCTCACTCACCGGCATGTTTGAGATTGGCCTCTCGCTCACCTCGGCGGGTGGAGCGCTGGCGCAAAAGCAGGGCCTCACGGGCAGTTTCTTTACTGGGGTTCTCGCCGTCATCGTCGCCACGCCCTGCACCGCGCCCTTCATGGGAGCGGCCATCGGCTACGCGCTCTCGGCCTCCACCGCGGTCACCTTCGCGGTCTTCACCGCGCTGGCCCTGGGCCTGGCCGTGCCTTATATCGCACTCACCCTGCAGCCGGTCTGGACGCGTCTCTTGCCCCGTCCCGGCCGCTGGATGGAGATTTTGAAACAAGCTGTCTCCGTGCCCATCTTCGCCACTGCCGCGTGGTTGGCATGGGTGCTCTTCGGAGCCTACGGGCTTACCTCGCTCCTTGCGCTTGCGGCTAGCTTCGTGCTCCTGGTGGCTGCCGGATGGTTGCTGGGCCGCGGGCCCTTGCATCGCAAGGCCACCCTCGCCGCTTTCGTGCTGCTGGTTGCCGTAGTGGCTGCTGACCTGCTCCTGCCCGCACGCTTTGCTTCTGATCGTTTGAGCGCAACCAGCGCGGCTGCCAAGTGGCAACCATGGTCGCCAGAGGCTGTGAGCCGTGCGCAGGCTGCCGGTCAGCCGGTCTTTGTCGATTTCACCGCCAGCTGGTGTCTCAGTTGCCAGATGAACGAGCGTGTGGCTCTGACCAAGCCTGAGGTGCAGAAGGCCTTTGCCGCCCACGGTGTGGTGCTGCTCAAGGCCGACTGGACCCGCCACGACGAGGCCATTACCCAGGCCCTTACCGCGCTTGGCCGCAGCGGCGTGCCGACCTATGCGCTGTATCTGCCTGGACAAACCAGCCCCCGGCTGTTGCCGGAGGTTCTGACGCCGGGCATTGTGCTGGAGGAATTGAAGGTGCTGCCCTCGCGGTGATTTTTGAGCAATGTGGAAGGACGGCACAGCGCCCTTTCAGGGCGCTGTGCCGTTATTGAGGGAGCGTGGTCCCAGGACTGCCCCTTCGCTTCGCTTCGGGTTGTCCTGGGCTTCTTGCATGGTGCCCTTTCAGGGCACCTGCGGTTGAGCTGGCGAGCCCGTCTTTCGCCTCTGCTGCGAACGTTGGGGTACCGCCAACCTTTGGGGAATGTTCGAGAGCGCCCATCCCCATAGAATAGAGGTGATGTGCGCACTCCCCATCCCGGGCACCGCGGTTGTGGCCATTGGCCGCAATGAGGGCGAGCGGCTCAGGCTCAGCCTTGCCTCTTCGCGCGCAGTCTGCGCCACCGTGGTCTACGTAGACTCGGGCTCAAGCGACGGCAGCGTGGAGCTGGCGCGGAGCTTGGGTTGCACGGTGCAGGAACTCGCGTCCGACCGCCCCTTCAGCGCCGCCCGGGCCCGCAACGAGGGCTTTGAGAAGCTGATGGAGATCGCGCCCGACATCGCCTTTGTGCAATTCCTTGATGGCGATTGCGAGATGGATTCGGGCTGGCTCAGCGCGGGATACGCCGCGCTGGCAGAGAACCCGCGCGTTGGCCTGGTCCGCGGCAACGTGGCGGAGATGCACCCCGAGGCCAGCGTCTACAACCGGCTCTGTGATTTGGAGTGGCAACAGGAGCCCGGCGAGGTTGCAGCCTGTGGCGGGCGCTTTCTGGCCCGGGCTTCGGCCTTTCGCGCCGCCGGCGGATTCCGCGACGACGTGATTGCCGCCGAGGACGACGACTTTTGCATCCGCGTGCGGGAGGGTGGCTGGAAGATTCTCATGATTGCCGCGCCCATGGCCCGCCACGATGCGGCCATCCACAGCTTTGCAGGCTGGTGGAGCCGCGCGCGCCGCTCCGGCCATGCCTATGCGCAGGTGGCCGCGCTGCACGGCTCCGGCCCTGAGCGCTACTTTGCGCACGACCGCCGCAAGGTCTGGATCTGGGGTTTTTTCCTGCCTTTGATTTCGCTCGTGCTCGCCCCTTTTACCTACGGCCTCTCGCTGGCGGTTATGCTTCTGCTCTATGCCGCGCAGTGCGTCCACATCCGCCGCGGTCTGCGCAATCGCCCCTGGCAGCCTGCCGACGCATGGCTCTATGCCGCGTTCACCGTCCTCTCGCGGCTGCCCGGCATCCTCGGCATCCTGGAATATCACCGGCGCAAGGGCCGTCCCGCGCGCATTATCGAGTACAAGAGGAGCCAATGAACGACATCTCTGTTTCACCGCGCCGTGTAGGTCTGGTGGGCGCGGGCTACATTGCCGATTGGCATGTGAAGTGCTTGGCCTCGGTTGCGGGTGTGCGCGTGGCTGCGGTGTGCGACACCGCTCTCAGCCGCGCGCAGCTTCTGGCCGCGCGTACAGGCACCAATGCCTACGCCTCGCTCGATGCGATGCTCGCCGCTGAAAAGCTCGATGCGGTCCACATTCTGCTGCCGCCGCATCTGCACTTTTTCGCGGCTAAAGCTTGCCTTGAAGCGGGTGTTGCTGTCTTTCTGGAAAAGCCCATGTGCGCCACCGCCGCGGAGTGCGATGAGCTGGTGGAGTTGGCCGCAGCGCGTGGTGTGCGGTTGGGTGTGAGCCACAACTTCCTCTTCACCACGCCGTGGCTGCGGTTGCGCGCGGATATCGATGCCGGGCGGCTTGGGCCCATCGACGAGATCCGCATCGCCTGGAACCGTTTTCTGCCGCAATCGGTCTACGGGCCCTTCGATACCTGGATGCTGCGCGATCCGCGCAATATTGCGCTGGAGATCGGCGCGCATGCCATGGCCTTTGCCTACGATCTGGTAGGTGAACCAGACCAGCTCGACGTACGCGTATCGGACACTCTGACTCTGCCCACCGGCGTGGAGTTTTATCGCCGTTGGCAGATCGACGCCAGCAAGGGGCGCACTGCCATTGACGTGCGCATGCGCTTCATTCCTGCCTTCTCCGAGTTCAACGTACATGTGCGCGGCACGCTGGCGGCGGCCACAGTCGATTGCGAACGCAACACCTACACGCTCCACCGCAACCTGCCCAAGGATATGGATTTTGAGAACTGCGCCATGGTCACCGAGCAGGCCAAAGGGCAGATCCAGCAGGCACGGCGCACGCTGAAGAGTTACATCCTCTCCAAGCTGCACATGGAAAAGCGCGGCACGCCCTACGCCGAAAGCATTGGCCGCGCCATGGACGCCTTTTACGTTTCGCTCGGCAACTCCGCGCCGCCT
>Ga0181529_10002651_pt1 | contig 21122 bp, 17 predicted proteins | sample PEATcosm2014_Bin_36_FD_119763 | JGI IMG/M metagenome (GOLD analysis project Ga0181529, IMG submission 119763) | Peatland microbial communities from MTU Mesocosm Facility, Houghton, MI, USA - PEATcosm2014_Bin10_30_metaG | ecosystem: Environmental > Terrestrial > Soil > Wetlands > Peat | place... | reverse complement strand
TTGACAGCCTCCACGACGCGACGTTGAACGACAAGACGCAAGGCGAGTTCCCCGACGGCGCCTTCGCCTACACGTACTCCCTGTTCGGGCCGTACACCGTGACCACGTACGACAACGCCACCTACACGCCGGCCAACTTCGACGGCGTGCTTGCCCACGAGATCGGCCACGAGTTCGGCGCCCTCGACGAGTACGCGGCCCCAGCCGGCTACCCGAGCTCGGGCAGCCTGTTCTCAGGCTACCTGTGGGTGAAGAACGCCAATGCCACCCAAGGCGGCACGACCCACGACATCTGCATCATGCGCGGCGGCGCCGAGGGCCTCGCAGCCTACCAGGGGACTGCGTACGGGAGCGACCGTTCAGTCGACGGCGGCATCTGCCCGTCGACGCGCGGCCAGATCGGCTGGCGGACTACGCGCAACGACCTGCCCGACGTCGTCGACACGACGCCGACCGTCACGCTCGCCAAGCCGGCCCTGAACGGCAGCGGGGCGACGGTCTCGGGCGTCGCGACAGAACACCCCTGGCCACCCGGCCACAACGCCAAGGGCCGCGCCTTCGCCAAGGGCATCAGCGTCCTCGTGCCGCACGCCCTGCAGTACAGCGTCGACGGCGGCGCCTGGACTGCCGTGACCTCGACGGGCGGCGGCGCCAGGCAGAGCTTCAGCTTCGCCATCGACGCGATCGCGGCGGCCCCGGCGCCGGCCACCACGCGCCACGTCATTTCCGTGCAGGCCACGACCGGCACCACGGCCGCGAGCAGCGTCGTCGCTTGGACCTATCCGACGCCGGTCGTCCTCGGCCTGGCGAGCAGCGCGAAGACGATCGCCCTGGGCGGCAAGGTCAAACTCGCGGTGCATGCCGCCGACGCCGATGCCCCCGCCTACACCATCGGCTTTCTGCCGGGCGTCGCGCTCGTAGGGCGCGCCGGCGCGACGGCGACGAGCCAGGCCGTCGCGATCGGGGCCGGCGGCGGTGGCGCCGTCACGGCCGCCCCACGCTTCACGACCACCTTCCAGGTCGCGCTGACCGCCGGTGCCCCGTCGCCTTTCACCTCGACGGCCACCCCGGCGTCGGTCACCGTGGCCGTCCGCGCCCTGCTCGCGGCCCACGCCGGCGCGCCGTCGGCGACCCGCGTCGTGCGCGTGACCGGCAGCTTCCGGCCGCGGCGCGGCGGCGTGCCGCTCCTGTTGCAGCTGCGCAGCACCGGCACGTGGCAGACCGTCACCCAGGGCCGCACGACGGCGGCCTCGAGCTTCAGCCTGGTCTACGCCGCGCGCAAGGGCACCGCGGTCCTGCGCGTGCGCTTCGCCGGCGACGCCCGCAACGCCGCCGCTACGCGGGCGCTGCCGGCGATCGTCGTGCCCTGACCCGTCGTCGGGGTCGCACGCCCGCCACGCCCGACGCCCGCGGCGAGCGTGGCATCTGACCCGCCGGGGTCTCCGCCGGCACCCGTGGGGTACAATCGCCCCATGACCGCACCCGTTCGCGTCCGCTTCGCCCCGTCTCCCACCGGCTACCTGCACCTGGGCGGCGCGCGCACCGCGTTGTACAACTACCTCTTCGCGCGCAAGCGCGGCGGCGACTTTGTGCTGCGCATCGAAGACACCGACCCGTCGCGCTCGACCGACGAGGCCATCGCCCAGATCCTGCGCTCGCTGCGCGAGATGGAGCTCGACTGGGACGAGGGCCCCGAGAAGCCCGGCCCGCACGGGCCCTACCGCCAGACCGAACGCCAGGCGATCTACCGCGAGCACATCGACAAGCTCGTGGCCTCGGGTCATCTCTACACCTGCTTTCACACACCCGACGAGCTCGAAGCCGAGCGCCGCGCCGCCCAGGCCGACAAGCGCGCCTGGGTCTACGGCGGCGCCTGCCGCGATCTCGCTCCCGACGAGGTCGCCCGCCGCAAGGCCGCCGGCGAGCCCTGGACGCTGCGCTTCAAGGTGCGCCCCGGCGCAACGGTCTTCGACGACCTGCTGCGCGGCCCGGTCGAGGTGGCCAACGAGACGATCGGCGACTTCATCGTGCAGCGCTCCGACGGCACCATCATGTACAACCTGGCGGTAGTCGTCGACGACGTCACCATGGCCATCACGCACGTCATCCGCGGCGACGATCACCTGTCCAACACGCCCAAGCAGGTCCTGATCTACGAGGCGCTGGGTGCGCCGCTGCCGCAGTTCCTGCACATGCCGCTGCTCTTCGGCACCGACCGCAAGAAGCTCTCCAAGCGCCACGGCGCCACCAACCTCGAACAGCTCACCGCCATGGGCTTCCTGGTCGAGGTCGTGCGCAACTACCTCTGTTTTCTGTCGACCGAGTTCGACGAGTCGATGATCACCTGGACCCTCGCCGACCTGGTCGAGCGCGTCGAGGTCGAGAAGCTGGGCACGAGCTCCAGCATCTTCGACCCCGAGAAGCTGCGCTGGATGAACGGCCGCTTCATCCGCGCCCTGGCGCCCGCCGACCTGGCAGCGCGTCTGCAGAGCTACCTCGAGCGCATCGGCTTCTACGGCCGGCCGTCGGCGGTGCGGCTGCTCGCGGTCCAGGGCGACGCGGCGCTCGCCCAGTCGGTCGAGCTGGGCGAGCTCGTGGCCATGCCGCCCGGCGACGAGCAGGAGCGCCTGACCGCGCTCATGGCGCCGTTCGTGCAGGAAAAGATGGAGGTGCTCGCCGACTTCGTGCGCCTGGCCGGCTGGATCTTCACGCCGCTGGCCATCTCAGACGAGGCCCGCGAGCGCCTGGTCGCCATTCCTGAGGCGCAGCGCATTCTGGCCGAGGCCGCCGTGTCGCTGGCCGGGCTCGAGCGCTACGAGATCGAGCCGATCGAGGCCGCCGTGCGCGCCCTGCCCGAGCTGCTCGGGGTGAAGCCCAAGGCCGTCTTCGCAGCGCTGCGATTGGGCATGAGCGGGCAAGTCGTCACGCCGGGGCTGTTCGAGTCGCTATGGGCGCTCGGCCGCAACGAGGCGACCGGCCGGCTGGCCGCGGCGGCCGCGCTGCTTTAGAGCCCCACCCGCCCACCGAAACCCAGCAGCGTGGCTCCCACCACCGCCAGCGAGAGCGCCCACCCGGCCACCACGTCTGAGGGAAAGTGGTAGCCGAGATAGACTCGCGACAGGCCGACCCCTACCGCCCAGACCACACCCACGACGAGCGCCGGCACGCGCCAGCGTGTGGGCCACAGCACGACGACGAGAGACGCTGCGAGCCCCGTAGCGCTCATGGTGTGGCCGCTCGGAAACGAATAGCTGCCGAGCGACTGGGGGATCACCTGGGGCCGGGGCCGGGCGAAGACGAGCTTCAAGATGCCTGAGGCCGACATGCTGAGCGCCGTGGCCGTGGCGACGAAGGCCGCCTGCCGGTAGAGCCGGGCGCGCACCAGGAGCACGAGCGCGCAGCCCAGCAGCACGAGCACCAGCCACAGGGCGCCGAGCGTGGTGTAAGCCTCGACGAATGCGCGCGCCGCAGCCTGCTGATGGCGGGCCGCGAGCTGCAGCAGCGAGATGTCCCACGATGGCGTGCCGCCCACGAACACGAGCACGGCGACCACCGCGAACACAGCCGCTGGGACGATGACGAACAGGAGGAGGGTCGTCCAGAAGCGGCGCGTCACTCGGGGCGTCGGCGGGCTCACGGCGGGTAGCGTCACTCCGGCGGGGTCATGGGCGCCGCGGTCAGCGCAGGCCGGCGATCACAGCCGGCAGGTCGCCGAACCGGAACGCGACGGCGTCGCCCGTGGAGACCTGCAGGTCGGACGAGTTGACCCCCACGAAGTGCACCGCGCGTAGCCCGGCAGCCTGCGCGCCGTCGATGTCGGTGCGCTGGATGTCGCCCACGTGGACGGCCTCGTGGGGCGCGATCCCAAGCTCGGCCAGCGGCGTGAGAAAGGCGCGGCGATCGGGCTTTGAGAAGCCGTGCTCGTCGGAGAAGAAGAACGCCGAAAAGTAGCGTTCGAGGCCGTGCAGGCCCAGCACCTGGCGCAGGACTCGCCCGGGGGTGAGAGCCGCGTCGCAGACCACCGCCAGGGCGTAGCGCTCGGCCAGCAGCGGCAGCGTCTCGGGCACCTCGGCGACCGTCTGCGGCGGGCACTCGAGGATGGCCTCTTCGAGCGCGGCGACCACACGGGCGACGGCCTCGCCGGGCAGTTTGATGCGCAGGGCGTGCAGCAGCACGCCGGCCGACTCGGCGGTCGTGGGCGTGCGCTTCTTCTTGAACCAGATCTTGTCGAAGTGGTTCCAGACGTCGTCGAACCCGGCATCGATCTGCGCCGGGTCGAGATGGTAGCCGTAGGGCGCGACGAGCTCCGCCAGCTTGACTGCGCGCACCGTCTCGCGGTCGGGGACGTGAAAGTCGTCCATGAGGGTGTTCCAGAAATCGAGCGTGACGGCGCGGATCATGAGTCAACGATACCCCACGGAGCGGGGCGCCTTGAACTGATTGTCGCAGTAAGCCGAACGGCGGCCGGGCGGGAGCCTTACGCGCAGTAGCGGCGAGCGGCGGCTTCGAGCACGCGCGCCACCAGGCCGACCGAGGCCACGTCGACCCACTCGCCGGCGGTGTGCTCGCCGTCGCCGATGGGGCCGAACTGGGCGCACGGTATGCCGGCTTCGGCGAAGATGCCGGAGTCGGCCCAGCCGATGTCGCCGCGCACGAGCGGTGGGTGGCCGAGCTCGGCTGCGGCTGCGGCGGCGAGCGCCAGCACGACGGGATCGTCGCGGCGCAGCGCGACGGGTTCGCGGCCCACGACCAGGTGGCTGCTGGCGACAAACCGTGAGTCGGCGTCGCGGGCGGCGGCGAGCAGCGCGTCGATCTCGGCGCGCGACTGCGCCACCGACTCTCCGGCGATGAGGCAGCGCTCGACGCCGAGGCGGCAGAGGGCCGGGTAGGCGGGGAGCTGCGTGCCGCCGGCGATGGTCGCGGCGTGGATGGAGCCACGCCCGTAAGAAGCGTGCGGCCGCGCGTCGAGCTCGCGGTCGAGCGCGGCGATGCCGGCCAGCGCGGGCCCCAGCAAGGCGATGGCGTCGACGCCCTTTTCGGGCTCGGCGCCGGCGGCTTCGACGCCGTGGCTTTCGAGCTCGAACCAGGTGAAGCCGCCGTGTTCGACCGTGACGTCGAGGTCGGTGCGCTCGGGCAGGATGGCGGCGGAGGGCCGGTAGCGCGCCACCATGTCTTCGGCCCCGAAGCTCTCCCACTCCTCGTCGGCGCAGCCGGCCACGAGCAGGTCGCCGCGCAGCGGCGACCTGCCGCCGGCCGCGCGGGCCTCGGCGGCAAGGCGCTCGGCGACGGTCACGGCGGCCGCTATGCCGGCCTTCATGTCGTTGCTGCCGCGGCCGTACAGACGGCCGTCGCGCAGCTGCGGGATGAACATCTCGGGGGCGCCGCCGACCACGTCGAGGTGGCTGACGAGCATGAGGGTGGGCGCGTCGTCGGCCGCCTCGACATCGTTGCGCCAGGCGTCGCCGGGTGCGCCCGCGGTGCGCTCGCCGTCGCGCCCGTGGCCGGGCAGCGTGGCGACGAAGTTCGGTCGCCCCGGACGCGGTTCCCAGACGTCGACCGCAAGCCCGGCGGCGCTGAGGCGGCGGGTGAGGAAGCGCACGAGCGCTTCCTCACCCGCCGCTCCGGGCACGAGGCCGGGGTTGGTCGAGTCGATCGCGACAAGGTCGCTGAGCAGTCTGATCAGGTCTTCGTCGGACGGTCGCACCGCGGCAACTCCTGTAGCAGTCGTAAGTCCCTATGCTAACGTTAGCACACCGGTCGTGAGGGGCCGGGAGGGGTACGAAAGGAGCCTTCATGACCGGGATTCCCATGGCGAAGCGTGGGCTTGCGCGCTATGCAGCATGTTGCCTGCTCGCCGTCGCCGCCTGCGCGCTGCTGCTGGCCGCGTGCGGCGGCTCGTCGAACACCAGCAGCGGCGGCAGCACGAGCGGCGCCCAGACCACGACGCCGCAGCGTGGCGGCACCTTGGTCGTCGCTTTCCAGAACGAGCCCCAGACGCTCGACCCCGCGATCGACTTCGAGGGCAACGGCTGGGCCATCGAACATGCCATCTTCGGCAACCTGCTGAACTACAGCACGGGCCCGGGCGCCGCCGGCACGACGATCATCCCGGACATGGCGACCGTGGTGCCGACCGTGGCAAACGGCGGCATCACCAACGGCGGCAAGACCTACATCTTTCACATCAGGCCGGGCATCAAGTTCGCCCCGCCGGTGAACCGCGAGGTCACCGCGGCAGACTTCGTCTACAGCTTCCAGCGCATGATGAGCCTGCCCACCGCCCCAGCCAAGGGCTACTACACCGGCATCGTCGGCCTGCAGCCGTTCCTCGACGGCAAGGCCAAGACCATCACGGGCTACAAGGCGACCGGCAGGTACACCCTCGAGGTCGACCTGCAGAAGCCGATCGCCACGTTCCTCAACATCATGGAGATGCCCTTCGGCGCGCCGATGGCAAAGGAGTGGGTCGCGAAATGGGGCAAGCAGGTCGGCAGGCACCCGCTGGGCACCGGTCCCTACGTGGCCGACCACTGGACGCCCAGCCAGGACCTGCTCCTCAAGCGCAACACCAACTACACGGGTACCACGGCCGGCTACCTCGACGCCATCGACTTTCAGTTCTCGATCACCCCGACGACCGCCGTGCTCAAGGTGCAAAGCGGCGACGCCGACCTGCTCGGCAACTACATCCCGCCGGCCAGTTATCCCAGCCTGATCGTCAACCCACAGTGGAAGAGTCAGGTGGTCGAGGAGCCCGCCATCGCGCTCGACTACCTGTTCTTCAACCAGACGGTCAAGCCGTTCAACAACGTGGCCGTGCGCCGGGCGCTGGCGTGGGCGATCGACCGCGCCAAGCTCGTCAAGCTGCTCTCGGGCACCGGGTTGCCGCTCAACCAGATCTACCCGGCCGGCCTGCCCGGGCACGTCGCGGGTGCCGCCGGCGACTTCTACGGCTACAACCCCGCCAAGGCCAAGCAGATGCTGGCGGCGGCCGGCTACCCCAACGGCTTCACCACGACGCTGTATTCGCACAACGTCGCGCCCTGGCCTACCGTGATCCAGTCGATCCAGTACGACCTCTCGCAGATAGGCGTCAAGACGAACATCAAGCTGCTCGACGAGCCGTCGTACTGGACGCTGATCGGCAAGAAGGGCGCCGTCGGCATGGGTCTGAACGACTGGTGGATGGACTACCCCGACCCGTTCGACTACATCATCAGTCTGTTCAGCAAGAGCTCGGCGATCGACGAGGGCACCAATCCGAGCTTCTGGTGGGACCCCAAGGTCGAGACCGCGCTGGCAAACGCCCAGGTCATGACCGACCCTGCCGCGCGCCTTGTGAAGTTCCAGCAGATGCAGTCGTACATCATGAGTCAGGCGCCGGGCGTGCCGCTGTATCAGGAGACGGTGACCACGCTGCATTCCAAGCGCACCGGCGGCATCTACCTGCACCCGGTGTGGATCTTCGACTTCGAGCACTACTGGATCAACAAGTAGCGCGCGCGGCGGCGGGCGGCTGCAAGCCGCCCGCCGCCGCGTTCCGGGCGGCCGTGGTACCGTGAGGCCATGAAGGTCCATCTTGTGGACGGCACCTACGAGCTCTTTCGCAGCCACTTCGGCGCCCCGCGAAGGAAAGCTCCCGACGGCCGTGAGGTCGGCGCCACGGTCGGCCTCCTCAGAAGTCTCCTCGCGCTCCTTTCAACGCCGGGCGTGACGCACGTCGCCTGCGCCTTCGATCACGTCATCGAATCCTTCCGTAACGACCTGTTCCCGGGCTACAAGACCGGAGAAGGCGTCGATGCGGACCTGCTGGCTCAGTTTGCCCTGGCGGAGAGGGCCGTCGTCGCGCTGGGCATGGTGGTCTGGCCCATGGTGGAGTTCGAAGCCGACGATGCCCTGGCTGCCGGTGCGGCTCGCTTCGGCGGTCGGCCGGGAGTCGAGCAGGTCGTCATCTGCTCGCCCGACAAGGACCTGGCACAAGCGGTATCCGGGGTGCGGGTCGTCTGCTGGGACCGCCGCCGCGGCAACGTCCTGGACGAGGACGGCGTGGTGCAGAAGTTCGGCGTTAGGCCGCACTCGATCCCGGATTGGCTGGCGCTGGTGGGCGACTCCGCCGATGGCTATCCGGGGATCCCCGCGTGGGGCGCCAAGTCGGCCGCCGCGGTCCTTGCGCGAGTCGATCATCTGGAGTCCATCCCGGCGGATCCGCGCCGCCTGGGCCTTCCCCTGGCGCGTGCCTCTCGCCTTGCGGAGAGCCTGGCGACCCACCGCGAGGAGGCTTTTCTCTACCGGCGCCTGGCCACGCTCCGGGTCGACGTCCCCCTAGAAGAAGTGCTTGCCGACCTTGAGTGGCGAGGCGCCCGGGCGGAGCTCGCGGAGGTCTGCCGGGGATTGGGCGACGAGGCACTTCCGCTGCGCCTCACCAGACACCGCGACCCATAGACGGGAGACCAGCGGCCCGAAGGCCGGCGCCGGACATCGACATCATCGTCGTGGCGCGGCCTTTTGCCCTCGAGCCGCTCGCTGGCCGGGGCCTTCGCCATGGTCGTGCTTGGCTAGAGCGTCCTGGTGACCTTGTCCAGGCCGCGCGGCCTGTCGGGATCGTAGCCGCGGGCCGCGGCCAGGTGGAGTGCCAGCAGCTGGCCGGGCACGATCGCGACGAGCGGCGACAGCGGTTCGGGCACCGCTTGCGGCAGGCAGAGGCCGCGCCGCTTGCCGCTCTCGCCGCCCTTGTGCGCGTCTGCCACACCTTCGTGCGTGTCCTCCACGACCACAAGCTCGGCCTTACGCTCCAGCAAGTCGCGCTCGAGTTGCCGCATGGCCGGCAGCGCGCGCCCCGCGAGCGAGAACAGCAGCGCCGGGTAACCCGGCTCGACCATGGCGATGGGGCCGTGCATGAGGTCGGCCGCCGAGTAGGGCATGGCGGCGATGTACGAGGTCTCCTTGAACTTGAGCGCGGCTTCGAGCCCCGTGGCGAAGTTGTAGCCGCGAGCGGCCACCAGCAGGCGCTCGCTGAAGCGCAGCCACTGGGCGACCTCGGCGACCTCGGCGTCGAGCGACAGCGCGGCGCGCATGGCGCCGGGCACGTCGTCACGCAACGCGCACAGCAACGCCGCGTCGTCGCTCCAGGTAGCCCAGAACAGGGCGAGCACGGCGAGCTGGCTGGTGAAGGTCTTGGTCGCCGCCACCGCGCGCTCGCGGCCGGCGTGGGTGGCGAGCACCGTGTCGGCCTGGCGCGCCAGCAGGCTGTCGTCGTCGTTGGTGATGGCCACGGTGAAGGCGCCGGCGCGGCGCGCGTGGGCCACGTACTCGGCCACGTCGGGCGTCTCGCCGCTCTGGCTTACGCCCACCACCAGACACTCGCGCAGGTCGAGCGGCGTGTCGTAGACGGTGGACGAGCTGGGTACGGCGAGGCCGGCGGGCAGCCCCGCGTGGATCGTGGCCAGGTACTTGCCGTAGACCGCGGCGTTGTCGCTGGTGCCGCGCGCGGCGTAGAGCACGAAGCGCGCGCCGGCGGCGCGCGCCGCGGCCGCGGCCTCGCGGTAGGGCGCGCGGTCGGCGGCCAGGCGCGCCACGATGTCGGGCTGTGCGAAGATCTCGTCGCGCATGAAGGTCATGGGCCGCCTCGTCTCACGCTTGTCGGTCGGCACGCAACTGGCTAGGATGTGCGTCACACTGAGCATACAGAGTATACCAAGTGGGCGCACCGGCGAGTCGTTGGCGCGCCCGCCGGCGAGCGGTCAGGAGCAGATGCCCATGGACTTTCCAGCGCGCTACGAAGAACGGATGCCGCGTTCGCGCGAGCTGTTCGAACGGGCTCGGCGCATCGTGCCCGCCGGCGCGGGCAGCAGCGCCCGCACCTTCAAGTTCGGCTGGACGCCCTACCCGCCGTTCATCGCTCAGGGCCTGGGCGCGCGCATGACCGACGTCGACGGCCACGAGTACCTCGACTACCTGCTCGGCCTCGGGCCCATGATCCTGGGGCATCGTCACCCGGTGGTCACCAAGGCCGTGCAAGACGCGGTAGCCGACCTGGGCACCTGCTTCGGCGTGCCCTACGAGCTCGAGATCGAGGCCGCCCAGAAGGTCGTCGACGCCGTGCCCAGCCTCGAGATGGTGCGCTTCACCAACTCGGGCAGCGAGGCCGTGGGCACCGCGGTGCGCCTGGCGCGGGCCGTCACGGGCCGCCGCCTGCTGGTGCGCTTCGAGGGCCACTACCACGGCTGGCGGACGTCGTGTACTGGAGCAACCACGTCGACCCCGCCGAAGCCGGCCCGGCCGACCACCCGCGCCCGGTGGCCTCGGGCCCGGGCGTGCCGCAAGAGCTCGCCGACACGCTGGTCGTGCTCTCGTGGAACGACCTCGGCGGCTTTCAGCGCCTCATGGACGAGCGCGGCGACGAGATCGCCGCGGTCATCACCGAGCCGGCCATGTTCAACACCGGTTGCATCCTGCCGCGACCGGGCTACCTCGAGCTGCTGCGCGCCGAGACCACCAAGCACGGCGCCATCCTCATCTTCGACGAGGTCATCACCGGCTTTCGCTTCTGCCGCGGCGGCGCCCAGGAGTGGTACGGCGTCATGCCCGACTTGACGACCATGGCCAAGGGCCTGGGCGGCGGGTTCCCGGTCGCCGCCATCGGCGGCACGCGCGCCGTCATGGGCATGATCGACGACGGCCGCTACTCGCACTCCGGCACCTACAACGCCAACGTGGTGCAATGCGCCGCGGTGTCGGCCACCATGGACGTGCTCGCCGAACCCGGCCTGTATGAGCGCCAGCGCGCCGTTGGCGACCGCCTGGCCCAGGGCCTGCGCGACCTGGCCGCCCAGCACGGCATCCCCGTGCAGGTCGAGGGCCTCGGTACAGTCTTCCAGCTCTGGTTCAGCGAGCGTCCCATCCACGACTGGCGCGAGGCCCGCGCCAACGCCGACGAGGCGCGCTTCACGCGCTGGTGGCAGGAGATGCTGCTGCGCGGCGTGATCTTCCACCCGAGCCAGTTCGAGAACCTCTTCGTGAGCCTCGTGCACAGCGACGCCGACATCGATCAGACCCTCGCCGCCGCCGCCGAGGTCTTCCCCATACTCGCCGCCGAGAGCGGCGCCAGGTAAGGGCGGCGCAGATGGCGGGCTCGCCTGGGGAGCGGCCTGAACGACAGCCGGCGCGCCGCAGGGCGCCGGCGCGATCGGCACGAACGCCGCGCGCGCCGGCGCTCCGGCGCCTGCGTTACGAGGACGTCATGGCGCAGGTCGAGCGCCTGATCGCCGAGCAGCAGCTCGGCCCGGGCGACCTGCTGCCCAGCCGGGCCGAGCTCGCCGCTGCCGCCGGCGTGAGCCTGATCACCGTGCGCCGTGCGCTCGCCGAGCTCGAACAGCAGGGCCGCGTGCATAGTCACCAGGGTGTGGGCACGTTCGTCGCCCGCCCCCGCCTGGTGAGCGAACCGGCCCGTGCCGGCGGCCTGCTCGGCACGCTGGCCGAAGAGCACGGCGCGCACGAGATCACCACCAAAGTCGTCGGCGTGCTGCGCGGCCGGCCGTCGGAGACGCTCGCTCACGCCCTTCAGCTGGGCCCCGGCGACGACGTCTGGCAGGTGCAGCGGCTGCGCGTGATCGACGGTCGCCCCATGATCGCCGAGCTGGCCGTCATTCCCGTGAGCCTGGCGCCCGGCCTCGACGCGCGCACCGCCGAGCTTGCCGACTCGCTCTACCGCCTGCTTGCCCGCCGCTACGGGCTCGACGACGACTACGAGGAGCAGTTCCTCGAGGTCGTCGCCCCCAACGCCGACGAACGCCGGCTCCTCGAGCTCGGCCGCGGCGACCAGGTGGTTCGCCTGCGCGGCGTGAGCTTCGACAAGCGCGGCCGCCCCTTCGACTGCTTTCAGCAGGTCTACCCGGCCGCCGAGATCGTCTTCTCCATCTCGGGCCAGACCGCCCGTCACGTGTTCCGCGGCGCCGACCTGCGCGACTGGAGCGTCGCGCCCCTTGACGCCGCGTCCGCCAAGCACACCCGTCCCCGCAGGTCCCTGAAAGGGGGAGGCAATGTCTGATGTGACGATCAAGCCACCGCGCCCGCAGCCCGCGGCGGGCCCCGGAGGCAGCCCCAGAGGTCTCAAGGCCGGCGCCCTGCGCATAGGCGACGTGGTCATCATGGCCCTGGCGAGCTCGGGGCCCACGCAGAGCATCGCCGTCGGCATCATCGGCCTCATGGGCGCCGTCTACTACCACACGTTCATGCCGATCCTCATCTGCTTCATCCCGATGATCGGCATCGCCATCGGCTACCAACGCCTGAACGCCTGGCAGCCGAGCGCCGGCGCGACCTACTCGTGGGTGGGCCGAGCGCTCAACCCGCACGCCGGCTTCTTCGCCGGCTGGATCATGCTCATGTACTACACGATCGGCACGACCAGCCTGACCGTGCCGTTGGGCACCTACTTCCTGACGTTCTTCTCGAACAGCGCCGCCAACGACAAGTACTGGGTGGCGTTCGTGGGCAGCGTCTTCGACATCCTCGTGCTCATCGTGGCCGCCGTCGGCATCAAGCTCTCGGCGCGTTTCAACTGGGTCTGGGCGATCTTCGAGTACGCCCTCATGATCGGTTTCGCGACGGCGGCGATCATCATGATCTACTTCACCGGCCTGTCCGGCTCGGTGCACACCGTGAGCTCGCTGTTCACCCTTCCTCGGACCGGGTTGATCTCGGGCATCCTCATCGCCATCTTCCTGTACTCGGGCTGGGACACCGCCGCCTACGTGGGCGAAGAGGCCAAGGGCAAGCAGGCCGGCCGCGCCGCCATCCTCTCCGTCGTCATCCTCTTCTTCATCTATTCGTTCGTGATCTTCGCCTTCCAGGGGATCGCCCCGATCGGCACCATGGGCGCCAACGGCGCCAACATCCTCGCCTTCGTCGGCGACAAGATCGGCGGCAGCTTCTGGAAGAACGCCATGATCGTCGCGGTGCTGGGCGGCACGCTCGCCAGCCTCCAGGCGGCCATCGTGAGCTCGGGGCGCATCTCGTTCGCCATGGGCCGCGACCGCGTGTTCCCCAAGTTCTTCGACAACATCCACTCGCGCTATCTCACGCCGTGGAACGCCACCATCCTGCTCGGTCTGCTGAACATCGTCTTCCTCTGGGGCACGACGCTCTTCTCGAGCATCAACAGCGCCCTCACCAACATCGCCAGCACGCTGGGCCTGATGGCCGCCATCTTCTACTTGCTGACGGCCTTCACGGCGGTCTGGTTCTACCGTCGGGTGATCACCAAGTCGACCGGCAACTTCATCCTCGGCGGCATCCTGCCGGGCTTTGGCGCCGCCTTCATGGCCTTCGTCATCGTCGACTCGCTGGTGACGGGGCAGCTGACCGGGACCAACATCGTCGCCGGGTTCGGCCTCGCGCTTCTCGGCCTGGTGCTGTCGTTCGTGTCGAAGGGCGTCGGGCACGCCAAGTTCTACTCCGACCCGAGCACCAGCTTCGGCGACCAGGTCGAGGCGACCTTCGAGAACCCTGAACCGCCGAGCGAGGGCTTCGGCCTGTGACCGACGCCCCCCTGTTCGTCGGGCTCGACCTTGGCACCTCGAGCCTGAAAGCGGTGGCGGTGGGCGCGGGCGGCGAGATCGCCGCCCGCGCCCGCGCCGGCTACCCCACGGTGCGCCCCGAAGCCGGCGCCGCCGAACAGTCGCCCGCCGACTGGTGGACGGCGGTCGAGGCGGTCGTGGGCGGACTGCGCACCGGCGGAGCGTCACCCGAACGCTGGGCCGCCATCGGCCTGTCGGGCATGATCCCCACGCTCGTGGTCACCGACGACGAGGGCGCCCCGGTCGCCCCGGCGATCACCTGGGAGGACGGGCGCGCCGAGGCCGAGGGCGATGCCTTGCGCGACCGTCTCCACGGCGACTGCCTGTACGCGCGCACCGGCCAATGGGTCGACGGCCGCTACCTGCTGCCCATGTACCTGCGCCTGGCGCGCACGGCGCCCGAGGCGGCGCGCGCGGCGCGCCGCCTGCTCGGCGCCAAGGACTGGCTGTTCCACCGCCTGACCGGCGAGTTCGCCACCGACCCGAGCACCGCCAGCGGGTTCGGCTGCTACGGGCTCAGGGAGGGCGCGTGGCTCGACGACGTCGTGGCGGAGGCGGGTGCCGCACTGGCTGCCTTGGCGGATCGGCCGCGATCTGGGCCGATCGGCCAAGGTGGCACACCACGGACGGGCGCCGCCGCCGGGGCCAGGGTTGCTGCGGCGCACCTGCCCGGCTTGCCCGCCGTGCTGCCCTCGACCGCGACTCGCTCGCTTACGGCGGCGGCGGCGGCGCGCCTTGGCCTGCCCGCCGGCCTGCCGGTGTGCCTGGGCGGCGCCGACTCGGTGCTCGGCTGCCTCGGTCTCGGCGTCACGCATCCGGGTGACGTCGCTTGCGTGGCCGGCACGAGCACTGTCTATCTGGGCATCGCCGACCATCTGGTGATCGATCCCGGACACCGCTACCTGATCACGCCGCTCGCCGGCCTCGACGGCTGGGGCTTCGAGATGGATCTGCTCACGACGGGCAGCGCCTTTCGCTGGTTGGCGGGGCTGCTGCGCGAAGCCGACGGCGACGAAGCCACCCTCATGACCCTCGCCGCGAGTGTCGAGCCGGGTTCCGGCGGCCTTTCGTTCCTGCCGTATCTGGCGCCCGGCGAGCAGGGCGCGCTGTGGGATCCCACCGTTTCGGGCACGCTCTTCGGCCTCAGTCTGGGCCACGGCGCCGCCGACGTGGCGCGGGCGCTGGTCGACGGCGTCGTGCTCGAGTCGCGCCGCTGCCTGGCCGTGCTCGACCAGGCCGGCCTGCCGCGCGGCACGGTGCGCGTGGCCGGTGGCAGCGGCGCCGACCCCACGTTTCGCCGGCAGCTCGCCGACGCCGCGCGGCGCGGCGTGGCCTACGCCGCCGACGGCGAGACCGGCCATTCGGCGCTCGGCGCGGCGGCGCTGGCGGCCGTGGCCGTCGGCCACGGCCGCTTGCCCGCCGTCGCGCCTGCGGCCCTCGACACGCTCGTGCCACGCGAAGATCAGTCCCTTCTCTGGGACGCACTCTGGGAACGCCACGAGCGCGCCTTGCGCGCCCTGCGCGCGTCGCGCGCTCCCGCGGACCAGAGGTAGCCCCCGCGCCCGTTCGAGCACCGGCCCGAGTCCGGTGCCGCGTCGGCGGGAATGCTGTCAGTCGTGACCGGCCACCGCGATACCTGGAGATGACGATGACGGCAGACGATGAGCACTGAGGCAGCGACCGCGCGATACGCCGCGGCGAGAGCGGCGGTCAAGAGCCTGACGGAGGGTTCGACGATCGGCCTTGGCTCGGGGCGCGCCGTGGTGGCGGTCATCGAGCTCGCCGCGCAGCGCTGGCCGGCCGGCCCGCCACTCCTGTGCGTGGTCGCTTCGTCGGAGACCGACCGCCTGGCGCGCGGCGCCGGCTTTGCCGTCGCCGCCCTCGACGACCTCGACCTCAAGCGCCGCGGGCCGGACGACAGCGGACCCGGAGGCAGCGCTGTGTACGGGAGCGCCGCGGGCGGGATCGCCGCGCGCGGGGACTCCGCACGAGGCAGCCGCTCGGCGGCGTTGCTCGACCTGGTCGTCGACGGCGCCGACGAGGTCGACCCGCAGCTCGATCTGCTGAAAGGCGGCGGCGGCGCCCTGCTGCGCGAGAAGCTCCTGGCGCGCGCCGCCGCGCGGCGCATCGTCATCGTCGAAGACGAGAAGCTCACCCCCTACCTGGGCGAACGGCACGCGCTGCCCGTCGAGGTCGTGCGCTTCGGCTGGCGCGAGACGCGCCGGGCGTTGCTCGAGCTGCTGCCGGCGGCCGCGTTGCGCCACGGCGCCGACGGACGCCCGTTCCTGAGTGACGAAGGCCACTACATCGTCGACTGCAGCCTTGTGGAGCGCGGCGGCGAGGGCCTGCCGGCCCTCGCCGCCGCGCTCAAGGCGCTGCCCGGAGTGGTCGACCACGGTCTCTTCTTCGGCGTGGCCGACGAGGTCGTGGTGGGCCACGCCGACGGCAGCGTCGAGCGCCGGGTGCGGGGCGCCTGAGGCGCCCCGCACCCACCCACCTTCATCGCCGCTGGCGCGCCGCCGCGCCCGGCGTAGAATCGCGTCTCGATACCGGTCCACGAACGAGGTCGCATGCCGCGTCGACTGATCTCCTGGTTTGCCCGCCACGGCTACCTGCTGGCCGTCCTGGCGATCGTCGTCTCCACGGCGCTCTTCCTGCCGGGGCGCGGCACGTTCGCCAACGGCCAGTGGGCCCTGCTCTACCTGCTGATCGTGGTGCTCGTCGCCGGCGCCAGCGGCGCCGGTCCGGCGATCGTGGCCGCCGTGCTGGCCTTCTTTGCCTGGGACTTCTTCTTTCTGCCGCCCTACCACACCCTGCTCGTGCGCGAGCCGAAAGACTACCTGTCGCTGTTCGCCTTCCTCGTTGTCGGCGTGGTCATGGGCCTGCAGACCGGGCGCATGCGCGACCGCGAGGCTCAGGCGCTGGCCCGCGAGCACGAGACGGCCGCCCTGAACCGGCTCTCCGCCGGCCTCGTCTCGCAAGCCTCGACCGGCGAGATGGCCGAGACCATCCTGAGCGAGATCGTCGACCTGCTGGGAGCGACGTCGGCCACCCTGTTCGTGGGCGACGACGAGGCGCTCACCACCATCTGCGTCACGCCGCAGGCCGACGAGCCCGACAGCGCCACGACGAAGGTGGCCCACTGGGTCTACACAAACGACGCGCCGGTCGGCCTGTCGCGGACCGGGCAGGTCCAGCCCATCGGGGCGTCGGATCACGAAGGGTCGCCTTCAGGCGAGACGTCGGTCGTGGCGCAGACGCCGAGCGCGGGCTTCAGGGTGCCCGAGGGTACGGGCGGCGTCTTTCTGCCGCTGCGCAGCACGACCGGCGTGGTGGGCGTGCTCAGCGTCGCCGGCCGGGTCGACGAGCGCGCCTACGACGACGACGAGGCGCGCTTGCTGGCCTCGATCGCCAACCTGGTCGCGGCCTTCCTCGAACGTCAGCAGCTGCAGGGCGTGGCCACCGCCGCCGAAGCCCTGCGCGAGGCCGACCGGCTCAAGTCGAGCCTGCTGTCGTCGGTCTCGCACGAGTTGAAGACGCCGCTTGCGGCCCTGACGGCGACCGTCAGCAACCTGCTCGAGGGCGACGTCCCCTGGAACGAGAAAAGCGTGCGCGACGAGCTGCGCGCCATCGTCTCCGACGTGGCGCGGCTGAACAACAGCATCGGCGCGCTGCTCGACCTCTCGCGCCTCGAAGCGCGCGCCTGGGAACCCCATCGCGAGCTCTACGAGCTCTCCGAGATCCTCGTCACCAGCCTCGACGCGCTGCCCGGACACGAGCGTGGTCGCGTGACGATCGCTTTGCCCGACGACCTGCCGCCGTTGCGGGTCGACTTCGTGCAGTGGGTGAGGGTCTTCCAGAACCTGCTCGAGAACGCCATGCTGTATGCGGGAGCGAGCCGATCGCAGGTCGGCGCGCAAGCCACCGCGGACGGTCTGCGCATGTGGGTGCAGGACGAAGGCCCGGGCATACCCGCAGAGGAACACGAGGCGGTCTTCGAGAAGTTCTTCCGAGGCCGTCGCACCGGCCAGAAGGCTCCGTCCGGCACGGGGCTCGGCTTGGCCATCACGCGCGAGATCGTGCGCGCTCACGGCGCCACCGTGCGCATCGAAGACGTCGCGCCTCACGGCGCGCGCTTCGTGATCGACTTGCCGACCGCGCCCGACAGCAACGAGGAGGAGCCATGAGTATCCCTGAGCGCCCGACGCGCATTCTCGCGGTCGACGACGAAGAGCAGATCCGCCGCGCCCTGAAGTCGATCCTGGGCTCGCGGGGCTACGTGCTCTCGCTGGCGACGACCGCCGAAGAGGGGCTCATGAAGGCCATCGACGAGCCCCCCGACCTCGTCATCCTCGACCTCATGCTGCCCGATCGCAGCGGCATCGACGTCTGTCGCGAGCTGCGCACCTGGATGACCGCCCCCATCCTGATCCTGTCGGTGCGCTCCGCCGAGGCCGACAAGATCAAAGCTCTGGACGAGGGCGCCGACGACTACCTCACCAAGCCCTTCTCGGCCGGCGAGCTGCTGGCCCGCATCCGCGCGCTGCTGCGTCGTGCCGCGGCGCTCACCTCGCCGCCGCCGGTGGTCGTCGCCGGCGAGCTCGAGATCGACATCGCCCGGCGGCGCGTGACGCTCGCCGGCGCCGAGGTGCCCCTCACCCCGACCGAGTTCGACATCCTCGCCTTCCTGGCGCGCAACGCCGACCTGGTCGTCACTCAGAAGATGATCCTCGAGCACGTCTGGGGCCCCGAGTGGGTCGAAGACGCCCAGACGCTGCGCGTGCACGTGAGCCACCTGCGCAAGAAGATCGAACCGTCGCCCGCCGGGCCGCACTACATCATCACCGAGCCCGGCGTCGGCTTTCGGCTGTCGGCCCCCGGGACAGACGATGGCCGCTGACGGAGCAGGACCAAGGGTTTCCCAGCGTCACGCTACGATGGTCTAAAGGTGAAGCGCGGGTCCGTTAAGAAGCGCTAAAGGTTCGCCGACAGGCGCCACGCCGAGGGGTCTGCCCTGCTAGACTCGCGGAGTTCGGACACGGCATCTGTGCGGATCACCCGCGCCCCCGCGAGGGGTGTTCCGCCCCCGAAGGCCTCGTCGCAGGCACGCCACGGGGCCTTCGGGGTGCCGATTCGAACGGGGCGGCGCCCCCAGCCTCCTATGAAGCGCCAGCGCTCGCCACGAGACTCCCCGCCACGAGATTCGAGCGTCTCGCCGGGTGCTGGTCCGGCAAGGCGCCGTCGAGCGCGCGAGGCCCAGCGGCGCGGCTGTCGACGGACGGATAGACCAGGGGGTAGGCCGCCACCAGCAGGTCGTCCCAGCTTCTCGCAAACCGTCGCGCGGTCGCCGCGACGGGCAGCTGCGCGCGTCCGGCGCGCCAGGCATCGTAGCGAGTGACGCTCGGATACCTGCCGAGCTCTCGCCAGGCAGCAGCGACCGCGACGACGACGTCCTCATAGCGGTAGCTCGCCTGAGGGCCACTGCGCGAGTTGGTCGGAAGATCGGCTCGCGCAAGAGCCTGTCGCCAACCGCCGAACCTCAGCTTGAACACCTCGGACCCCGGCCAGCGATGCGCGCCGCCTGCCCGCTGCGCCCACAGGCGGTAGGACTCGATGGACATTGGAGAAGGCACATCGAGGGCGGCTCTGCGCAGTGCGTCCAGAAGTTCCCCCTCAGTGTAGGTCTGCCCCAGGGTCCGCCGTGCCCGGCTCAACACACAGGCCTCCGGCACGGCGCTTTCGACGAGCCGCTGCACGTGGTTCTTCTGCAGCCCCAGTTGCTGAGCCACGGCGCGGTAGTCACGGAGCCTCACGAAGGCCGCGATGACCTGCGCCTCGCGCCCCGCGATCGCCCGCCGGTAGCGGCGTTCCCAGACGGGGACCGCCGGAACCTCATAACGTTTCAGCAATTGGCGGACCCAGTCTGCGCAGATGCCCATGCGCTCGGCGATCTCGCGGTGCGTCAGGCCCTGCTCGTAGAGCTTCAGCAGCAGGGCGCGACGCCGATCTGCCTCTGCACCTTGGTCTTCATCGCCAAGGCGGCAAGCGGCGTCGGCAAGCCTCACCACGAGCGTAGCGATGTCGACTCCAAGAAGATCATGTCCGGCCTCCGCAGTGGCGCGCCTGATGACCGTCGGCACGCAGCACGCGCCCGGCATGGGACCATAGTCACCGACGTGTTGCGGAGGGCTAAAGAGAGACGGGTGCTCTGTTAAGGATCGATAAAGGGCGATCGAGGTCTGTGACGGATCGGGCCGCGATCCCATGGCACTGGCCACCGCCCGGCCTTTACGGCTTCTTAACATCCAGATCCGGGGTCTTCACGGCCAGTTAACGCACCCCCGGGTACCCTCCAAATCACTTGCCGCAGGTGAAGGCGGTCGTGGCTCGGTAGGAGGCGACCATGGGTCTTACTGATGTGGGCATCGTGGCGATCGACATCGTCTTCGCCCTTGCTGTGGTGGCCGCCGTGTCGTGCCTTGCCGTTCTCGTATGGGCGACCATTCGCGAGCGCGCCGCGCTGAGCCCCGCCTGGCGTGAGCCGGCCGGTGTCTTTGGCGAAGCGCCGACCGCCCGCCGGCTGAGCGGCAGCCGAGTCGTGACCAGCCTACAGCCGAGCGCCGTGCACCACCACGGCGCGCCGTCGTCCTAGAGGGCGACCCCGAGTAGACGTGCACGGCCTCTCGGCCGTCGTTTCCTGAGTGTCGCAAGCGGCGGCGCGCCCCTTCTGGGCGCGCCGCCGCTGCGTTGGGACGAAGAACGCGACCGCCTCGCTCCGCGCCGCGCCGTCGCGCCCGGCCGCCGCCCTCGCTTGGAGGTCTCTTCACACAACTTTTATGACGCGGGCGCCGCTGTTCACGGCGGCGCAACGAAGTCCCGGGTACGGTCTCTCATCGACCGGCGATGGTTGCCGGGGTGCAACGGAGTAACTGATGAGGGTCTGGGTACCATGCCGTTCGGAGCGACGGGCCGCAAGCCGGGCCCCACGGTCCGCCGGGTGGGCGGCACTCTCGAATGGGGAGTCATGGGCGATCTTGTCTATCTGCTGATCGTGTTCGCGATGTTCGCGCTGGCGGCCGGCTACGCACGCATCTCGTCGAGACTGTAGGAGGCCGTCGTGAACGCCTCCTACCTCATCCTCGGCCTCGTCTGTTTCGTGCTGATCGTCTACCTGTTCTACGCGCTTCTGCGTCCGGAAAAGTTCTAGGCGGGGTCGGTACTCATGGGCTGGGGCATCGCACAGATCATCCTCTACGTCGTACTGCTCACGCTGATCGCCAAACCGCTGGGCACCTACATGGCGCACGTCTTCCGCGGGGAGCGCACCTTCATGTACCGCATCGTGCGCCCCGTCGAGCGGCTCACGTACCGGCTGTGCGGCATCGACGAGACGCGCGAGATGGGGGTCACCGCCTACGCGGTCTCGCTGCTCGTCTTCAACCTGGCGGTGCTGCTCTTCATCTACGTCAACTTGCGCCTGCAGGGCCACCTGCCCCTGAACCCGGCGCACATTCCCGACATGAGCCCCACGGTGGCGTTCAACAC
>Ga0181529_10002650_pt1 | contig 21131 bp, 15 predicted proteins | sample PEATcosm2014_Bin_36_FD_119763 | JGI IMG/M metagenome (GOLD analysis project Ga0181529, IMG submission 119763) | Peatland microbial communities from MTU Mesocosm Facility, Houghton, MI, USA - PEATcosm2014_Bin10_30_metaG | ecosystem: Environmental > Terrestrial > Soil > Wetlands > Peat | place... | reverse complement strand
CAGCGTGGCCAGAATCGCCTCATAGAAGTGCACGGCGGTCGCCACATCGACCCACCAGCGCGCCAGCAAATCCCCGACCCAAACCTTGGCCCATAACATGATGCCCGTAATCGCCATCAGCGCGGTGCCCCACACCAGCGCCCAGTACTCCGCCTTCTCGGCATAACTGAAGCGGCCAAACCCTGGCTTCTTTGCGCTCAGCCCAAGATAGTGGAGCATGGTTTCCCATGCGTCGAAGGCGTCCTTCGGAGCGGGCGCAAAATCGCGGATCAGTTTCCGCCCTTCCCTTGTAACGATCACATAGAATATATGATAGATTCCCGCGCCGATCAGCATAACTCCAGCGACTCGATGGATGACTCCGCGCCATTTCTCGCCCATGCCCAGTACCTCGGCAAACCAAGAATTCGGGAATTTGAGCGCGAAGCCGGTAATCACCAGCACAATGAAACTGGCGAGCAAAATTAGATGCTGCCAGTGCTGATTCTCGGTCATGCGGACCATCATGGGATTCTGCATCCTGCGCCGCGCCACGGCCTTGCTGCGCCAGATAATGGCGTTATGCAGGAACATCCCGCCAATCACCGCAAAGATCAATACCAGATAGAACCATCTCACCCAGCGAACCGCAACCGAACCGATATCCCTGGGATGAACGCCATCCTCCAGATGCACCCTGGTAAGCGTAAACTTTTGCGTCACTCCCTTGTGGCACTTTCCGCAGGTCGCGTCGAGGTTGGCGCGATTGATGGTGGAATGCGGATCGCTCGATGGCAGAATGTTATGTACTCCGTGGCATCTGGAGCAGTTTGCTGCCACAAGCGATCCACCTTCCGCGGCCAGTCCGTGATAACTGTCGAAATAGCTCGCAACCCGGTTTCCCGGAACGCCGAACTCCTGCGACAGCCGAACGCCTTCGTGGCAGCGGGCGCAGATATCCCTGGAAACGTTCTGCTCAGAAACAGGCGAGTTAGGATTCACATGCGACTTGATCGAATGAATTCCATGACAGTCTGTGCAGACTGGAGCCAATCCATTCCCGCGCGCGATTCCCTGCCCGTGAATGCTCTGCATGAAGGTCTGCTGGACCGCTCCATGACACCTGCCGCAGGTCTGCGGAACATTGAATTTGTAAATCGGAGACTTCTGATCGTTGGCGGGCAATATCTCGTGCGCGCCATGGCAATCCGTGCAGACCGCGGCCTTCGTCGATCCTTTCTCCACCGCACGCCCATGCACGCTTTCCTGATAAGAGCTGAAGGCCTGGGAGCTTTCCCCATTCGATTCCATCAGGAACTTCTGCCCGTGGCACCGGCCGCAGGTAAAAGGGATGTTGACATGGTTCACCGGTGACTTCGCATCGCCCGCGGCCAAAACCTCGTGTGCGCCGCCGTGGCAATCCTGACAGTTCGCGGCCTGCGGGCTCCCGGGCTTGGTCGCCTTGGCATGCAGGCTGTGCGAGTAGGCCTCCTGCGCATCCGCATGGCACTCGGCGCATCGCACCTTCCGCGGCGTGGTTTCGTGCACCAGGCTCTTCACATCCGTATGGCAATCCACGCAGCCAAACATCGTGCCGTGGATCGAATGCTTTAGCTTGCTTTCATCCACATAAAGGCTGGCCTGCTTGCCGTTCACCTCAGTGGTCAGCGTCGAGTCGGAGTGGCAGGCGAGACAGTCTTTGTCCTTGAGCTTATGTTCGGCGTTCGCGGCGCAGGCCCAGGCAACCAGAAAGAAAACGATCACTCGTGCGATAACGCTTCCGCACTTCTTCTCCTTCGGCGTGCTTCGCATAGATATCCCTTGCCTCGTTACTCCCTGATGTAGGCGCTCAAAGTCAATACAAGAAGAACGAGACCGATGAGAATCGCCAATGATCCAACTACTCTGCTGAAGTTCACCAGCCAGATGGCCGGCTTCTCCGCTATCCTGGTCTCCAACTTCCCCTCGCTTGCCACCCTTTTGTACTCTTCCGGCCGCTTGTTCTTGAATTCTTCCTCGCTCTCCACGCCGGTAAATATCACCATATCCATGGGAAAGCTGCCGGGCCGCAGATGGGTGTTGACAAAGTGAATGGAGAAGATGAACAGAATGGCCAGCAGCCCTTCTTCGCTGTGAATCACTAGCACGGCGTTCAGCGCCCAGCCGGGCAGGAACCGGGCGAAGAACGGGGCAAACCACATCGCGTAGCCTGAAAAACCGATAACGATCATCCCCCAGAAGACTGCCCAGTAATCGAATTTCTCCCAGTAGGCGTAGCGCTCGAACTTCGGTTTCTTCCCCAGTCCCACAAACCAGCGAAGATGGCCAAAGAGGTCCTTCACATCCTTCCAGTTGCCCACCATGGAGGTCGCGCCCCAGAAGACTCCCTTTTCGCGATGAACCAGTCCGCGGGTCAGGATGTCTTTCACGTGGACGGCGAAGGCCAGGGTCAGAACAACCGCACAGAGTTTATGGAAGAAAATGATCGCGCCGAATCCGCCCACACCGCTGGCGAAACGGCGAGCCCAGGCGCTCTCGCTGAAGCGCATGGGCAGTCCCGTCGCCGCCAGTCCCAGAAAGGTCGTGAACAGCACGGCGTGAAGGTATCTCTGCGCGCGCGTGAAACGCATGAAATACCGCTCCCCCGCGTGGGTTTGCTCCCGGGTTTCATCTGCGGCTTGCTCCAGATCAGGCATGAGATCCTCCTTCTGCGGATTTCTTCTTGATCTGGTCGTATCGCGAGCGGATCAACCACAGGATGGTGTGAATCACAAAGAATGTGAGGGTGCCGGCCAGCAGCAGATTCATGAACATGCGAATGAAGTAGAGCGCTGGATTCAGTTTGCGGTTGCGCGCGTTGGCGTGCGGCTGATATTGCACAAAGCTGGCGTTGGCGCCCGCATGGCAAGCGCTGCAGGTTTTCACCAGATTCGCCTTGTTGATGGGCGAGCGCGGATTGGATGCCGGCAAAATCTGATGCGCCTCGTGGCAGTCCCAGCAGCGGGCCGTCTGCACATAGCCGCCCAGCGAGCCCAACTGCGAGTGGAAGGTATCGCGGTAAGTGGACAGCTTGTCCTGGTGGCACGAGCCGCAGATGGGCGTGGACTGCATGCGGAAGGCCGACGCCGTCGGCTGCAGGATAGCGTGCGCCGTATGACAGTCGGTGCAAACTGGCGCCTTCAGATTGCCGCGGGCGACAGCCATCCCATGCACGCCGCCCTCATAGTCCGCATCGATTCCGGCGTGGCAGTTTCCGCACGTCTTGGGAATGTTAGCCTTGTACGTGGGACTCTGCGGATCGTTGCGGCTCAGAATGTGATGCGATCCATGGCAACTGGTGCAGCTCGCCGCCACCAGCAGCCCCTCCTTGCTCAGCGCGAAGCCGTGGATCGAGTCGATATACAGCGGATAAACGCTGGGCAGCCCGTGCTTTTTCGCCATGCCCTCGTTGCCGTGGCAGTTGCCGCAGGTGCGCGGAATGTTGAGCGGATAGACCGCCGACCTCGCATCGCCCTTGGGGAAGATCGAATGCGCATCCCCATGACAACTGGTGCATGGATGATCCGCGCGAGCGGCATGAACGCTTCCTGCCAGCCCTGCCGCTTCGTCGGTGTGGCAGGTATCGCACTTTACCGGCGTTACCTTGTCCGGATGCGGATACTCCTTGATGGTGGCATGACAATCGGCGCATTTCAGGCTTCCGTGGATGCTGTCGCCGAACTTGTGCTCATCCACGCTGATGCTGTGCCCCGCCGCATCCTGCATGCCTGCCTCCGCATGGCAGGTCAGACAGTCGGCGTTCGCCTGCGCCTGTCCCCGCGTCGCTGCAACCAGCAGAGTCCAAAGAGTCAGCGCGATGATGGAAGCGGTCTTCATATCAACTCCGATCGATCCTGCCGCTTCCTGGTGCGGGAGAGAAGGACTCTTTTCTCTCCGGATTCACGCCGCACGGTCAGGCCAGCCTGGCTCACTGCTACTTCTGCAAAGTGCGAATGTACGAGAGAACATCCTTGATTTGCGCATCGGTCAGTTTGCCGTTATAGCCGGGCATCTTGCCTTTGCCGTTCTTGGTTGAGGCGAAGAACTGTGCGTCGGAGGCCTTCATCATCTCCGGAGCCTTGAACGACAGCACATTCAGTTTTTTCGCCATCGGTGTGGCGGCAAGCCCGTCGGGACCGTGGCACATGGCGCACTTCGCCTTGTAGATCTCCGCTCCGGATGTCTGCGCAAATGCAGGCGCCGCAATGGAAAAGGCCAGCAGAATCAACGCCACCTTCCCAATTTCCTTCTTCATATTCTCGCTCCTCTACCCGTCGCTCCCGGTTTCCCAGACAAGTCCATTTGATAATGCCTGCGTTTCTGCCTCGTATGTGATGCAGGCCACACATCGAGAGAACCGCTTCCGGGTCCCTAGCTAACAATCTCCGCGATCCATCCGACCTCGTCCGCCACCGTCGCTCCGCGCCAGAGTGATGCGGGTCACTTGCCGCAAGGCCCTCGTTCCTGGACAATATGACCGCTGCTTGAGGATTCCTTGATGGCCACTGTTGCGGTACCCGAAGCGAAAATCATGCTCACTCTCCCTGGAGACGCGGTGCGTCAGATCCAATGGCGTTTCGCCGACCGGTTCGACTTACAGATGCTGGTTCAGTCGGCCCGCGGCGTAGCGCGGGGAACAGTGGCGCAAATGGTCGCCGCCGGCGAGCGCAACACTCACGAGTGGACCCCGGCAAAGAACGGGATGCTTGAGGCCTTCGACCGCGCCGGCATCACCTCGGTCTTCATGGAGCCGGAAGAAGGCGGATTCATCTCCGGACCGAAGAATCTCGCGCTGGGGCTGGCCGCTTTTGAGCTGGCCTGGGTAGACGGCGGCGCGGCCACGGCCAGCCTTGCCAGTTTCCTCGCCCTTTCGCCCATCCACGAGCGCGGCACACAGGAGCAGGTCACGCGTTACAAGACGCTTGCCGCGCCGCCGCAGTCCGGCGAAGACCGCAAACCTTGGCGCGGCGCCTTCGCCCTCACCGAGCCGATCCCCTATGTCGGCGTCGAGACTGGCATGTTGAGCGGCAAACTCCGCGTGGCCGAGTGGAAAGACGGCGAAGAGCCCTGGCTGCAGGTGGACAAGCGCGGCCGCTTCATCACCAATATTGCCTTCGCCAACTTTGTCACCGCCGCGGTGATCTCAGATGATCCCCGCATCAAAGGCAGTTGCGTCGTCATTGTGGAAGACGGCGACGAGGGCTCCTTCGACCGAGGAACGCCGACCAAGAAGCTGGTTCACCAGCTCTCCTCCACCGGCGATCCCATCTTCAATCTCAAGGTTCCCGCCAGCCGCATCGTCGGCGGATACACAGTAAAGGACGGAGTCATCGTCCCCAACTTCAACCACGGCGAAATCATCGAAGCGGTCTTCCGCCGCACGCGTGTCCCGGTGGGCCTGATGACCGCGGCCAAGCTGCTTTCGGCGATCGAGCCTGTCATCCGCTACCAGCGCGAACGTTTCCGAGGAGCCGAGGGCTCCAAGCCCGGCTCGGTTCGTTATGAGCAGGGCATCCAGCAGCGCGAGGATGCCCTGCATCGGCTGGTGGACGTGTGGGCCACCGGCGAGGCCGCCACTTCTCTTGGCTTTGCCACGTCCCGGCTCTTCGACGAGTTGGAGCCTGTAGAGAAACAGAAGACCGCAATTCTGAAAGAGCGCGGCATCCAGGGCGGGCGCGCGGAGATGAAGGCGCTCAGGGAGAGCGAACAGCGGGCCATCGAGTTGCTCTCGCTGGAGGAATGTGACCCGCGCCGCGCCGAACTCGAAGCCGATCCCCTGGTCCAATTCGTGCTCATGGACGCCGAGGCCAACGTGATCTGCCCGGCGACCAAGCTGTGGAACACCGGCCATGGCGCCAACATGATGCGCGAAGCCGTGAGCCTGATGGGCGGATACGGCATCACCGAGGATTGCCCAGGCTTCCTGGGCAACAAGTGGATGGACGCGCAACTGGAAGCCACCTACGAAGGCCCCGAAGCGGTGCAGCGCCGCCAGTTGACCGTAACCATGGCCAACGAGGTCTTCCTCGCCGAGTTCCGCGCCTGGACCGCAGAAATGCGGCATATCGCCTCCGAGCACCCCGCAACCGGCGCCTGCACGCTGGCCTCGGCGATGAAACTCTGGCTCTGGACACTGAACTACCTGCAGAAAACCACCGATCCCAGCGGCAACAAGCTCTACCACGGGCAGCGACAGGGCGTGACCTTTGCGCTAGCCGATGCGCTCTGCTGGCTGCTCGCCTCGCGCTGCCAGATTCTCGACGTGCTCGAACTGGAGGCTCAAGGCGGCAACGATCCTGTGGTCAGTGAAGGCCTGGAAGGCACAGTGCAATTCCTCAGCGACCTTTGCCACACCCAAGCAGCACAAGCTGCCGGTGAGGCCTCGCGCATCTGCGCTGAACTGGTCTTCGGATACAACCGCCACCCCGCCTGGGACGACGAAGAGCACAAAGGCTGCTTCCTGGCCGGCGAATTGGAAGAACTGGAAGAGACCATGCCTGGCATCTCGGCCTTTGCCATCGATGTGCTGGCCGCCGACGGCAGCCATCCGCAGAAGGCTGGCCCCTGCGCGGCTTGCGCCGGAGCCAGCGAGTTCCTCCGCTTGCAGAACAAGCTCACCGCCTGCCTGAGCGGCTCGCGGCTGGCCAAGGACCGCGCTGCGGAAACGGTCGCCAAGGTCATGATCCCTGAAGCTCTGGACTATCCCGCATGAGCGCCGCAGCGCACGCGCAAGCATCCGAACTCCCAACGCCCGATTCCGTTGAGAGGCGCCCTGCCCCATCCTTTCGCCTTCTTTCCCGCGAAAGGATGAGGATGCAAAGCACTCGACCGGACATATCGATGAGGAGATCAAAATGAGCGTGGAAACCGCACCAGCCGAATCGCCTGCCGTCGAATTCGACCGCCCGTCGATGGAAGTCGATATCGCCTGCGCCGGCTTTGGCCCCGCCATGGGCGGCTTTCTCGCCACGCTCACCCAAGCCTGGAACGAGAATCCCAACGATCCCGCCTTCGAGAGCAAGGCCATGCCCGGCATGCCGTTGCAAATCCTCTGCTACGAGCGCGCCGACGATATCGCCGCCGGCGTCAGCGGCGTGGTCACCCACGCCCAGGGCATTCGCTCCACCTTCCCTGACCTGAACCCCGCCGAAATTCCCATGGCCGTCGAGGTCAAGCGGGAGCGCGTCCTCTATCTGCTCGATCCCATCGGCGCCAGCCGTCGCTCCGCGCTCTTGCGCCTGGGCGATTTTTTCCTTGGCCTCGGAGGAAAACTCGCGGGCGTTCGCGACCACGCCTTCGAGCTGCCCTGGACCCCCGCCTTTCTTCACAAGCACGGCGGCCTCATCCTCTCGATGGGCCAGTTCAATCAGTGGGTGGGCTCGCAACTGATGGCCAGCGGCCTGGTGCAGATCTGGCCAGGCACGCCGGTCAGTGCGCCGATCTTTTCAGGGAATAGGGTTGAAGGTCTTCGCCTCACCGATCAGGGCGTGGACCGCACGGGCGCGCCCTCCGACGGCTTCATGGCCGGAATGGATGTGCGCGCGCAGTTGACGGTCGTCGGCGACGGCCCGGTCGGCGCGGTCGGCCAGGCTCTCGACAAGCGACTCGGCCTGCCCAAAGGCAACGCCCACAGCGAGTGGGCGATGGGCATGAAGTTCGTCATCGAGCTGCCGGAGGATTCGCCGCTCGAACCCGGCACCGTTTGGCACACCTTCGGCTATCCCGAGCCGGAGATTTTTGGCTTCCTCTATGTGCACCCGGAACGCCTCGTCTCGGTGGGCATTTTTGTTCCATCCTGGATGAGCGACCCCTCCCGCACCGCCTACCGCTATCTGCAGCACTACATTCAGCACCCCGCCCTTTGGAAATTCCTCAAGAACGGCGCCCTGCGCTCCTGGGGCGCCAAATCGCTCGATGAGTCGGGCCGCCGCGGAGAACCCCTCCTCGCCGGCGACGGCTTTGCCCGCATCGGCGAGGGCTCCGGCTCGACCAACATGCTCACCGGCTCCGGCGTCGACGAGGCCTGGACCACCGGCGCGCAACTGGGCGAAGCGGTCGTCGAACTGCTCCGCGCCGGCCTGCCATTCACGCAACAGAATCTCTCCAAAACCTACGTGAAAAGCCGCCGCGCAAGCTGGGTCGAACGCGGCGCCCGCGAGGCCGAGAACGCTCGCAACGGCTTCCACAGTGGCATCGTCAAAGGCATGATCGGCATGGCGCTTGCCGGTCTCACCAAAGGAAAACTTTCGCTGGCCGCCAAAATCCCTCCCGCGCACCGGCAGATTCGTCCCTTCTCTTCGCAATCGGCCCAGGGCCTCAAGCTCAAGGATGCCGCCGCTCTGGCCGTCGCCAACGGGCGCCCGCTCCACGATGCGCTGCTCACCGCGCGCGGCTGGCCGGAGATCCCCTTCGACGGCCGTCTACTGGTCACGCAGCAGGACGCGCTGCTGATCGGCGGCAAGGTCCAGGCCATGCCCGGCTTTGCCGATCATGTGCTCTTTCTCGACAAAGATCTGTGCGTCGCCTGCGAGGAAAAGACCTGCATCGCCATGTGCTCCGGGCAGGCCATCACGCCAGACGCGGACGGCCTGCCCGCCTTCGAACGCGAAAAATGCGTCCACTGCGGCGGCTGCCTGTGGAACTGTTCTCAGTCGCCCGACGGCATTCACTCCAACATCGACTTCCGCGCCGGCGCGGGCGGTCTCCACTCCGCGGAAAACTGAGTTTTCACGCTCGATCGATTTTCTGCTCGTCGAGGTTTTGAAATGGCGCGGCTTTAGCCATGCTGCAAGAATCAATAGAATAGATAGGGCCCTAGCCCCTGAGGGAATTTCAGCGCCAGCAGAATGACACATCCTGAGATTCTCTTCGATTGATCTGGTTGGATTGCACACGGAGCGACGAACAATCGCCCAATGATTTGAAAAAGGAAAGAATAATGGCAAATGCAGTACACATCGTGGTTTGTGCGGGAATCGTTCCCGATCCGCTGCAAACCCTGGAGCCGGTCACCGGCCCGAACGGTCCGGGGCTGAAAAACGAAATGGTCCTGCCCGCGGTCCTCGACCCCTGGGCCGCCAGCGCCCTCTATGAAGCGGCCCATCTGGCAGCGAAGAACCCTGGCAGCAAAGTCTGGCTCGTCTCCTTCGGTCCCAAGGCCAAGCTGCAGCAGGTGATGATGACCGTGGCCCAGAAAGTCGCCTTCGAACTGGTTCCCATCGACGGCCCCATTGGCGGCTTTCCCGATGCCCACTCCACCGCGGCCGTGTTGGCTGGCGCCATCGAGGCAATCCCAGGGCTGGACCGCGCCAAGCTCCTGCTCTTCGGCGGCTGGGAATCGGCCACGCGCGGAGCCGGCGCTACGCTCCAGTTGATCGGCGAGCGCCTCGGCATCGCCGATCAGTTCCAGGGCGTCGACCAGATCGACCTCCTCGACGACGGCTCCTTTGAGGTGCTGGAACGCGTCGAGGGAGGCAAGCACCAGCTCTCGGTCTGCGCCGGAACTCCGGCCGTCCTCGGCTGGGCCACCGGCAACCTCGCCGAGCCCCGCAACAATCCGCAGGTGGGCATGGCCAACATGCGCAGCCTCATGCCGGCGCTGCAAAAAGCCAAGCCGGCGAGCCTCGAGGCCAACGGCCTGCGCTACGTCTCTGTGAGCCTGCCCAAGCAGCAGCGCACAACCCGCGTGGTCAAAGATTTGACGCCCGACGAAATCGCAGCCGAACTGGTCGAGTGGATGGGAGCCGAATAATGGAAAACATCCTTGTACTCACGCACGCAGATGAATCCGGCTCCGCACTCACGCGCGCCTCGCTTGAAACCGTAACCGCCGGCCAGGAACTCGCCGCGCGGCTGGCGGCGACTCTGACCATCGGCATCGTTGCTGAAGATATAACGAACCTGACCAAAAGTCTGCCGTCCGCAGGACCGCGCCTGCTGGCCGTCTCCGGCGCGGCCTTCGCCCAGCCGCGCTATGCCACCGACGCCGCCGCCTGCCAAGCGCTCTGCCGCGCCGCCGCTGCCACCATCGTGCTCGCTCCCGGCTCTTCGCGCTTCACCCGCGTGGCCGCGGGCGTAGCGCATCGGCTCGGCGGCTTCATCGACACGCACATCACGGCCCTTGGCGGCACTGAAACCGTCGAGGCCACGCGCTGGTTCTATCGCCAACGTGTGGAAGCGGTCATCAGCCGCGATGTCCGCCCTTGGTTCCTGCTGCTTGATGCGGGCACCCACGCCGCCTTTGCCGCGGAATCGGGCGCAGCCTCGGTTGAACAAATCGCCGTGGAGTTGCCCGCGCTGCGCACCACCGTCAGCGGCCTTCGCGCTCCTGCGCAGGACGCGCAGACCATCCGCCCCGACGCCAAGCTCCTCCTCGTTGCCGGCGCGGGATGGACCAAGAAGCAACTCGACGGCCAGATCCATGCCGCCGAGGCGAGCGACTTGATCCTCGGCTTCCTGCGTCTCGCCAGCGCATCGCTGGGCAGCAGCAAATCCCTCGTGGACCAGGGAGGCGAAGGCCAGCCGGTTCTTCCCTTCCTCACCCACATGAACCAGATTGGCCAAACCGGCGCCACGCCGCGCCACGCCAAGGGGCTCTCCACCTGCTGCCACGGCGAGGAGCCGCATGTCGTCGGCTGGCGCTTTATCGCCGACCGCCGCGCCATCTCGCTCGACCCCAACTGCGGCTGGACACGTGGCAAGGCCGACGTGGTCTATGTCGCCGACGCCTTCCCGGTGATGGCCAAGGTGAATGCGCTGCTCGCTTCCGCCAAGCAATAGAACCGGTACAAAGACGATCTGCGCTAAAAGGGGACGGGCCTTGGCCCGTCCCCTTTGTTCAAGACCGGATCTTCGCCTCGCCTCTTAAATCTTCAGCGCCGCAGGAAGCGTAAGCGTCTCCATGATCTTCTCCATGGCTCCCGCGTCGTTCCCAATCGTCTCCAGCAGCTTCTTCTTGAGTTCTTCGCGCTTGGCATAAAGGCGCAGCGGCTCCGGCGGGTTGTGCAGCAATTCCTTCCCCACCAGCGCGCGAACGATGAAGGGCATGTACGACGAGTAATCGCCCTGCATGCTCACCGTCTGCGTCGTGTAGGTCTCGGGATTGACCTTGCCCCACGACACCGCTTCGGCCGGCGCGCACGAGGACAAACTGCCATCCGTCACGGGGGATGAAACGATCTGCGCATCGTAATCGTAGCCGCGAATGTTATCCAGGAAGAAGATCTGCGAGAGCGCCGGTTCCGGCTGCAACGAGTAATTCTTGGGAACACCGCCTCCCAGAATCAAAATTGCGAGCGATTTCGCTTCGGAGTCGAACAATCCCCAGCGATGGTAGGCGCAGGATTCAAATACGTCTTCGTGAAGGTCGTAATCGAAGCTATATTTGATCTTCCCAAGTCGCGCCAGCGTCCAGAGCTTGACGGAATTAAGGAACACGCTTCCATCGGCAGGCGCCCCGATGAAAACCGGCAATTCAAGATCGGCGCATGTGCTCAGAAGTCCCGGCACAATGCCGAGCGATTCTTCCCGTTCCGCATAGTACTTGCCAAGCAGATAGTTGCGTTCGGTTGTCGTCATCCGTTTCTGGAACTCAGGCCTCTGTAGCATCTCCGTCACTACAGCGTCCTGGTCGAAGAGCACCTGTTCTTCGAAACCGGTATCGGTAACCCGAATGACGCCGTTCTCGCGCAGCACGGCGTCATCGCCGAACAGATCCACCTCCCGGATCGGGCGTTCATCGCTCTTCCGGAGACAATCATGTCCGTCGTGGTAGCAGATCGCGTCGGTCACAGTGATATACGCCGTGTTCGCCGCCCGGATGAGCGGAATGAGCCACGCGCGGTGCTGATCGGATACCGTGATCGGCCCGGCGCAAGTCACAACAAGCGGGATACGCTTTTCGATCACCTGCTTCATCGCTTCATAGACCCGCCGCAGGTAGGCGCCGCCAAAAGCCGGAAGAGATGCCGAAAATACCTCGTTCAGGTTCTGGCACTGCGTAACCGGTTTTCCGGTCACCGCCCTGCCCATCAGTCCATTCGTCTTGGAACATTTGCTCATCGCAATAGCATCATATCAAGTTGACTTCTGTTTCCAACTTCCCGCAATACTTCTGCGGAGAAGGTCTCTCTTCCATGAAGCCTTCGCATATTGATGAGGTCACGATCTGTCTGTCGAATTGATCATCCGGGCGGATAAAACACGGGGCGCCTGGCGTCCAACATCTCGCGTTTGAGACCTGGGCTTCGCGAACCTAAATTCAAGATGCAAGAGCGCAACGAGTCTCTTTCAGGCTCACTTCTTCGACATCACAACGAACGGCCCAGCCATTTGCTGTCCATCCCCTGCAAACACAGCCTGCCCCAAGCCGGGCAATCCAATCTCCCACACTGGCGACGCCAGTTCCGGCATGGGCCTGGCCTGAAACAGCTTCTTGCACTGGCGGGCCGTCCATTTGGCCCAGGCCTTCGACTTCTTACGCCGGGCGCTGTCGGTGGAGATTCCCGTCCCCGCATACATCTGCCGATAGAGTTTGGAAAGAAACATGAACGCGATCCTGGAGCGAAGATTCGGCGTGCAGGCCGACCGCTGCCAGATAGCGCTCCAGTTATAGAACCTGTCCCATACCTTTTGTGTGCACTCCCTGATTTCATCGGAGCTCATCGTCGGATGCGGCGTGAACATCTTGGGCCTGACTTCGGTGGGGATCAGCCAGTACCGGGTGATCGGCACATCGCCCACCATCGTGGGATTCTGCGCCTGTTCCTTCTCCCAACGCGCAAAATCCACCGTACCTGGAAAAGGCGTCATCATCACGAACTGCGCAAAGGTGATGCCAGCCTTCAGAGCCATCGCGACCGTGGCATCGAAGGTTGCAGGCCGGTCAGTCGGCAGCCCGAATATGAACGAGCCCAGCACGTGGACTCCGTGCTGCTTGAATGTCTGCAACTGCCTGGCTAGGGCATCGCCTGAGAGGTTCCAGTCTTTGTAGACCGCTTTGAGTCCCTCTGGGGTAACCGCCTCGATCCCCACCAGGGCGCCCTTGATATTGGCCTTGCGCATCGCATCCAGGAACTCGCCGTCCTCGCCGGCCTCCATGGTCATCTGGGTAAAGAACACCATATCTTTCGGGAGCTTCGACAGTTCGCCCATCAGCGAGAATCTCTCGGCACGAATGGCGGTGAGTTCTTCCAGCTTGGCGTTGTTGTTTTGCTCTCTGGCGAGCCGCAGATCGGTAAACGTGACCGGATAGAAGTTGTCGTCGGCCAGGGCAATGTAGCGAAATCCCAGCCGGCGCAGAGCGACAATCTCGTCCACCACGCTTTGAAATCTTCGTTGCCGCGGCTTCTGCCCATCCGTCCGCGACACGCTGCAAAAGGAACAATGCTTCGGACACCCGCGAATGGTTTGCACCGAGGCCCACATATACTTCTCAGGATCCATCAGGTCCCAGCGCGCGGCCAGAAACTCCTCGCCGCCAATCCGCCCGCCTTCATAGACGCGTTCCGGTTTGCCTGCCAGGCAATCGGTGACCGCCTTGCCCCAGGCCACATCGCCGTCGCCCTTTACGACCGCGTGCGCCTGGCCCTGCTCCAGCGCCTCTTCGGGGAAGAGCGTGGCGTGAATGCCGCCATAGACCACCCAGGCGCCGCGGCTGCGCGCCATCCGTCCCACTGCGTAGCCGCGCAGGGCATTGCCGGTGTGGACACTGATGCCCACAATGTCTCCGTGCTGAATGGTCTCAGGCAGAATCTGCTCCAGAGACTCATCCACAAGAATGGGATCTCCCGCGATTGCGGGCGTGGCCGCTGCCAGCACAAAAAGCCAGCGCGGCGTGATAACGGCCGTGCCAAAAGAATTGTCGCTTGGATTAACAAGATGAACGCTCAACGAATCCAACCTTTCCTCGTGCGAGTATGGTGGCCTCAGAGAGCGTCTTCGCAATTGGGCCGATCAAAATGTGGGGTCCGTTTCCGCAAGAATGCCGGCGACGAGTTGTCCGCCGTGCAGTCTTGCTTATGCTACTGGTTGCCTGCGAAGCCCAGTGGTCAGTATTGACCACTTTTTGACCGCCGCGTATCCGATTCAGTGAATGCTTGGAGAATTTCCCAAATCGCCTGTCGGCCCACGTCTGCGCTGGGTTTTCGCAGATGGTCAGAGGATGATTGGGGGCAATCCGCGGAGTTTCGCGACAACGGCAGCCGGCCCTTTGCCGGTCTGACAATTGGAGACGGAGTCGAATGGGAGGCGCGGCGCAGGAAGCAGTGGCCTGCGCGGCAGCGGAGTCAGCGCCGAATCCAGCCCGGCACCATAAAATGCTTTTGCCGGAAGAGAGACACGCAAATGCGGACGACCTCTGTGTCCAGCAGGCTGCCAGCCTGTCTTTCAATCTCCCGCAAGACGGTATTCAGCTTGATTCCCGACCGATAGGGACGATAGGAGCCCATCGCTTCCACGATGTCCGCCACGGTCAGAATCTTGGCTTCGGGCAGTATCTCATCCCCCTTGAGCCCCCGGGGATAGCCCGATCCATCCAGTTTCTCGTGATGCTGGCGCACGATCTCCGCAATCGGCCACGCAAACGGTATGTCTTTGAGAATTGTGAATCCCGTCTCCGAATGCCCAAAGATCATCGCCCGTTCTGCCGGGTTCAGCTTGCCCGGTTTGGTCAGAATTTCGGCCGGAATCGAGATCTTTCCGATGTCGTGAACCTGCGCCGCCACGCGCAATCCCTGCAACCGCTCCTCCGGCCAGCCCATCTCCCGGCCAATCGCCACGGCGATCTCCGCCACGCGGCTCTGGTGACCCACGGTGTACGGGTCGCGCATCTCCATCGCCAGGACGATGGGCGCCACCATAGCCGATAATGCCTCGGTCAATTGCGTCTGTACCTTCGCCAGGTGCACTCGTTCGGCATGCAGAAGCTGGTCCTGCTCGATCGCGTGCATGCCATGACCAATCTGCTCGGCTAGATGCACAAACACATCGATCGCCGCGGGCTCAAATGCACGGGGGTGGGCTGCATACACCACTAGCGCGCCGCGCGATTTGCCGTCGGTGACAAAGGGAATCGACAGAGAGGAGCGTACCCCGACTTGGCGCCCTCGTTCGCGCCAGGGACCGTAGACCGTCGAGGTCTCCGTATCCTCCACGATCTGCAACTGGCCACTGCGGATGCAGAGGCCAGTCGGACCTTGCCCTCCAAGCTCATCCTCTGACCAGCTCACCGTCAATCCATCCATGTAGCTCTTGGCGCTGCCCGCCACCGCGGCAATTCGGACCGGCTTGGCCGGACCGTCTTCCGCAACGCCGACCCATGCCAGCAAATAGGCGGATTCGCCTGTAATGGCCGCGCAAATCGCTTCAAGCAGGCTCTCGGGAGTTTGCTTCCGCCCCAGCGCCAGGGCTGCGCCCGCGTAGGCCGATGACGCCCATGTCTTGGTGGCCAGCAGATGTTCCCGCTGCTCCACTTCAGAGATGTCGCGGAACTCCACAATCATGATCGAGAGGCTGCCGAACTTCAACGACTCCGACGACCAGATCGCAACCGGCGCCACGCTCCCATCTTTGCGCTGAATGTGAAATCCGGGATGGGGCGAGGCCTTCTGCGCTGCCTTGCGGAACTCAACCTTGACCCGCTCACGCTCAGCCTCCGGATGCAGCATGGCGGTATGCTTCCCGATGAGTTCCACGCGGGAGCAGCCCATCAGCGATTCCGCTGCCAGATTGACATCCACGACGATTCCTGAGTCGGCGTCTATCGCGAACTTGGCGTCTTGCGCATAGATCCAACTCAACTCAAACAGGCTCTGCGGCCCGTTGGCACTGCGGACGTCACTCATGGCCCTAAACCTCCCTGGCACCGTGAAAGCGCAGGGTCAATCAATTGATGTGTGGCAAATCAGATTCTTCTCGATTGATAACACAAAAGCACGCGTCTGTCCGTGTCCGTAACCGCGGATAAAAAATGGGCGTACCTCATTTGCAACCACGAAGTAAAACGATTGATCCTTCCGGCCGCAAAAGATTTCCGCTCGGCGGGTCATGGTCTGCATTGAGAAAGACCTGCGATCATTTCTTTGCGGTGGATTCAGTTCTTGCCATTGCGCTACAGGTCGCTGGCTTTACCCAACCCGGTTGCACTCCTCCACCGGAATCGCCACCTGCTCGACGATCTCCAGCCCGAAGCCTTCCAGAGCCGGAATGTGCATGGGGGTATTCGAAAGCAGACGGATGCGATGGATACCCAGATCGGACAATATCTGGCCGCCCAGACCGATGGCGCGTAGAATACGCCCTGTGCGCGCCTGTGAGCCTTCCCGCGCGCGCAGTTCCTGATGCAGAATGAGCCGGCCGGCATCCGTTCCCGTCGCGCCGGAGAGAGCTGCTGCACCGCCCGGTTCGAATGCCTCGGCCACCGTGCGGTCGATCTCAAAGCCGCGCGATGTATTGTGCAGATAGAGCACCACGCCGCAACCTTCTTCGGCAATCATGCGCATGGACTCGTCAAGCGTCTCGCGGCAGCGGCAGTCGGCGGCAAATACATCGCCCGCCGTGCAGCGGGTGTGAACGCGCACCAGAACGGCGTGCGCGCACGGTAACGGCGTCTCGGCCGCCGCGGTCTGCGCCGAGCCGAGCTCTCCCGGCAAACCCGCATGTGCGCAACCACCCAAAGCCGGTCCGCCTTGAAACGCGGGACAGTCGGCACAAAGGTCGCCGCGCACCAGCGCGATGTGGCTCTCGCCGCCGTTGACTTCACTCTCGTAGGCGATCATGCGGAACTCGCCGTAGCGGGTCTGGATAAGACTTTCGCCAGCACGGACAATGTACCGCTCGTGTCGCAGCCGATAGCGGATCAGCTCGGCCACGGTCAGAATCGTCAGTCCGTGTTCCCTGCAGAACGGAATCAGATCGGGAATGCGGGCCATCTCTCCGTCGTCGCGCATGATCTCGCAGATCACGCCCGAGGGATTCAGCCCGGCCAGCCGCGCCAGATCGACTGAAGCTTCGGTTTGCCCGGCGCGCACCAGCACGCCGCCCTTGCGAGCCCGCAGCGGAAAAACATGGCCGGGACGGGCCAGGTCGGTATAACTGGCGCCGGGATCGATGGCGGTGCGGATGGTGTGCGCCCGGTCGGCAGCCGAGATGCCCGTGGTCACGCCTTCGCGCGCTTCGATCGTCTCGGTAAACGCCGTGCCAAAACGCGAGGTGTTCTCCTGCGTCATGGGGAAGAGCCGCAAATGATCAGCACGCTCCTCGGTCAGCGTCAGGCAGATCAGTCCCCGGCCGTATCTGGCCATGAAATTGATCGCTTCCGGCGTCACGAACTCGGAGGCCAGCGTCAGGTCGCCTTCGTTTTCGCGGTCCTCGTCGTCGACCACAACCACCATGCGGCCGGCGCGAATCTCGGCGACTGCGCCGGGAACATCGATGAAAGGGAGCTCGAAGGTGCGGGGTGTATTGGGCATGGCCTCTCCTTCATTCTCGCCCATGGCGGCGCCAAACAGCAAAAGCAGGAATCCAGACAGAAAAAGCGCCGCCCGAAGGCGGCGCTTCTGTTCTACAGACAGGAGAAGAAGGCCTACAACGTCGATTCAATCTCAAAACCCCAGGCTTCGAGCAGCGCCTCGGGGATGTACTTCGAATTCTTGTTCCGCCGAGCCCACTCCCGCAGGCGTGTTGACCGGATATATTGATCCGGACTGAGTTTGAACTCCTTGACGATCTGCTCGAAGGAGGTCACTGTGGGCACAACCGGGCCAATGGGCTCCGGCTTGCCCCAATTCGGATTTCCACGACGCTTTGCCATCGATTTGGTGTCCTTATAGAGGGGTGACTTGCGTTCATATCCTCGGAAACCGGTTGGGGGGAACCTGTCACTCCAGAGGAAACTCTAGAGTCTTATTTTACGGATATTTTCTTCAAAAATCAATAGCTAAATGCTGCATCTCCGGGAAAAATGCCCCGTCGCTCCGATCACAGTATACAACCCCTATGTAGCTGTATCAACATGAATTATCCGCGCGGAAGGGATCTTTTGTCCCGCCATGTGCGCTCTTTCCATTGGTAAAACTGGAAACATCCTGGCCTCAAGTGTCACGATACTCTTATGACAACAACCTGGCGAATGCTGGCGGGCTGCCTTCTGCTCCTCGCCTGCGGCTCCGCGCACTCCGGCGCCGTCGAACTCAGAGTCAGCCGCGACGTCCTAGCGCGCACTCTCAAGCAGCAGCTCTTCAGCAGCCCCAACGGCCGCTATTACCTCAAAGGCAATGCCCAATCTCCCTGCTATGTCTATGCAGACGACGCCCAGCTCAGCTTTGCGCAGGATCGCGTGCTGGTCGTCATCAATGCCCACGCCAAGCTCGGAAAATCCTTTGGCAGCTCCTGCCTGGGCATCACGCTCAACAGCTCGCCCGAGGTCTCTCTGGCTCCCTTCGGCGAGGGCGAAACGATCGGCTTCCGCGACGCGCGCCTGGACAAGATCGTCGATCAAAAGGAGATCAACTTCCTCTTGACGCCCTTCCTCAGCCATCAGCTTCCCTCCAGCATGAAGATCAACGCCGCCGACCTCTTGCGCAAGGCCCTTGAAGGCTCGACCGCTTCCTCAGGCTACAAGGTGACCCTGGAAAGGCTGAAGATTCACTCCATGTATACCCAGGGCAACGATCTCGTCGTGGATGTGGACGGGGACATCAGTGTGAAATAGATGGCCGAAGGGCATCCCGGCCGCGATGCCCGCCGGCATCCTGAGCGCACACCGTCTACCCGCACCAGGCGTCGAATGCGCCCGCCCTCACCGCCGCGGCTAGTGCATCGATATCCGTCGCCAGAACCCGGTCCTGCTCCAGCCGCGGAACTACCGCTCGAACGGCCGCGTGAGCGCCCTCGATCTGCCGGCTGGGACGCAATGGCCTGCGGCACTCCACCCCCTGCGCCGCGCACATCAGTTCGATCGCCACAATGCGTTCGCCGTTCTCCACAATCTGGCGCAGCTTCACCGCGCCCGTCATGCCCATCGAAACGTGATCTTCCTTGCCGCCGCTGGTCGGAATGCTGCCCGTGGACGAGGGATGCGCCAGCACCTGGCACTCGTTGATCAGCGCCGCCGCCACAATCTGCGCCATCATGAATCCAGACGAAAGCCCCGCATCTGGCGAGAGAAACGCCGGCAGTCCCTCGTTGATATCGGGATTCAGCAGCCGGTCGATGCGCCGCTCCGCCATGCTGACAAGATCCGTGAGCGCAATCGCGGCGTAGTCGAAGGCATACGCCAGCGGCGCTCCATGAAAATTCCCCCCCGACAGGACCGCTCCGCGGTCTAGCGCATTAGACGGGTTTTTCGGGAAGACCAGAGGATTATCCGTAGCCGACCCCGCCTCAATCTCCAGAACGCCCCGCACATGCTCCAGCACACCCCGCACCGCGCCATGCACCTGCGGCATGCAGCGCAGGCAATAGGCATCCTGCACCCGCGAATCATGTTCGCGATGCGCCTCGCGAATCTCCGAGTCCGCCAGCAGGCTGACAAGATGCGCCGCCACTGCAATCTGCCCGGCGTGCGGCCTCGCTTCCTGAATGCGCGGATCAAAGGCTGTGGGCGTGCCCATCAGCGCTTCCAACGACATCGCGCCCGCCAGATCGGCCAGTTGCGCCACGCGCCGCGCCCGCGCCACCGACAATGCGCCCACGGCCGTCATCGCCTGGGTCCCGTTCAGCAGCGCCAGTCCCTCCTTGGCAGCCAGAACGATCGGCTGGATTCCAGCCCGCCGCAGCGCCTCGCCACCGGCCATTCGCTCGCCCTTCAAAAACGCTTCGCCCTCACCGATCGCCACCAGCGCCAGGTGAGCCAACGGCGCCAGGTCGCCGCTCGCACCCACCGACCCCTTCTCGGGGATCACCGGATGCACGCCGGCGTTGAGCAGCGCCACCAGCAACTCCACCAGCGCCGGCCGGCAGCCGCTGAAGCCCTTGGCCAGCACATTGGCCCGCAGCAGTAGCATGGCGCGCGACTCCCCCTCCGACAGCGGCCTGCCCACTCCGCCGGCGTGGCTGCGCACCAGGTTGGTCTGCAACTGCGCCAGACTGCCAGCCGGAATACTCACGTCCGACAGCTTGCCGAAGCCGGTATTGACTCCGTAAACCGTCTGGCCCTCGGCCAGAATCTCTTCGATCAGTTCCCGCCCCTCGGCAACGCGGGCCAAAGCCGCCGGAGCGACGGCCACCGGACAAGCCGCTAGCGAAACCGCTTCAATCTCGGCCAGCGTCAGCGGCTGGCCGTCCAAAATCAAACTTTCCATGATCCAGATACTAGGCTGGCGGACAGTCTCGGTACAGATGGATCATCCACCAGAACTTGGCTTATCTACTCAGATCCACTATGCTTTCAGTCCATGACGATGGATTCCACGGCATTGCTCGACAGCTACGGTCGAAAGCTCCTCGACGAACTGCAAGCCAACGCGCGCCTCAGCCTCGCCGAACTCGGCCGCCGCATCGGCCTCTCCCCCACCGCCGCCGCCGAGCGCCTCAATCAGATGGAAGAGGTCGGCATCCTGCGCGGCTATACCGTCGAAATCGACCGCGAGGCGCTGGGCCTTGAGGTCATGGCCTTCATCCGCATGAGCTGCGGCGGCCAGAATTACCACCGGCTGCTGGAATTTGTGCAGACCCTGGAAGAGGTCCGCGAGTGCCATCATCTCACCGGCGACGACGACTTCCTGCTCAAGGTGACCACCACCACCATGGCCGACCTTGAAGCTCTCATCGAAGCTCTCCTGCCCTATGGCAACCCAGTGACCAGCCTGGTGCTCTCCACGCCCGTCGAGCGCCGCCGCTACGCCGTCACCGGCAAGCTGACCACGGTCACAAAAAAGCCCACTCCGCACCGCCGCTCTTAGCGCATTCTCACAGAGAGTGCAAGACAAGGGCGCACCACCCTCGCCGCGTCTTTGTTTTTGCAGCCAGGATGTGCAGGCATGACGCTCGCACTGTCAATACCCCCGGCAGAGCCGGGGGCTTGATTGTGTGAGCCGCTCAAAGCGGCTTGAGCGGGGTCGCTAACGCGGCCCCGACGTTATTGAGGCCCCCTTTCGGCGGCTACTTCCACATCT
>Ga0181529_10002648_pt1 | contig 21157 bp, 17 predicted proteins | sample PEATcosm2014_Bin_36_FD_119763 | JGI IMG/M metagenome (GOLD analysis project Ga0181529, IMG submission 119763) | Peatland microbial communities from MTU Mesocosm Facility, Houghton, MI, USA - PEATcosm2014_Bin10_30_metaG | ecosystem: Environmental > Terrestrial > Soil > Wetlands > Peat | place... | reverse complement strand
TAGCGCAAACAGCGCCACATCCTGCCCGCGCCTTCGTTCAATCCGGCTTCAATGAGGCCCGCATCCGCGCGCCCTCGAAAATCGCGCCGCAGACCTCACAGAAGCCTCCAGATTCCCGAATCGAGGGGGTTGTGAGTCAACCTGTTGGCTGGGCGGAGGTCAGCGGGAGATGCCGAAGCCATATTCTCAGGATTTGCGCGATCGGGTGATCGACGCGGTGGAGCGGGGTGAGTTGAGCCGCCGCGCTGCGGCTCGACATTACGAGGTCAGCGAGTCGGCGGCAGTCAAATGGCTGGGGCGCTTTGAACAGGATGGCTCGCGGGCGCCGATCGGGCATGGCGGTCATCGGCCCTCCAGGCTCATGCCGCACCGCGGCTTTCTGGAGGCCGCGCGAACTGAGAAGCCTGACACGACACTTCAAGCGCTGTGCGATCGTCTGCTGGCTGAGCGTGGGGTCAAGGCCGACACTTCGATGATGAGCCGCTTCTTTCGCCGGGTCCATTCATCTATAGCCGCCAGACAGCGGAGGCATTCTGCTCACTATCTACCTGATCACCCTTGCCCCCTTGCCCTTCATGATCGCCTCGACTTCCCGAACGTTGACCATCGAGGTGTCGCCGGGCGTGGTCATCGCCAAGGCGCCGTGCGCCGCGCCGTACTCAACCGCCGCCTGAGGCCCCTTGCCTTCAAGGAAGCCGTAGGCCAGCCCGGAGGCGAAGCCGTCGCCGCCGCCGACCCGGTCATAGATCTCGAGGTTCTCGCGCAACGGCGCCTCGTAGAATTTTCCGCCGGCGTAGAGCACTGCGCCCCAGTCGTTGAAGCTCGCCGTCTTGGCGTTGCGCAGCGTCGTCGCCGCGACCTTGAAATTGGGGAACGCCTTGACCGCTTCTGCAATCATCGTCTTGAAGTTGGCCGGATCGATCTTCGAGATGTGCTCGTCGAGCCCCGCGACTGCGAAGCCGAGGCAGGCGGTGAAGTCCTCCTCGTTGCCGATCATCACGTCGACATGCGGCGCGATCGTCCGGTTGATCTTTTGCGCTCCCTCCTTGCCGCCCTGGCTCTTCCACAGCGAAGCGCGATAGTTGAGGTCGTAGGAGACGATCGTGCCGTGCTTGTGCGCCGCCTCGACCGCTTCGATCACCGCCTCGGCGGTGTTGCTCGCCAGCGCGGCGAAGATGCCGCCGGTGTGGAACCAGCGCACCCCTTCTTCGCCGAACAGCTTCTCCCAGTTCACTTCGCCGGGGCGAATCTGCGAAGCGGCCGAATGGCCGCGGTCGGAGCAGCCGAGCGCGGCCCGCACGCCAAAACCCTTCTCGGTGAAGTTGAGGCCGACGCGGGTGTTGCGGCCGAGCCCATCGAACTCGCGCCAGATGACGTGCGACGTGTCGACGCCGCCCTGCCACATCAGATCCTGGACCAGCCAGCCAAGATCGTTGACCGGCAGCGCGGTCACCGCCGTGGCGCGCTTGCCCCAGCATTTGCGCATCGCCCGCGCGACATTGTATTCGCCGCCGCCTTCCCACACCTGGAACGAGCGGGCGTTGCGCACCCGGCCGAAGCCGGGGTCGAAGCGCAGCATCACTTCGCCGAACGACGCGCAGTCCCACTTGGTCCCGGCGGCCGGGCGGATCCTGAGGATTTCGTCGGCCATCTCACTTCCCCCGGATCTTGCGGATCAGCGCGATCGTCTCGCGCACCTTGTTCTCGACGCCGGCATAATCCTTGGCGGCGAGCAGTTCCTTGGTGATCAGATTCGAGCCGATGCCGACGCAGGCGACGCCCGCCTTGAACCACTTGGTCAGCGATTCCTCGGTGGCGTCGACGCCGCCGGTCGGCATGATCTTGGTCCACGGACACGGGCCCAGCATCGCCTTGACGAACCCCGGCCCGCCGACCGAGTCGCCGGGGAACACCTTGACGATCTCGCAGCCGAGTTCTTCGGCGTAGCCGATCTCGCTCGCCGAACCGCAGCCCGGGCTGTAAGGAATCTTGCGGCGGTTGCACAGTTTGGCGACGTCGGGATTGGTCAGCGGGCCGACGACGAACTTGGCGCCGTTGGCGATGAACACCCCGGCGGTCGGCGCGTCGACGATCGAGCCGACGCCCATGATCACGCTCGGATCGGCCTTGGCGAAGTGGCGCGTCACCTCGAAGAACACATGCGCCGCGAACTCGCCGCGATTGGTGAACTCGATGCATTTGGCGCCGCCATTGGCGCAGGCCTGGATGACCTTGGTGCAGACCTCGACGTCGGGATGATAGAAAACCGGAATCACTCCCTGGTCGATCATCGTCGACAGGACGGTCATGCGATCGACGGGCATTCTCTTTCTTCCGATTCTTTGCGACTGAATTAGCGTGACAGTCCAAACCAAGAGGCCGCCGCGCGCTCTCGGCCCACGCGCGAACTAATCGAAGCTGAGCAGAACCTTCGCCGCCCGCGACCGGTCGCCAGCGAGCTCGAACGCCCCGCGCGCTTCGGTGAACGGCGCTTTCGCGCTGATCAGCGGCGTCACATCGATGCGACCGCGGTTCATCAGATCGACCGCGAGCGCAAATTCCTCGGTGAAGCGAAACGCGCCGCGAACTTCGATCTCTCGCGTAACGAGAACGTTGGTCGGCAACGCGAACTCCGCGCCGAGGCCAATCTGCACGATTACGCCGCACGGTCGCAGCAGATCGACCGCGGAGCGAAGCGCCGTCGCGCTGCCAGACGCCTCAAAAATGACGTCGACTGGGCCAGCGCTTTCGATGAAGTGTTTCGCCCCATCGGGTTGCCGCTTGATGTTAATTGCTGCGTCCGCGCCACACTTTTGGACGACATCGAGCGCGAAGTCCTGCAGATCGATCGCAACGATTTCCTTGGCGCCGGCGTTGCGAGCCGCCATGACGACGAGACTGCCGATCGGGCCGCAACCGATGACGAGCGCGCGCTTGCCGACAAGCGGCCCGGCACGACCGACGGCGTGAAGAGCCACCGCAAGCGGCTCCGCCATCGAGGCGCGCTCCATCGATACAGAATCGGCGATCGCCAGCGCCTGGGTCTCGTCGACGACCAGGAATTCACGGAACCCACCTTGTATGTGCGGGAACCGCATCGCGCTGCCAATGAACCGCATATCCTGGCAGTGGTTGTGGAGGCCTTCCTCACAATACTTGCAGCGGCCGCAATGACGGCTCGGGTTGACCGCGACGCGCGCGCCAACTTTCACGTTCGTCGCATCTGAGCCGACTTCGCAAACGATTCCTGCCACTTCGTGGCCGAGCACCATCGGTTCGCGCAGTCGAATGAAGCCGGTGCCGCCGTGGTTGAAATAGTGGAGGTCCGATCCGCAGATTCCGCCCATTTGAATGCGCACGCGGACGTCGCGCGGGCCGAGGTTTTGGCTGGGCGCCTCCTCGATCCGCAGGTCCTTCGGTGCATGGATGACGACGCCGCGCATTTAAGGCTTCCTCTGATTCGGTCGGACCGCGACGGCGGCGCTCACATAACCGCCAGCAGGCCGCCGTCGACGTAAAGAATCTGTCCGTTGACGTAGTCCGACGCGGCCGAGGCGAGGAAGATCGCGGCGCCGATCAGATCCTCCGGCAGGCCCCAACGCCCGGAAGGCGTGCGGCGCCGCACCCACTCGTCGAACTCAGCGTCGTCGATGAGCGCCCGATTCATCTCAGTCAGGATATAGCCTGGGCCGATGGCGTTCGCCTGAATGCCGTCCTTCGCCCATTCGGCCGCCATTGACTGCGTCAGCATCTTGATCCCGCCCTTTGCGGCGGAATACGGCGCAACAGTCGGCCTCGCGACCGCGCTGGTCAGCGAACCGATGTTGATGATCTTGCCGCCCCGCTGTCGCGCGATCATTCTCCGCGCGGCCTCGCGTCCGACCTGAAAGGCGGCCGTCAGATTTGCGTCGAGAACGCGCCGCCAGTCTCGCGTTTCGAGATCGACCATTGGTTTGCGGAACTGGATGCCGGCGTTGTTGACCAGGATATCGATTTCGACGCCAGCGGCGTCGAAATCGGCGAAGGCGGCGAGGACCGCCGCTTCGTCCGCGACGTCGAACGCCCGCGAAGACACTTTCAGCTGCGCCCTTCTGAATTCCGCCTCGGCGGCTGCGAGCTTTGCGCGGTCGCGTCCGTTGAGAATCACGCTCGCTCGCGCCTCGGCGAGGCCGCGCGCCATCGTTCGACCGAGGCCGTCTGAAGATCCAGTGACGAGCGCCGTCTTTCCAGACAGGTCGAATAGACTCGACGACATCAGATTGCGCTCCGGCGGACGACGAGATCACCGCGTTCGAACACCTCGGGCCGCAGATCGAGCCCAAGGCCTTCGCCTTCCATCGGATAGACGTACCCGTCGCGAATCGTCGGCGTCGCCGTCACCAGCTCCTTGTACCAACCGGTGTAAAAGGCCCGCACGGATTCCTGGATCAGCGTGTTTGGCTGGCTGAACGACATGTGCACCGCGGCAGCGAAACCGACCGGACCAATGCAGTCATGCGGCGCGAACGGCTTATGGTAGGTTTCGGCGAGCGAGGCGATTTTGCGCCCCTCGGTCAGACCGCCTGTCCAACAGAGATCGACCATAACGATTCCGATCGCGTCGCGGTCGAGCATTTCTTTATAGGGCCAGCGCGATCCCATGGTTTCGCTGGCGCACACGGGCGTCGCGGTCGACCGGGCGAATTCGGCGAGCGCCTGCGCGGAATTCATACGGATCGGGTCTTCAAACCACGTCGGCGCGTAGGGTTCCAACGCTTTAGCGATCCGTTTGGCGGTGGTCAGATTCCATAGCGAGTGCATCTCAACCATGACGTCCATCTTGTCGCCGACGCGCTTGCGGATCAGCTCGAATGGTTTGAGCGCGGTCTTGAGCTGCTCGGTCGAGATGTCGATCCCGCCACTCTCCATCGCGGCAGGATCGAACGGCCAGATCTTCATTGCGCTGATGCCGTGCTCGAGCAGATTTTCGGCGAGCGCTCCCGCGTCGGTCATGAAGGCATTAAGATCTTCATAGGGGCCCTCCTGGCCGATGTTCCAGGTGTTGACCGGCCGGATGTCGCGGTTTCGCACGTACTGGTAGCCGGCGCAGGTGTTGTAGATGCGTAGCCGGTCGCGGCAGAGACCGCCGAGCAGTTGATGCACCGGCTGGTGGACGACCTTGCCCCAAAGATCCCAGAGCGCGATGTCGATCGCCGAGGCGGCGCGATACTCCGCCCCAGTGCTTGACTGCGCCATCGGCAAGTTGACGAGGTCCTTGTGCAGCCGCTCGATGCATAAGGGATCGCGTCCATGCAGGCGCGCCGCGAGCGTGTCGTGGATATGCGCCGAAACGGTCGCGGCGCCGTAGAAGGTCTCGCCGAGGCCGACGATCCCGGCGTCGGTGTGCAGCCTCACCCACAGGACATTCTCGAATTCGCGGGCGAAGAGCGTTTCTATGGCAATGATTTTCATGGGAGGTTCAAGGGCTCGCGGTTCGTTCGGGGGCTTGCGGTCTCAATTGACGCCGGCGTTGAGCAGCGCCATGACGGTCATGTCAAAATGGTCGGCCATCGCCTTCTCAGCGCCAGGAGCGTCGCGCCGGCGGATCGCGGCGGCGATGACGGTGTGGCCGTCGACGCTCTCGCGCCGCGCCTCGTCGTTCGGCCGGCTGGCCCAGCCGGTCGACCAGGTCTGACGGGTCACGACGCGAAACGAGCCGACCAACAGCGCGAACATTGGATTGCGGGATGCGCGCGCGATCGCTTCATGGAAGCCGATGTCGAGCTCCATCAGCGCTTCGGGGCGCGAGAAGCTCTCGCCCATCCGTTTCGCAATGCCGAAGATCGCTTCCGCTTCTTCATCGGTGCGACGCAATGCAGCCAAGGCCGCCGTGCGCAATTCCATCGTACGACGTACGTCGAGAACCTGCTGTACGGTGATCTGCTTCGTGTGAACCGCGTGGTCGAGCAAGAAGCTCACAACAGATTCGTCGGCGAGCGCGACCCGCGCGCGGCGTCCGTTGCCGATGTCGATCACCCGCAACGCCGCCAGTCCACGAAAGCCCTCGCGCGCAACGGCGCGGGAAGCGCCCACTTGCGCCGCAATGCTCGCTTCGCTCGGCAGGATGTCGCCGGTCTCGAGGTCGTTCTTGCGGATGTAGTCGGTCACCGCGCCCATGACGCGATCAACAAGACTCTCCGGCGGTGCGTCGGCGCCCGCCCTCTCGCCCTCAGTCGTTTGCATCCACTTACCTGTATGATAGGTCATTGACAACATGTCTTACACCACTTATAAGCCTGCTTGTCAACTCCGGTCTGATTGGCTGCTGTTACAGCCATACCAATCAGATAGGTGATGACTCGGGCTTAACCCGGGCCATTTTTTGCAGAGGAAGGCGGAGGAGGCGGATCCATGCTTGGCGAGAGACTGGTAGCGCTGTTGCGTCGATCCCCCGCCTGGGTTGCGGTCGCGCTGCTCTACGCCCTCGCCGTGATCGTTACGCCAGCGATGGCGAAGCCGGCGCAGATCCTCAATGTCCTCCAGGTCACCGCATTTCTGGGCCTCGTCGCAACCGGACAGACCATCGCGTTGCTCACCGGCGGCATCGACCTCTCGGTCGCGGGCGTTGTTACGATGACCAATATTGTCGCAACCGGCGTCATGATGGGCGAGAACGCGCGCATTGCACCGGCGGTTCTCATCTGCTTGGGACTCGGCGCCGTCGTCGGCGCTTTCAATGGCGCCCTGATCGCGATCCTGCGCGTGGCGCCGATCATCGCGACGCTGGCGATGAACTCGATCCTGTTCGGCGCAGCGCTCGTCTATACGGGCGGCGCGCCGCGCGGATCTGCAGCGCCTTCGTTCGACGTCATCGGTCAGGGGTCGGTGGTCGGTTTGCCGGCGAGCGCCCTCTGTTGGCTCGTCGTGGCAGTCGTCGTGGCGTACGCGATGCGCCGGACGACCTATGGCCGATGGCTCTATGCAGTCGGCGCAAACGAGCGCGCTGCGTATCTGATGGGCGTCCCGACTCGCGCCGTGTTGGTAGTCGCGTACATGCTGAGCGCCACTCTCGCCGTCATGGGCGGCCTGCTTGTCACCGCCTATATCGGCAATCCCAGTCTTGGCATTGGCAACCAGTTCTTGCTCACCTCGGTCGTTGCGGTCGTCGTCGGCGGCACAGCCTTGACCGGCGGCGTCGGCAGCGTCGTCGGCACGATCGCCGGCGCCTTGTTCGTGACTGAGCTCAACAGCTTCACCAACATCGCCCAGGTGTCGACTGGGGCGCAGTTTGTCATTCAGGGCGTCCTTATCGCGCTGAGTGTCATTGCTTACCGAATGATCGGCACGCGTGCCGGCGCTCGGTGAGATTCGGAGCAAGCCAAGGAGGAAACACAGATGCCCATCAATGCGAACTTCTCCAGACGATCCGCCCTCAAACTCGGCGCCGGCGCCGCGGCCGCCAGCTTTCTTGGCTTCAACGCCTTCGGCGACGTCATTTCCGACGCCAAGATCATACCGTCGACCGAGATGACCAAGGGAGTCGCCAAGAGCGGCAAGCTGCGCATTGGCTTTTCCAACGGGTTCTCAGGCAACGGCTGGCGCACGATGAACCTGCGCGCCATGCAAATCGAGGCCGCCGCCAACGCCGCCAAATACGAATTGATCACGGTCGACGGCCAGGGCGACATCGCCAAACAGGTCAACGACATCGAAGACTTGATCGCGCAGAACGTCGACGCGTTGCTCATCATCGCCAACTCCTCCTCCGCTGTCGTTCCGGCAGTGCGCAAGGCGGTGAAGGCGGGCGTCATGACGGTGCCGTTCAACCTTCCCGTCGACGGCGAGGAATGGCACGCCTTTATCGGCACCGACCCGGTGAAGAAGGGCGGGACCACAGGTAAGTATCTGAACGACGCACTGGGCGGCAAAGGCAAGATCGTCGCGCTCGGCGGCCTGCCGGGAAATTCCTATACGGCGGGCTGCTGGAAGGGCGCGAAGGAGAACTTCGGCCCCGGCATCGAAGTGCTCGCGTTCAAGGACGCCTCCTGGGAAGAGGACAAAGCGAAGGTGGTCATGGCGGACCTTATCGCAGCCTACCCCCAGATCGACGGCATTTGGGCCGACGGCGGCCAGGACGCAGTCGGCGGCCTGAAGGCGCTTGTAGCGGCCGGGCGGCCGCTCGTGCCGTGCGTCGGCGACGACTACAACGGGCTGCTCAAGATGTACGACGAGGACAAGGACAAGAACCCGCAGTTCAAGTTCGGCGCCGTCTCGGAGCCGTCGTGGGAAGGCATCGTCGCGCTGCGTACGGCTCACAAGCTGCTCTCCGGCGAATCGGCGCCGAAGCGCCAGATTATCCAGCCGATCGTCATCGACGGTTCCAACTATCAGAAGTTCATCAAGCGCAACCTGCCGGACGGCGTGTTCGTCGATACGACGCTCTCCGATGACGAACTGAAGAAGCTGTTCAGCTGATCTGCGCTTTAGAGCTCGGCCGCGTCCCTTCCGCGCGGCCGAGCGTCATTTCAATGAGCCTCGCCCGAATGCTGCAGTCAATTTCAATCGCGACCAATAGCAACGCCCTCGAATTGCGGGGGATCGTCAAGGGCTTTCCGGGCGTCCAGGTGCTGCGGGAGGTTTCGTTCGCTTGCCGCCATGGCGAAGTCCATGCGCTCGTCGGCGAGAACGGGGCGGGCAAGTCGACCCTGATGCGGATCATCGCCGGTGTGTGGAAGCCTGAGGCCGGGCGCATCTTGATACGCGGCCAGGCGGTCGAGATCACAGGCCCAAAGCACTCGCAGGATCTCGGCGTCGCGATGGTCTACCAGGACACGCGACTGGCGCCCGATCTCGACGTCGCGCAGAACATTTGGTTGGGACGCGAGCCGGGAGGCTCGATCTTTGTCGACCGGCGCGCCATGGAGCGCGGCGCGCAATCGATCCTCGACCGGCTCGGAGCCTCGATTCCGCTGGGCAAAATGATACGCGATCTCACGGTCGCCGAGCGCCAGGTCGTCGAAATCGCCAGGGCGCTGACAACCGAGCCCGCAGTGCTGATCCTCGACGAACCGACCTCAGCGCTCGACGCCGCTGAGATCCAGCAGCTGTTCGGCATCGTCAACGAGCTGAAGCGACGCGGGGCCGCGGTCATTTTTATCTCGCACCGCCTGCCTGAGGTCTTCGCCATCGCTGATCGCATCACCGTGCTCAAGGATGGCGAAGTGGTCGGCACTGTCGATCGCGCCGAAGTTGACCACCAGCGTCTCGTCGCAATGATGGTGGGGCGCGAGTTGGCGCTCGCCTATCCGCCGAGCGCCGGCATCTCAGGCGCCGATCGCCTGGTCGTCGATCGCTTGTCTTCGCCGCGACTGTTCGAGGAGGTTACATTTCGCGCCCACGCCGGCGAAATCGTCGGGTTGGGCGGGATCCAGGGCAACGGCCAGGCGGACATCGCGCGCGCGCTGTTCGGCTTGACGCCATACAAGGGGTCGGTGTCGCTCGACGGCCGACAGGTGACGCTCGGCTCTCCGGCCCAAGCGATCAAAGCTGGTCTCGTCTACGTTCCCGGTGAGCGGCATAGCGAGGGCCTTTTTCTTCCGCATTCGATTCGCGAGAACATCTCCCTGCCCCATCTCTTCTCGTGGGCGGGTCTCGGCGTCCTCCCGGCGAGGCGGGAGCGGCAGGCGGCGGACTCGGCGATCAGGAGCTTCGCCATCAAGACGCCATCCGCCGAGCAGAGTGTCGCCAACCTCTCCGGCGGCAACCAGCAAAAGGTCGTTCTCGGGCGCTGGACGACCGGTTCGCCGAAGGTGTTTCTATTCGAGGAGCCGACGCGCGGCGTCGATGTCGCGACGAAGTTGGAGATCTATCGCCGGCTCCGTGCACTTGCCGCCGATGGCGCCGCGGTCGTGCTGGTGTCGTCGGACCTGCTGGAGCTGATCGGCCTCAGCGACCGTATCCTTGTGTTCTCGCGCGGCCGGATCGTCAAGGAAATCGCCGGCGCCGACGCGACTGAAGGGGCGATCGTCGGCAGCGCGACTGGCGCTGGAAGCGCGGCGCTTTCCCATGGGGAGTCGCTAACGCGGCCGGGGACGGCGTCGACGGCGCGACGGCTGCATCCGATGCTCGATCGGTATGCGAGTTCGCTGCTGCTCGCTGCGCTGATCGTTGTGCTCGGACTGAGCGTGTCCCGTTATTCGAGCTTCTTTCTCACGTCGCGCAACCTCGCCAACCTTTCCGATCAAATCGCCCCCCTGGCGCTCGCCGCTCTTGGGCAGTTCTGCGTGATCCTGCTCGGCGGCATCGACCTTTCGGTTGGGCCGCTGATCAGCCTGATAACCGCCGTCGCGTCCTACGCCGCGGTCGCCGAGGGAGGGGGGGGAGTGCTCGCCGCCATTGGCGCCGCTCTCGCAGCCGGACTCGTGACCGGACTCATCAATGCGTTCCTGATCGTTCGCCTGCGCATCCCCGACCTGATCGCCACCCTCGCCGCCTATTCCGTCGTGTTCGGCGCGGCGCTGATGGCGCGCCCAGCCCCCGGCGGAGTCATCAGCGAGACGTTCATCGACGTCTTCAGCGCGAGGATCGGACCTGTTCCGGTCGCCGGCGCCGTAGTCGTCGTGCTTTTCCTGCTCGCGGAAGCATTGCTGCTGCGCGGCCGCCTCGGCCAACGCCTCTACGCGGTCGGTTCGAATAGCGAGGCCAGCCACATCGTCGGCGTCAACACCAACGCCGTGCGCGCCGGCACCTACGTCTTCTGTTCGTTGGCGGCGTCTATAGCGGGGTTGCTGATCGCCGCGCGCATCGGTAGCGGCGACCCACAGGCTGGCGCGACGTTCACGCTCGCATCCGTCACCGCGGTCGTCGTCGGAGGCGTCAGCGTGTTTGGCGGGAGCGGCACGGCGATAGGCGTGCTACTGGGCGCGATCGCCGTGGGAGTGATGCAAAATGCGCTCAATCTCATGCACGTGTCCGCCTACTACCAGTACATCTGGACGGGGAGCCTGACCTTGCTCGCGGTAGTCGGCTATTCGCTTCGCCAGGCGAGGGGCGCAAAACGATGAACGCCAAAGCGGTCTGCGTCGTCGACGCCAAGAACAAGCTTGGCGAAGTGCCGGTTTGGGATATCGTTGAGCAGGCGCTCTATTGGGTCGATATCGAAGGCGCGTTACTACAGCGCTTTCATCCAGGCTCGGGCGAAGTCCGGAAGTGGCGTATGCCCGAGCGTATTTGCGCTTTCGCTGTGCGTGAACGCGGCGGACTGGTGGTCGCGCTCGCCTCCGGCTTCGCCTTCTTCGACCCCGAGTCCGGCGCTGTCGAGCGTCTCGCGGCGCCGGAAGCGCATTTGCCTGGCAATCGCATGAACGACGGCAAGTGCGATCGGCGCGGGCGGTTTTGGGCCGGCACGATGGACGATTCGCTCGCCCGAAGCACCGCCGCGTTGTACCGGCTCGATCCGGATCTTTCTTGCCGCCAGATGGAGACCGGCGTCGGCATTTCGAATTCGCTGGCCTGGAGCCCAGACAACCGCACGTTCTACTTCGCCGACTCTCTGATCAAGACGATCTTCGCTTACGATTTCGACCTCGACAGCGGCGCGATCCGCGGCCGCCGGGTGTTCGCCGATTGCAGCGGCCAGCTTGGCAGTCCAGACGGTTCGACCGTCGACGTCGAGGGCTATCTGTGGAACGCGCAATGGGGCGCATGGAAGCTGGTGCGTTACGCCCCAAATGGGCGCGTTGATCGCGAAGTGCAGCTGCCGGTGCAGATGCTGACGAGTTGCGCGTTTGGCGGTCCTGACCTCTCGACCCTCTATGTGACGTCGGCCGTCTGGGACCTCGACATCGGGTCGCTTAAGTCCCAGCCGGAGGCTGGCGGTCTATTCGCGCTTGACGTGGGTGTCCGCGGCCTACCCGAGCCGCGGTTCGCCGGATGATGATTTGGAACCACGAAAACCGAGCCTGGACTCTCAAGTCCGAGGAGCGTCGAGACCGATGGCTCTGACCGCCCCATCTCGACCGCCGCCAACAAAGCGAAGGCGAGTCGCCGAAGAGCGCGCGGTCGAAAGCCGCGCCGCTGGTAGGGTGGTCACAAGCACCGGGCCTGCGCCAAAGCTGTACATCCAAGTGGGGAGGCGACTTTGCCACGACATCGTGACGGGCAAGTACGCGCCCGGTTCTCTCCTGCCGACCGCGACAGAAATGTGCGAAGCGTTCTCGGTGTCGCGCACAACGCTTCGGGAGGCATACAGCATCTTGATCGCCAAGGCCCTCATTGAGGCGCGGGCGAAGATTGGGACGCGCGTGCGCCCGAGGGGCGACTGGAGTCTACTGGACTCCGAACTTCTGGAGGCGCATCTTGATACGTCTGCGAACGAGGATTTCGTCGAACAGCTCTTCGTGCTGCGCCAAATGGTCGAACCAGCGGCAGCCGCGTTGGTTGCGACGGCGTGTTCAGATGCTGCCTTTGATAGGATCGCCGACGCATACCGACGGTTGGACGCGGTGAGTGTGGGAGACGGCGATCTCGTCGCCGCCGATCTCGATTTTCATACGGCGATCCTCGCGGCGACCGGCAATCGCTTCCTCACGGCGGTGGGCGGTATGATTCGCAGCTTCTTCGAACGCAAAATCAATCCCAACTTGCCGGGCGCGGCGTGCTCACCGGCGCCCGCGCTTTCTCATTGTCAGCAGGTATTCGAGGCGATGCGCGATCGGGCGCCTGAACTGGCTCGTGAACGCATGGCGTTGCTGTTGCGCGATCGGCGGGAAGGACTCAAGCGCTCGCGAGATTCCGGCGCCGCAAGGTAAGCGGCGCGCAACGAAGAGTCGGTTCACCCATGAACTTGCAGACGAATGTTTGCGCGCTTCGAATGTGCAGCTTGCCTTCGTTTGAAACTCTGAGGCGGTCCGGACCAAACCGTCGCACCCTGTTCGGCCTCGCCGCCAAGCTTCCCGACTACTACGCGTTTCAGCGCTCTCAGTGTTGATCGGCCTCGAGCTTTACCCGGCTCATACTGTTAGTGGTCGAGAGTCTACGACGTCGATCGGCGTCGAAACGCTGCGCCGAATGACACCCACTCGCGAAGTGCGACGTTCCAGAGTCCACAATGGGCCAGCAACGAACTTTATTTGCCAAGCGCCCGACGTTCACCGGCGAAAGCAAAGCAGACACGCCGATGTGTACGCTACTCTACGCCAGAGTCCTCCGACCGCCTGGCGGAACTTTACATCTTCTCGGAATTCGACGCAGATCGGCTTTGCGAGCTTCCTGAGAGTGATTAAGCAAGCACGAGAAGCGAGAGACAGACCGGAGCAACAACGGCGCGGCAGCGAAAATCGCTGCCGAAACTACGCTATGGCCGCCTATTACCCCCTACTCCCACTCGATTATTCAGACTCGCCATAAGGTATTGTTTTTCCTCATGAAAAATAAATCCGCTCTCCGAAACTACCGGCTCCGGGACCGACATAAAATTACGCTTTTGATTTCGTTGAAGAATTTCGCCCAATTGGGGCGGCGCATCTATTGCCTACTATCGGCGCTTTCGGCGCTCCGCCACGCCTTCCCTCAGAATGGTCTATTCACAGAAAAGTACCGTCAGCGAGGCATTCCGTTCGTGTGAAGCCGCTGTACGATCTCACAATGCAAAAGACCTGAACCTCGCAGGCGACTAACTCTCAATCCAGCGGTCGCCTGGAGCAATGCCTCACTCGCCGCGTCCCTGTCGGCGCCATGGCCGACCCCACGCCGCCATCATCGCGATCGGCTAAAACTCGAAATCCCCATAGACCGGAGACGCACGCCCGCGGGTTCATGCTTGGGCGGTTTTCGCACGCCTCACGGCATCCGAAAACCTCGTATGAGGGCCCGTAAGTCAATCGCCAATTGTTGGTCTCGGTGAACTCCGACTTGTGAGACAGGGCGAACTCCCTGCCAACATCGTATCCGGCGGGATCTATTGATCCCGAACCACGATCCCAGCATCCGGGAAAAGGAGTTCCTTGTGGCGGGTCCAATCTTCACATCGGCGCCCTGATGGGCCCTCGGTTTTCTGCGGCGACCGCCAACCATCGACCTCGCTTGGAGCAGAGATGAAAGCTGATTTTACGCCGCCTTCATTTTCGCTCCATCGGGAATGACGCCATCCTTCACATAACGCCACAAAGCGACGAGCAGCTTGCGAGCCAGGGCCACGATCATGATCTTCCTGATTCGCCCTCCCATTGCGCCAACACGAGCGCGGAACCATGTGGACAGGGCGCTGTCCGGCTGCCAGCGCAACCACATCCAGCCGAGTTCGACCATCGCCGCGCGCAATCGCCTGTTGCCGTCTTTTCCAATCCCTTGTTCACGTTCGCTGCCGCCGCTTGAGAATGGTGTTCCACCAAGCCCGACATATCCGCCGAGCGCTCGTCGGTTACGAAACTGCCGTACGAATGCCTCACGCACGAGGAGCGTGGCGAAGTCCGGACCGATAGACCGTAAGTCCGTCAGCGAACGGATCATCCTTTCCGCTTCATCCGCCGGCGCGTCCTTCTTGAGAACGGCGTCGCGCGCCGACTCCACTTGTTCGATCAGCTTCAAAACGAGTTCGAGGCGATCGAGCAGACGGCCGATACGCGCCCGCGCCTCTTGAGGAATAGGATCGCCGTCCGGCTGGCGCAGCGCCGTCACTTGCTCACGACGATCTCGCCGCAGGGCCTTGTATCCCTTTACGCCCAGCGTCGCCAAAATGCCGTCGATCTTGTTGACGATCGACCGCCGCTCCCCGGTCAAATCCTCCCGTTCCCGATACGCACGCCGCGCTTCCTCGTCGGCTTCGCTTGGGATTGGCACCATCGAACAGACCCGAGGCTCGCCCCGTAGCCAAGCCATCAAAGTGCGCAGTAACATCTCGACATCGATGATATCTGTCTTTGCCCGTCGCGCCCGCCGATCCACGGGAAGGCTCGATGGCTGGATCACGTGAACCTCGATGCCACGTCGGGCAAGGAAGCGCGCCAGCCAAAATCCGTCGCGGCCAGCTTCATGGGTGAGTACGACCCGGGTGATCCTGTGACCTGCCGCCGCGCACCTGGCCTTCAGACGCTCGACAAACGAAGCCAACCCGTCACCGCAAGCTTCCAGCACGTGCCGCGAATGCCGGCCAACCCCAGGCAATTGAACCGCGACCACCCATTTCTTCTCGCTCAATTCCACCGCACCAATGATGGTGGAGTTGTAGTCGAGGGCAGCCTGCCTGGATCCCGAGAATTGAGACATCTTGATTCTCCCTGAGGACATTCGATAGACCAAGGATATCCAAACCTCGGCCGCTGATCGCCCTCATAGGATCTTCACCATTAGCGTCGTTCATTGGCCGTGGGGCGATCCCCGAGAGCGGTCGTTCGCCAATTTCCCATCCGAAGACTATCGGACCTTGGCGTTCGCTGCCGCGCTTCCGTTACCGTGTGCTCGCGTCGTGGCGCGAGAGAGGCGTGTCGAAACTCTGTGGGTTTGACTTTCGAGGCGGCGGCGCGCACCAACGTAAGACTGCGTCCCCGAGGAACTGCCCGCGACGCAGCAAATGCCAGAACGCCATCCCTTCGTTATCGGACATGAACCCTGTAAGCAGCCGATAGCCGCAGCCACGGCGACCGAAAGCGCCAACATACCCAAATTGAGCCAACTCGCGTTGTGTGCGAAATCTAGCGTCCAACCAAGATCCGTGCGTTTCGGCACCCGGATACGCGGATCATTCTCATGCCGGCGGAGTTCGGCGTCGACATCCCCCAAGGTCTTGAGCGCGCGTTGCTGATGGCGCGACAGGTGGTCGACGGCGCCGCACCGGACGTGCCGGCGGAAGCGGTCCGGATTATCGGCATGCTGTCGTAACAGGCGCTCGACGCGCATGGGCAGCCTCGGGAGATCGATTGCTCTGTCGTCGCCTTGCTGCGAACCGGCGACGTGGCGCGGCGCATTACGACCATTCCCGGCATTGGCCCTGTTGGCGCCACAGCGCTAGCCGCAGCCGTCACCGATCCCAGTGCCGAATGCGATGGCAGCCCAGCCAGTCGGAGTTTATGACAAAGCAGAAACGGCGTGAACGAGCCGCTTGATCGCCTCGTCCACCGTAGACCGTGGACAGCCGAGGTTCACTCGCATGTAACCGTGCCCCTCGACGCCAAATTTCTGCCCCTTGTCAAGCCAGAGCCTCGCCTTGGTGAGCATGAACTTGTCCAGCGCGTCGGCGTCCATACCGAGGCCGCGGCAATCCATCCATGCGAGATAGAGCGCGTCCGCCGACAACACCTGGACCTTCCGGAGCGCAGCGTTGATCGCAGCGGCAAAGTGGCGATGGTTGTCGCGAAGATAGACCAGCAACTCCTCAAGCCACAGTTCGCCGTACAAATAGGCCGCTTCCGCCGCCGCCATACCCAAGAGGTTCACTCCTGGCGCCATGCTCCGCTCGACCTGGCGCTCGAATTCGCAACGGATGTGGCGGTTGGGAATGATGAGATTGGCGCTTCGCAAGCCGGCAAGATTGAAAGTCTTGCTCGGCGACGTGCAGACTATGCTGTTTTGGGCAAACGGCTCGCCGAGCGAAGCAAAGGGATGGTGCTTCTTGGCCGGGTTGATGATCAGATCCTGATGGATCTCGTCAGAAATCACAAGAATATTGCGCCGGGCGCAGATCTCGCCCATGGCCCGGAGTTCGTCCTCGGACCAGACGTTTCCCGTCGGATTATGGGGATTGCAGAGGATGAAAAGTTTCGTATCGGCGCAGATTGCCGCTTCGAAACTAGCTGCGTCGAAGCGATAGCCTTCGTCCGCGCGCAGAAGCGGCGCAGGGGCCAGCCGGCGACCGTTCAGCACCGGATCGGTGTGGAAATGGGAATATACCGGTGGCTGGATCAGCACCGAGTCGCCCGGGGCGGAGAAAGCTTGGACGGCGATCCTGAGCGCGGTCACCACGCCGGGCGACTGGACAATCCAGTCTCTGGATACCTCCCAACCGAAACGCTTGCCCTCCCAGCCGACGACGGCGTCTATGTAACTCTGCCGGACGTCGGGATAGCCGAACATGCCTTGCTCGACGACCTCGCGCAGCGCGTCGATCACCGGGGGCGGAGCCCGGAAATCCATGTCTGCGACCCACATCGGCAACGGATCGGCGGCGAATTCGTCCGGCGCGAGAAGCTTGGCCCCGCTCGCCCATTTCACCGAGTTCGAGTTTCTGCGATCGATCGGCCGATCGAATATCGATCCGTCATGCTTCGGACCAGGCCTCGTCTTCACCGCGGCGGCTCTCTCTTCCATAGTTGTTCGTCTCTCTTCGCGCCCCTCAAGCCGCTTCAGAGGCGTTCGCCGGTCTCCGCGTCAAACAGCGAGGCTCGCCCGAGATCTAGGCCGATTTCAATCGCATCGCCAAGATGAAGGCCGAGATCGGCGCTGACCCGGATCGTCGCCGACTGGCCGCAGAGCTTGCTCCAGATCATGGTGTCGGCGCCCGTAGGCTCCACCATCTCGATCTTCCCCGGCGCCCAGAAGCGGCGTCCGCCTTCGCCACCAAGACTGGCGCCGCCGAGGATGATGTGCTCCGGACGGACGCCTAGGACCACTTCGGCGCCGTCGACAAAATCGCCGCCCGAGCGTTCGTAGGCGCGCATTGGAATCTTGAGATCGCCGATGCCGACCGCGATGTCGTCCCCCGAAATGGCGAGCCGTCCCTTGAGAAAGTTCATGCTTGGCGAACCGATGAAGCCGGCGACGAATAGGTTGCGGGGCTTGTTGTAGACCTCGTGCGGCGGCGCCAGCTGCTGGATGACGCCGCCTTTCATGACGGCGATGCGATCGGCCAGCGTCATCGCCTCGATCTGATCGTGCGTGACGTAGATCATCGTGTTGCCGAGGTCCTGGTGCAAGCGCTTGATCTCGATGCGAAGCTCAGCTCGGAGCTTGGCATCGAGGTTCGACAGCGGCTCGTCGAACAGAAATACGTCGACGTTGCGCACGAGCGCGCGACCGATGGCGACGCGCTGGCGTTGACCGCCCGATAACTCCGATGGCTTGCGCTTCAAGAGCTGTTCGAGTTGTAGGATCCGGGCGGCTTTGGCGGTGCGCTCCTTGACCTCTTTCTTGGGCAGGCCTGCGATCCTCAGCCCGAAGCTCATATTGTCTTCCACACTCATGCGCGGATAGAGCGCGTAGGATTGAAAGACCATCCCAATGCCGCGGTCCTTAGGCTCGTCCCAGGTCACGTTTCGCCCTGAAATCCAGATCTCGCCGTCGCTGATATCCAGGAGCCCGGCGATGGCGTTGAGCAGCGTCGACTTGCCGCAGCCCGATGGTCCGAGAAGGACCAGAAACTCGCCCTTGCCGATGTCGAGCGACATGCGGTCGAGCACGGTCATCGCACCATAGCGGATGATGAGATCGCGGATCGACACGCTGGCGTCGTCGGGAGAGGTTGCCCGGTGCGCCATGACGGCGTGCTTTTCCATTTCTGTTGTCGCCATGATTCTCAACCCTTTACGGCGCCAGCCGCGATGCCGCGGACGAACCAGCGGCCCGAGACGAAGTAGATGATGAGCGGCACGGCGGCCGTGAGGATGGTCGCGGCCATATCCACGTTGTAAGCGCGCGTGCCCTGGGTGGTGTTGACGATGTTGTTGAGCTGGACCGTCATTGGCCAGTGGGTCTGTCCGGCGAACACGGTGCCGAGCAGGAAGTCGTTCCAGATGCCAGTGACCTGTAGGATGACGGCGACGATGACCATCGGCGTCGACAGTGGCAGCATGATCGAGATGAAGATGCGCCAGAAGCCCGCGCCGTCCACCCGCGCCGCCTTGAACAGCTCGATCGGCACCGACGCGAAGTAATTGCGGAACAGCAGCGTCATCACCGGCAGGCCGAAGATGACATGCACGGTGATGATGTTGAACAGCGTGCCGTAGAGCGACACGTATGCGTAGACCCGAACCAGCGGGTAGATGAAGATCTGGTAGGGCAGGAAGGCGCCGGCCAGCAGCAGGCCGAACAACAAGTTCGAGCCCTTGGTCCGCCACAGCGACAGGCTGTAGCCGAGGATGGCGCCGGCGAGGATCGACAGGATCACGGCGGGCACGGTGATGGTGACGGAATTGACGAAGCCGACCTTCAGACCATCGCAGGAGACGCCGGTGCAGGCGCTCGACCAGGCCTCGATCCAGGGCGCGACGGTGAAGTTGCGCGGCAGGGCGAAGATCTGGCTCATGCGGATCTCGTCCTGCGTTTTGAAACTGGTGACCACCATGATGTAGAGCGGCATCAGGAAGAACAGGCAGCTCACCACTACGAAGGCGTAGACGCCGGCTCGACCGGCGGTGAGACGGCTCGGCCTCGGACCTCGGGGATGGGTTTCGTTTATGACGGCCGAGGTCATGAGCGGTTCCCCTTCTTTTCGCGGAAGTACTCGAAGTAGAACCACGGCGTGAAGAAGACGAGAACGAAGGCAAGAAGGACAGTGCAGGCGGCGGTCGCCAGACCGATGTTTGTCCGCTCGAAGAAGAAATCCATGATGAACTTCGCCGGCACGTCGGTCGACAGTCCCGGTCCGCCGCCGGTCAGCGCGACCACGAGATCGTAGGCCTTGATTACCGACAGAGACATCAACACCACGGCGGTGACGACGGTTGGCCGCATCATCGGCAGGACGATCGAAACGTAGACGCGCCAGGTCGGGATGCCGTCGACCCGCGCCGCCTTCCAGATTTCCTGGTCGATGCCGCGGAGACCGGCGAGCATCAATGCCGTGATCAGCCCCGACGCCTGCCAGACACCGGCGAGGACCAGCGCGTAGATCGCCTTGTCGGACGTCACCAGCCAGTCGAAGGAAAAGCCCGTCCGGCCGAAGTCGTGCACCGCCTTTTCGATGCCGACCGTAGGATTCATTATCCACTGCCAGATAAGGCCGGTGACGATGAACGACATCGCGTAGGGGTAGAGGACGATCGTCCGAACCGTGTCCTCGGCGCGAATTCGGCTGTCGAGCATCACTGCCATGAGAAAGCCGATGACCAAGCAGAGCGTCATCAGGAGCGCGCCGTAGATGACGATGTTGTGGACGGCGATGTTCCAGCGGTCGGTGGCGAACAGCCGTCGGTATTGGGTTAGACCGACGAATGTCGTGCTCGGCAGCATCCTGGAACTGGTCAGCGAGATGAAGACCGTCCAGATCATGGTTCCGACATAGGCCCCAAGTATGAGGACCCAGAAGGGAATGATCGTCAGCAGCGCTCCCCAGCTTCGCTTTTGTTTTCGCGCCATCCGGCACTCTCCTACTCATGGCGGGTCAACGCTGGCGGGCTTAGCTGTGCCCGCCAGCAGAGCTGGACGCCGACGCTTACTGCGTCGAGATCGCCGCCTCGAACTTGCCGATGAAGCCATCGACAGACGCATTCTTGTCGGCCCAAGCCGCGCCCAGCACGTCCTGGATGGCGCCGATGGCGTCGGGGCTCAGGTAGAAGTCCCTGTCACCAACCTGGTTGGCCGGGTCGGCCATCATCTTGAGGCCGATCTGGCCGCAAGGATCGACCTTGGACATGTCGACGTCGTTGCGGACAGGGATCGACCCCTTCACCAGGTTGAAGGCAACCTGAACGTCCTTGCTCATGATGGTATTGACCAGGAGATCTTCTGCCTTGAGCAACGCCGGATCCTTGGTCGCGGTCACGATGAACATGTCGCCGCCGAACACATAGCCCTTGTTCGCGCCGATGGTCGGCGTGCAGGCAAAGTCGACCATGGGCTTCTTGCCGGCGTTGATGAATTCGCCCTTGGCCCAGTCGCCCATGAACTGAACGCCGGCGCCATCCTTGATGACGAGTGCGGTCGAGTCGTTCCAGTTGCGAGCCGATGCGCCGGGGTCGCTGTAATCACGCATTTTGAATAGCGTTTCCACCACGCCCTTGAAGGCGGGGCTGTGCATGGCTGCGCTGTCGCGGTCGATGTAGACCTTCTTGAAGAGGTCGGTGCCGCCCTTGGAGATCATCAGAAAGCGCCACATGGAATCAATCGTCCAGGCGTCGCGCGAGACAGCCACCGGGATGATGCCGGCCGCCTTGAGCTTGTCGAGCGTCGGGAAGAACTCGTCCCAACTCTTGGGAATGTCGGCGCCGGCCTTCTTGAGGGCGGGAATCGACCACCACGACCAGGT
>Ga0181529_10002646_pt1 | contig 21172 bp, 15 predicted proteins | sample PEATcosm2014_Bin_36_FD_119763 | JGI IMG/M metagenome (GOLD analysis project Ga0181529, IMG submission 119763) | Peatland microbial communities from MTU Mesocosm Facility, Houghton, MI, USA - PEATcosm2014_Bin10_30_metaG | ecosystem: Environmental > Terrestrial > Soil > Wetlands > Peat | place... | reverse complement strand
GCCTACGCCGAAAACACCGGGACGTTCACGCCGTCCATGGGACCGAACCAGCCCGTCGGAACGGCGCGCGGAATTTTTCCGGGCCGCGTGGCCTGGAGCTACGATTTGAGCGCGTGCAATTGGGACGGCACCTCGAAGTATTGGTGGTCCAGCCAGTTTAACGACCAGACGAAGATCACGAAAATCATGGACAACGTCATCTGCTCCGTCGCGGGCCAGACATCCATCAGCAACGCCTGGGATGTTTTGTTCCGATACAAAAACGGCGGCGCGCCATATGTAAAAGGCGAAAAAATCGCCGTCAAGCTCAACCTGAACAACGGCGGCAACGGCAGCGCCATTGACGCCTCGCCCCAGTCGGTCTATGCGCTGCTGGACGGCCTGGTCAACCAGTTTGGCGCGAGCCAGGCGGACATCACCCTTTGCGACCCGGCGCGCGAAAACAAATGTTCGGCCATTTCAAATTATTGTCACGCGGTTTTCCCTGACGTGGATTACGACAGCCACCTTGGCGGTTTCACGCCAAATGCCTTTTCCTATTCGGTCCCCGGACCGACCGAAACCTCCATGTCCACGACCATCGTCAAAACCAAATACCTCATCACGATGGCGCTGTTGAAACGGCATTGCACGCCTGCGGAAACTTATCACGATCCTTCGGATAAAACGGATTACGGCAACGCCTCCGTCACCATGATTTTCAAAAGCAACTGGGGCATCATCGGCAAAAATCGCGCCAGCCAGCATCCGCTGCTGCACGACTGGAATTTCCCGATGGCCAGCTACAACCAGCTCGTGGACATGTATGGCAGCACCAACATCAACGGCAAAACCGTCCTGAACATCATTGATGGCCTCTATTCCGGCGACCGCTGGAACAGCCCGCCGCACAAATGGCAGCTCGCCCCGTTCAACGGCCACTGGCCGTCCAGCTTCTTCGCCTCGCAGGATCCCGTCGCGCTCGAATCCGTCGGGCTGGATTTCCTGCGGTCAGAAATGCCGCTCATCAAGAACGCCGACCGCCATCTTTACGAAGCTGCGCTGGCTGACAATCCGCCTTCAGGAACGGTCTACAAGCCGGACGGCGTCCGCCTGCAAAGCCTCGGCGTGCATGAATACTGGAACAATTCCACGGACAAAAAATACAGCCGCAACCTCGGCACCGGCAATGGAATTGAACTGGTCACCATTCCGCCGACAAGTAATGTCGCGACCAGATAGGCGATTTCTAAAGCCCTGGAAAATTTTCCAGTTTTGGCACGACGCCCGAACGCGCGTCCGGCTGGAATTCCGCCGTGAGCCAGTTCAATTGGAAGGTCGTTTTGCCGGCGAGCGCGATTGATTCCAGAAGTTCCCACTGGCTCACGCCGCAGGCCGCGAAGCTGTGCCGGTAAAAATGCCACGTTTCCAGCGCGTCCGGATCAGGCCGCAAACCGACGCTCAATTTTTTGTTCAAATCCGACCTCAACTTGCCCCAGTCCGCGTCGTCGAAAACCAGGCGGTCCGGCACAATCCGCTGGCGCAATTTTGCGGCGGTGGATTCTTTTTTCACGGTCGCAAAACCATCCAGCGCGTCTTCCGTCGTATGCAGCAGCAGCAGTGGCGGCTGGAATGTCACCTGGATGTAAGTTTGGTTCGTCAATGCAACCACCGCGTCGAACAGCGTGGGATTGGAATTGGTGAGTGTCGCGCGTGCGCGCCGGAAAAAATAAAATTCGTCCGTCGCGCCCGGCATGAAAATGAGCGCCTTCACGACGCCGTTGGATTGAAACGCGTTCAGCATCAGCGGCACGCAGTTCGTGCGGTTCAATTCTACGCCGCTTTGCGAAATGCCCAGCGGCATTTCACTCAAGGCGGCCTGCCAGTTGTCATCGCCAAGCGCGGATGTCGCCAACCATGCCAGCAAAATGAAGCTTCGCGCGATTTTCATAGCGATAATTGGACGACGCGTTCGTGAATCTGTCCGTTCCAGCGGTTCAAATAACCGAACAGCCGGTAAAGCTCCTCGATTCGTTTCAACAAATTGCCTCGCGTTTCCAGATTATTCTCGATCCATTTTTCGTCCAGCGATTTTAATTCACCCGTCAATTGATCGCGTAACCCGTTGAGTTTTCTCTGGAGCGAATTCAATTTATCAACCCATTCCTGCGCGCGTTCGAACAACTGGACTTGCAGCAGCGGCGATGTGACGGCTGCCTTTTCGGAAAGAAAAACGTCCGCACTCTTGCAGACGGTCGCGACCTCGGCGAACAGATCCGCGAGGGCGGTCGGAATTTGCTGGATGTCGCGCGGCTTCTCGCCGAGTTCAAGCTCCAGCAGATGCAGCAGCCGCGATTTCGGCTCGGATAGGCAGTTGCAGGCCGCATTCAGTTCAGCAAAATTTTTCGCCGCGAGATTTTTTTCGACATCACTCGCGGAATGGATTTTGTCGGGATGAAGATTCGCGGATTGCGCGAGAAGTTTTTGCTTGAGCAAATCCACATCCAGCCAGGGACGACGCGGTTCGTTCAGAAGTGCGAAATTGTCCGTCATTAAAGTCCAAAGTCTAAACTCCAAAGTCCAAAGTCAAGAATGCGCGCGGTGACTTTGGGCTTTGGACGTTAAACTTATTTTCACGCGCTGAAACTTTCGCCGCAGGAACAGCTCGTGGCGGCGTTGGGATTTTTCACCTTGAACCCGCCGTCGAGCGAGCCGATGTAATCCAGCTCGCTGCCCGTCACATAAAGCGCGCTCTTGGGATCCACCACCACGCGCACACCGCCGCTCTCGACCAGGATGTCGCGGTTCGCGGGATTGTCCTGCAAATCCATCTTGTATTGGAGGCCGGAGCAGCCGCCGCCCACGACCGCCACGCGCAGCACGCCGTTCGGACGGCCCTGTTTCGTCAGCAGCGTCGAAACTTTCAGCGCCGCGTTTGGCGTGAGCTTGACGAGGCGTTCGTCGCCGACGCGGAAATTCGGCGCGGACGCTGGTTTGGTGGCGAGGCTGGCGATCATTTTTTAACTGGCAGCAAGGTAGCCGCCATTGGCATCTGCGTCAAAGCATCAAATCATCCCTCATCCTCTTCCTCATGCTAATCCTCGCAATGGAAAATTGAGGATGAGAATGACGATGAGGATGAAAATAATTTCCTAAGATCATTTGTGTTCATTTGTATCCATTCGTGGTTTTTAATAATCTCGCGGCATGAAACTGATTTCGTGGAACGTCAACGGCCTGCGCGCCGTGCTGAAGAAAAATTTCCTGGAATTTCTTGCCGCTGAAAAACCGGACGTGCTTTGCCTTCAGGAAATCAAATGCGATGCGAACGACGTGGAGCAGCTCTGGCCGCGACATTACACGACGTTTTGGAACAGCGCGGAGAAAAAAGGTTACGCGGGAACGGCGATTTTCATCAAAGACCGTCCGCTCCACGTCGCGCCGCACATCGGCATGGTCGAGCACGACAAGGAAGGCCGCGTGCTGGCCGCCGAACTGGCCGATTTTTTCCTCGTGAACGTTTATGTGCCGAATTCCAAGCGGGATTTGTCGCGGCTGGCTTACCGGCAAAAATGGGACCGCGATTTTCTGGCCTACCTGAAAAAGCTGGAAAAGAAAAAGCCGGTGATATTCTGCGGCGACCTGAACGTCGCGCACACGGAAATTGACCTGGCCAATCCCAGGGCGAATGTTCACAACCACGGCTTCACGCCGGAAGAACGCGCGGGCTTTGCCAATTTTGTCAGCGCCGGTTTTCTGGACACGTTCCGCGAATTTGAAAAAGGCCCCGGGCATTACACCTGGTGGAGCGTTTTCAGCGGCGCGCGTTCCCGGAACGTCGGCTGGCGGCTGGATTATTTTCTGATTTCAAAATCGCTGCGCCCGCGATTGAAAAGCGCGTTTATTTTGCCGAAAGTTCTGGGCAGCGACCATTGTCCGGTGGGAATTGAGCTTTAACAGTCCGCAAGCAGTTCCGGAGCAAGCATCAATTGTCCTTCAGGCTTGCAGGGTCTTCACTGACCACGGCCCGCTCCACCATTTCATCAATCACGACATCTGGTTTCTGTTGTTCGAGGAGGGCCATGTTCCAGTAATTTTGCCAGATGAAAATCACCTTGTTGAAATGATAGCCCAGCAATGGATACCACGAGCATGCAAATGAATCGTGAAAAACGATGACCTTGCCTTTGGCCGGGGGATTTGTTGTGAAGGTCGGCTCTGTTGATTTGACCCATTTTTTTACAAGTAAATTGGTATCCACAGTGGTGCTCAACGGTTTGAGCGGCGGCAGTAGCGACATGATCATGGTCGCCTTTTCCGGCATTGATTCGTCCTGTCCAAGCATCCTGGCCAGGTCTCCGCCCGGTTGCGGCGGCGCAAGCTTCCATCCAAAGGCATCGAGCGGCAACGGTTTCAAACCCGGCAATTGCGCCGACAACGCGCTTATCAAGCTTTGATAGCCCGCCACCGCCCCCAAACTGTTCCAATGCGTGTCGGTTTTAAGCCAGAGGATTCCATTTGTCTTGGCCGCGATCAATGCGGGCCGCAAATCCAGAACCGGCACGGTGGAATTAGTCTTCATGTAGGCGTAAAACTGATCAAGCTTGGTCGGCTTGCTTACCGGCAACAGCCAGTCCGGGAGATATTCTGGATAAACAGAATGCTTGTCCGGCGCGACGACAAAAATGTAGGCGCAGCCGTGCCGGACGCACCAATCGCGCCGGCTTTCCAGCAATTGTTGCCATGCCTTGAGCTGGTCAGGCGTGAAGCGATTGATTCCCTTCTCAATTTCAATCATGCCGGCGCCGGAAAAAAAGAGCCAGCCATCACGGCCAGTTATGGTGTCTTGAGTTGAAGATTCTTTGAACATCTTCCATTTCCATCTGTGTTGCCAGCGGATCAGGCGGTTGCGGAAACCGAAATGATCATTGTAATACAGTTCCAAACCGGCAATGTAATTGTGGAGGCCTTCCAGCCCGGATTGAAATTCAGGAAATCTCGCCAGCGCGCGGTTTTCATTTGGCATGTGAGACTTGTCCACATGAAGAAAGGTGTCGAGAGTGGGCAGCCAGACCATGATTATGGACAGCACTGCCAGCACACCGGCTTGAACGCGGCCGCATTTTTCTGAAAACGATTGGTTCATTTCATTCAATCCTAGAAACGGTAATAAATGAACGGATTGTAAGTTCCACCGGCCAGCCAAGCCGCCGAAATCAAAAAGAGCGCCCCGATCAAAAGAATTTCTGCGGCATAACCAAAAATGTAAATTGCCGGACGAATCACATCGGGAACAGCCTCTGGAATCCTGGCAAACAATCCTTTCAAAAAAGGCCACGTCGGCATTGAAAAAATGATGCCCAGCGCGAAAGAGCAGAGCACTTCCTTGTCCACATACCGCGCCAGCGGCTGCGCGGCCTGCGTCACATGGCCCAGGCCAGACATGAATTTGAAAAATTCCGCCGCCTGCGAAAATGTGTCCGCGCGAAAAAGCACCCAGCCGCAAATCACCGCCAGCATAGCGTAGCCGTGCCGCACCGGACGCCAGAGCAAATCAAGAAATGCTCCGAACCGCGTGCGTTCGAGCACGAGAAAAATCCCATGATACAAACCCCAGATCACAAACGTCCAGCTCGCGCCGTGCCAGAGTCCGCAAAGGAAAAAAACCGTGATCAGGTTGAAATAATTCCGCCGGGTGGATACATGGTTGCCGCCCATCGGGATGTAAAGATAATCTCGGAACCAGCCCGACAACGACATATGCCAGCGCCGCCAGAATTCCCGGATTGAAAGCGAAATGTAGGGATAATTGAAGTTCTCCAAAAATTTGAAGCCGAACATTTTTCCAAGTCCGATGGACATGTCGGAATACGCTGAAAAATCAAAATAGATTTGCAGCGTGTAGCAAAGCGTCCCGAACCACGCCAGCGGCAGGGTCAATTCATCGGTCGGCAGCGCGAAAATTTTGTCGGCGGGGAGGGCCACGATGTTCGCCACGATCATTTTTTTGGCGAAGCCCATGACAAAACGTTTCACGCCCTCGGCAAAACCTTCGCGTGTCAGGATCCGATGGACCAGTTGCGGCGCGATGTCGCTCCAGCGCAGAATCGGCCCGGCGATCAGTTGCGGGAAAAGAAAGATGTAAAGCGCCGTGTCGCCCGGATTTTTTGCCGCGCGCGATTTGCGCCGGTAAATGTCAATCACATACGACAGCGCATGAAATGTAAAAAACGAAATCCCGATGGGCAGCGCGATGTGCGGAAATGAAACCGCCGGCAAATGAGCGCAGCCAAAGACGGTGTTCAGCGTATGGACGGCAAAATTGGCGTATTTGAAAAAGGCGAGCAGCCCGATGTTCAATGCCACGGCCAGTCCCACGGCGAATTTTCTTCTGGCAGGATCGCCGCTTCCGTCAACCCACAGGCCAAGATAATAATTCATCATCGTCGAAACCAGCAGCAGAAAGATGAAAAGCGGTTCGCCCCAGCTGTAAAAAACCAGGCTCGCCAGCAGCAGCCAGGAATTTTTCAGCCGCAGCCCGGGCAGGACAAGATACACGGTCATCACGCCCGGCAGAAAAAGAAAAAGAAAAATCGGCGAACTGAATACCATGCCGCGAAGTTAATCTTTCATTGGAGTGTGTTTGACAAGCTTATTTTCGCAAGTTTAATCCAACGGCTGTTCCATCCGGCTCGTCAGTTCGATGCTCACCGTGTTCATGGGCGCGAAGGGCGTGCTGACAGTTTCATCCACGACCGCAGCCGGTTGCAGCCCGTAAAATTCCCACCAGGCAATGCGCATTTCCGGCGTCCAATCCGCCGCCGCCGGGCTGTCCAGCAGCAACGCCTTCAATTCACCGGCGGATTGCGGGCGTGCGGCCACGTCCTTTTCCAGGCAGCGCAAAATGTTCCGCTCCATTTCCGGGCTGATCGGGTTCGTGGTGCGCTGACCCGGCGGAATCGGACAGGCATTGAGCTGTTTCTCGTGGATTTCGGGGACGGTTTCCGCGTCAAAAATATACTGGCCGGTCAGCAGGAAATAGCCGAGCACGCCCACCGAATACAAATCGCTGCGCGGATCGGTTTGCACCGAACTCTGGATGGCTTCGGGCGGCGTGAACCACGGCGTCCCTTCAATCACATTCTCAACCGGATTGCCTTTCAGCGCCGGATTGTCCGCGCGATATTCCTGCACGAGGCCGAAGTCGAGAACCTTCACCCAGTCCGGCACGCCGCCCCGGCTGCACAGGAAAGCGTTCGCAGGCTTGATGTCCCGGTGGATCAATCCCAGCGCGTGCGCCTCCGCCAGCGAATCGCAGATCTGCGCAAGGATGTGGATCACCCTGCCCTCGGGCTGTGGGCCGAAGCGCGCAACCAGGTCATGCAGGTTGAGGCCGCGCAGAAATTCCATGGCATAATAAAAAACGCCGTCAGGCGTGTGGCCGTAATCATAAACCTGGATGGTGTTGGGATGCGTCAACTGGCACGTCAGGCGCACTTCCTTTTCGAAGCGCGCCACCGCGACCGGGTTCGCGCGGTCGGGTAGCAGCAGTTTCACGGCGGTGTCGCGGCGCAGCAGCGCATGCCGGGCGCGATAGACCACGCCCATGCCGCCCTCGCCGATCTTTTCCTCAAGCGTGTATTGGCCGAGCTGCTTCAATTTCAATTCCGCCTCGCTCAAACGCCGCCGCCATGTGAGGTTGGAAAACACAAACAATCCCGTCGCGCACAGCAGCAGGCACAGGATCAGCACCACGAAGACCAGTTGCAAAATGCGCAGCGGCCCATATGCCTCGTCCGCATCAATCTGCGTTGCCACGCCGAAACCGAATTGCGGCAGCCAGCACGAGGCGCCCACCACCGGCACGCCGCGATAATCCCGCGCCGGTTCCAACTGCACCGTGTCCTCCCCGTCCACCGCGCTGGCCACGAGGCTCGTCAAAAGTTTCGCCTCCGTTTCAACATTTGTCGCCGGCTGAAAACCTTTCGTCAGGTCGCCGCCGGGATCGTGCAGGCGCAGGTTCAGCGCGGAACTGATGTTTGTTGCGTCGAGCAATCCGAGTCGCCGGAGCTGGTCGTCAAAACGGCTGTGCGAAATCATCAGCCCCGTCTGGTCGAACGCGTAGGTCTCGCCGGAATCCCCCGAGCGCGCCACCGAGAGGATGCGCGAAAATTCGTTGTCCGGGTTGATGATCAACGCCAGAGCACCGACGACATTCGTCTGGTCGCGCACTGGTGCCGCCACCTGCATCAACGTCACATCCCCGCGCCGCGCACGCCCGGCGTTCGCCAGCGCGGGACGATTGATCCTGCGAAGGATGTTCGTGCGCATCAAGCCGGTGCCAATCCGGTTAAAACGTCTTTGCGTCAGCAGGTCCGGCTTGAACGGCGTGATGATGACCGGTTCGCCCGACTCGAACAGTTCTTCAAACTTGTTCGTATGCGCGTCGGAAACTAGGCTGCCGCCGCCGCCCTGCGGCCCCTGCCTCGAACTCGCCACGACCATGAAATTGGTGTTTACCAGTTGCGCGGTCTCATAACCCAGTTGCGCCAGGCGGGGACGGAGTTCGGCGTTGAACCTCTGAACTTCCGGCATCGGGGCAGGCGGCGGACCGATCCGCCGCTCGGGCGGAGGCAGTTGAAAAATGTTGCCGGCGAGCTTCCGCAACGAGGGGTCTTCCGCCAGCGACGTGGCCAGCCGCGTCTGGTTGGTTGACCAGATTCCCAGGGCCGTGACGTTGGCGTTGAGAGTCGCGGTCAATTGCGCCTTCAATTCGCCCTCGATGGTGTCGCGCAACCGCCCGTTGCCCCACCAGCCCAGCAGCGCCACCAGCCCGGCGAGTGCCAGCGGCAGAATCCAGATGAGTTGTTTCGAACGTCCGATCATCATTCAACGAGACGCCAGCGTAGCCGCATATGTTTCAATAGTCCAATCCGCGCGGCCAAGGATATTTAGCCGGAGCGCGGCTGTGTCGAAGACCAGCCGCAGATGCCATCGAGATTTTGCAAAATGAGGAAAGAAATGACTGTTTTTAAATTGCCGGCTCAAACCAATGACCAGCGTAGCCTGTCAAATGACAAAGTTAGTTTGTGTTTTCGCTCAAGAACCGTGGGACACCACAACTGTCCGGTTTGGAAGCCGGTCGAATATTCCGCAAACTTCAGCAGAGTTCACGAGAGACCGGATGATTTTAATTAGCATAATTCTCTGTTTCATCCGCGTTTGAATTTCGGCTAAGCTGGCGGCGTGAAAATCATTGGCATCATCCCCGCGCGGTTTGCCTCGACGCGGTTTCCCGGCAAGCCGCTCGCGATCATCGCAGGCAAACCGCTACTCCAGCACGTCGTGGAGCAATGCCAGAAGGCGAAGTCGCTGTCGGAGGTCATCGTCGCCACGGACGACACGCGCATCTGGGAGATGGCGCAGGATTACTGCCGCGTGGAAATGACGCGCCCGGAACATCCGAGCGGCAGCGACCGGATTGCGGAGGTGGCGGAAAGAATTTCCTGCGACGCGGTGGTGAACATTCAGGGGGACGAGCCGCTGATTGATCCAAACGTGATTGACGCGGTGGCGAATGCGCTGGCGCAAAATGAAATGTCCACCGCGGCCTCGCGCATCAGAAATCCCGCCGAGCTGGATAATCCGAACGTGGTGAAAGTTGTTGTCAACGCCGCCGGGCGCGCGTTATATTTTTCCCGGCGCACGATTCCGTATCTGCGCGAGGCCGCCAGTGGTTCGAAGAGCGAACAGTTGGCGGCGTTTCCTTTTTTGAAGCATCTGGGCATTTACGGTTACCGGCGCGAGACGCTGTTGCGGCTGGTGAAACACCCGGTGTCGCCGCTGGAAAACGCGGAGAAGCTGGAGCAGTTGCGCGCGCTGGAAAACGGAATTCCAATAGCGGTGGTGCAGGTGAATTACGACAGCGTGGGCGTGGACGCGCCGGAAGACGTGGAATGGGTGGAAAGATTTTTGAAAAAAATATAACCACGGATGGACACGGATGAACACGGATTAAGAAACCAGTGTTTTGGCAAATTTTTATCCTTGTTAATCCGTGTCCATCCGTGGTTGAAATACAATTTTGATTTGAAATGAAATTTATATTCGTAACTGGCGGTGTGGTGAGTTCGCTCGGCAAAGGTTTGACCGCTGCCGCACTCGGCACACTGCTCGAAAATCGCGGACTCAAGGTCGCGCTGCAAAAGTTCGACCCTTATCTCAACGTGGATCCGGGAACGATGTCACCGTATCAGCACGGCGAGGTTTATGTGCTCGACGACGGCGCGGAAACGGACCTGGACCTCGGCCACTACGAACGCTTCACCAGCGTCAAGCTCACGCGGCTCAACAACCTCACCAGCGGCCAGGTTTATCAGACCGTGCTCAACAACGAGCGCGAGGGAAAATATCTCGGCAAGACGGTGCAGGTGATTCCGCACGTCACCGACGAGATCAAGAACCGCATCCACGTCCTCGCCGAAAAATCCAAGGCCGACGTCATCATCACCGAAATCGGCGGCACCACCGGCGACATCGAAGGGCTGCCGTTTCTCGAAGCCATCCGCGAGTTCGCGCTGGAAGTGGGCTACAACAACGCCATTTTCATGCACGTCACCTATGTGCCTTACATCAAGGCGGCGGGCGAATTGAAAACCAAGCCCACGCAGCAGTCGGTCGCCAAGCTGCGCGAAATCGGCATCATGCCGCACGTGCTGGTCTGCCGCTGCGAACGTCCGCTCGACAAGGAACTGCGCCAGAAAATATCCATGTTTTGCAACGTCCCGCTCGAAGCTGTCATCGAGGAAAAGGATGTGGACCATTCCATTTACGAAGTGCCGCTGATGCTCCAGCGCGAGCGCATGGACGACTTGGTTTGCCGCCTGTTGCATCTCACCACGCCCGCGCCGAACATGACGCACTGGCAGGAGATCATCCGCAAGCTCATCGCGCCGCAGCACCGTGTCCGCATCGGCGTCGTCGGCAAATACATCGAGTTGCAGGACGCCTACAAATCGGTCTATGAGGCGATCATCCATGGCGGCGTGGCGAACGATTGCGGCGTGGAAATCGTGCAGGTGGACTCGGAGGACATCGAGAAGAACGGCGTGGAAAAAACCCTGCGCGGCCTCGGCGGCATTTTGGTTCCCGGCGGCTTCGGTGAACGCGGCGTGGAAGGAAAAATTCTGGCCGCGCAATACGCCCGCGAAAAAGGCATTCCGTATCTCGGCCTTTGTCTGGGCATGCAGATTGCCACAATTGAATTTGCGCGGAATGTTTTGAAACTCGCGAAGGCGCACTCGACGGAATTTGACTTGAACACGCCACATCCGGTCATCGCCATGTTGGACGAGCAGCGCAAAATTACCAAGAAGGGCGGCACGATGCGGCTCGGCGCGCAGCCGTGCCAGTTGCTCGTCAAGTCCAAGGCCGGCGACCTTTATGGTTCGTTTGTCATCCACGAACGCCACCGCCACCGCTATGAATTCAACAACGCCTACCGCGAAAAATTCGAGAAGGTCGGCTTCGTGTTCAGTGGACTTTCGCCGGACGGCAAGCTCGTCGAAATCATCGAACTGCCGAATCATCCGTTCTTCGTCGCGAGTCAGTTCCACCCGGAATTTTTGAGCAAGCCGCACCAGCCGCATCCGCTGTTCAAGGGCTTCATCGCGGCGGCGCACCAGCACATCCACCGCAAGCCGCTGTAAACTGAGCGGCGTCAAATGACCTACGCCGAAGCCATTCAATTTCTTTACGGCCTCCAAATTTTCGGCGCGATTTTTGGACTGGAAACTCCCCGCAAACTCGCCGCGCTCGCCGGTGATCCGCAGAACCGGCTCCGCTTCATACACGTCGCCGGCACCAACGGCAAAGGCTCCACCTGCGCGATGCTCGAAAGCATTTATCGCGCGGCGGGATTGCGCGTCGGATTGTTCACCTCGCCGCATCTTGTCTCGTTCCGCGAACGGATTCAAATCAACCGCAAATTGATTTCGGAAAACGACGTCGCGCGCCTCGTTTCGGAAATCCAGGAGTCGCTGAAAACGTTTCCTGCCGGCGCGCATCCAACATTTTTTGAAGTGGTGACGCTTCTTGCGTTGAAATTTTTTGCGGAACAGAAATGCGACCTCGTGATTTGGGAAACCGGCCTTGGCGGACGGCTGGATGCGACGAACATCGTCACGCCGCTCGCCAGCGTCATCACAAACATCGCCTTTGACCATGAACAATGGCTCGGCGACACGCTGGAAAAAATCGCCGCTGAAAAGGCGGGCATCATAAAACCTGGGATTCCGGTTGTGACTTCAGTCAAAAACCCGGAGGCGCTGGCCGTAATCGAAAAGATTGCGCGCAAAAAAAATGCACCGCTGACAAAAATCAAGAAGTCAGAAGTCAGAAGTCAGAAGTCAGAAGCACTTTTGGGCGAACATCAAAAAATAAACGCCGCCCTCGCGGCGGCGACAGTTCGGGTTTTGCAGAAGGAAATTTCCGTAACGGAAAAACAAATAAAAATCGGCTTGCAAAATATCAACTGGCCGGGACGACTGCAATTGGTTGAAAACCCCGCCGGACAAAAGTTTTTGCTTGATGGCGCGCACAACGTCGCCGGCGCAAAGGCGTTGCACAAGGCGTTGGAGAAGAATTTTCCGGCAAAAAAACGAACGTTGATTCTTGGAATTCTTCAGGACAAAAATTGGCCTGAAATTTGTGAAACGCTTTCTCCGCTGGCCGAGAATATTTTCTTCGTGCCGGTGGCCAGCCAGCGAACGGCTTGTCCAAATGAACTTGCGGAAGTTTGCCGCGCGAAAAATCCGGGCGCGGAGGTTTTTGCGGAAGCTTCGCTGGCGGAGGCGATGAAAAAAACAGGGGACGAGAAGTTTGTCGTCATCACCGGCTCGCTTTATTTGATTGGCGAAGCGCTGGAACTGCTCGGCGTCCTGACGGCGGACAAAAATGAGCGCGGGCTGAATGAATGGTCCGGCGGCAAAAAATTGCCGGGATGAATCGGAAATCTTGCACAAGCGACGGTGGATATTTAATTCATTGAGTTGACGCTGTTGCCGCAAATTCGCTAAGGTGTGTTTAAATTTATGGCTTACGCTGATACCCTGCCGAAGCAACGTGGCTTCGGCGAAACGACCCGTCCTGACGTGTGGTGGCTGCAACCGCTCGTGGTTTTTCTCGGCTTCTCCGCTTTCATCATTTATTCGACATGGGCGGCATTCCAAGGTATCGGCGACATGCACAATCACGTGTGCAGTTATTGGTATGGCGGTTTGCACGGGGAAAATGGCGGGGCCAATTATCTCTCGCCGTTTTACTCGCCGGAATTCTGGGGCACTTCGCCGCACGCCATCGGCACCCTGCCGGCGTGGTGGCCAGGCTGGGCACCGTTCTCGCCGGCATTTTTGATTTTGTGGATTCCTGCCGGTTTCCGATTCACCTGCTATTATTATCGCGGTGCCTATTACAAAGCTTTCTGGGCCGATCCCATCAATTGTGCCGTCGGTGAGCCGCGCAAATCCTTTCTCGGCGAACGCTACTTTCCGCTCATTATTCAAAACATCCACCGCTATTTTTTCTATCTCGCATTTCTGTTTATCATTCTGCTGTCATATGACGCCTGGCTGGGAATGTGGTTCACCGACGCCACCGGCAAGGAACATTTCGGCATCGGCATCGGGACGATTGTGCTGACCCTGAACGCCGTTTTTCTTGCGATGTATACTTTTGGCTGCCACTCGCTGCGGCATTTAATTGGCGGATTTCTGGATTCCAAATCCAAAGCGCCGACGTGCGCCAAGGCTTACAACTGCGTGACCTGCCTCAACATCCGCCACATGATGTGGGCTTGGATCAGTTTGTTCTGGGTCGGTTTCACGGACGTTTATGTCCGGCTCTGCGCGACGGGACATCTGCACGACGTTGTGTTCTTCAAATTTTAACCCTGAACTGAAAGATCTTTGTGGCTACCAATTACGAAACTCACGAATTTGACGTCCTCGTCATCGGCGCGGGCGGCGCCGGCTTGCGCGCAGCGATTGAAGCATCAGCTGCCGGTGTCAAAGTCGGCCTGATCTGCAAATCGCTCCTCGGCAAGGCGCACACCGTCATGGCCGAAGGCGGCATGGCCGCGGCCATGGGCAACGTGGACGACCGCGACAATTGGAAGGTCCACTTCGCCGACACGATGCGCGGCGGCCAATACGTCAACAACTGGCGCATGGCCGAACTCCACGCCAAGGAAGCGCCGGCGCGCGTTCATGAACTCGAAGCGTGGGGCGCAGTCTTTGACCGCACGAAGGAAGGAAAAATTTCGCAGCGCAATTTCGGTGGCCATCGATATCCGCGCTTGGCACACGTCGGCGACCGCACCGGCCTTGAACTCATCCGCACACTCCAAGATCACGGCATTCATCAGGGCATCACGGTGTTCATGGAATACACCATCGTCTCGCTGTTGAAAGATGGCGACCGCGTGGTCGGCGCGTTTGGTTATGACCGCGAGCGCGGGCGTTTCCGCATTTTCAAGGCGAAAGCCGTGGTGGTTTGCACCGGCGGACTGGGCCGTGCGTATCGCGTGACGAGCAATTCTTGGGAAGGCACCGGCGACGGCGTTTCGCTCGCGTATCACGCGGGCGCGGAACTGCTCGACATGGAGTTCATCCAATTTCATCCGACCGGCATGATCTGGCCGCCGAGCGTGATGGGCATTCTCGTGACCGAAAGCGTGCGCGGCGAGGGCGGCGTGTTGCGCAACAAGGACGGCAAGCGCTTCATGTATGACGACATCCCGGACAATTACAAGTCGCAGACCTCGATGGATCCCGAAGAAGGCTGGCGCTACACGCAGAATGACAAGAATGCGAAACGTCCGCCGGAGTTGCTGACGCGCGATCACGTCGCCCGCTGCATCAACCGCGAAGTGAAGGTCGGCCGCGGCAGTCCGCACGGCGGCGTGTTTCTCGACATTTCCTGGATCAAGGAAAAAATTCCAAACTCCGCCGAGCACATCAAACGCAAGCTGCCTTCGATGTATCACCAGTTCATGCAGCTCGCGAATCTCGACATCACCAAGGAGCCGATGGAGATTGGTCCGACGACGCATTATGCAATGGGCGGCATCCGCGTGAACGGCGACACCCAGGCGACAAATGTGCCCGGCCTGTTCGCGGCGGGCGAATGCGCCGCCGGACTCCACGGCGCGAATCGTCTCGGCGGCAATTCGCTTTCCGACCTCATCGTCTTCGGCAAACGCGCGGGCGAATTCGCCGCAAAATACGCGAAGGAAAATTCCGCCGGCACCATCAACGACGCGCAAGTCGAGGCGGCTTACAAAGAAGCGGTCGAACCTTTTGAACATCCCGCCGGCAGCGGCAGCGAAGGTCCCTATCATGTGCAAGCCGATTTGCAGAACATGATGCAGGCTAACGTCGGCATTGTGCGCCTCCAGAAGGAAATGGAATTTGCGCTCGACGGCATTCAGAAGCTCAAGACGCGCGCCGCGAAAGTCGCCGTGCAAGGCCACCTCGAATACAACCCCGGCTGGCATACGTCCATTGATTTGAAACATCTGCTCACCGTTTCCGAGGCCATTACGATTTCAGCGCTCGACCGCAAGGAAAGCCGTGGCGGTCATTTTCGCGAAGATTTTCCGGACAAGGATCCGGAAGCGCAGAAATATAATTCCGTCATCTCCAAGGCGGCGGACGGTTCCATGAAATTGCGCCGCGAACCGATTCCGGCGATCCGGGAAGATTTGAAACAAGTCATCGAGGAGATGAAGAATTAACCAATTTCACGCGATGAACAAGCAAGTCACTTTCAAAATCTGGCGCACGGATGAAAACGGCGGCGGCAAGTTCGTGGATTACACCACCGAAATCACCGAAGGGTTGGTAGTCCTTGATGTCGTCCACAAAATCCAGAAGGAGCAGGCCAACGACCTGGCCGTCCGCTGGAATTGCAAGGCGGGCAAGTGCGGTTCCTGCTCCGCCGAAGTCAACGGCATGCCCAAGCTGATGTGCATGACGCGCATGGACACGCTCGACATCACCAAGCCCATCACCATCGAGCCGATGCGCGCGTTTCCGAGCATCCGCGATTTGGCGACCGATGTGTCGTGGAACTTTCGGGTCAAAACCAAGATTAAAAAATTCAATCCGCGCAAACCCGATGCCGAAGACGGCACCTGGCGCATGATGCAGGAAGACGTGGATCGCGTGCAGGAATTCCGCAAGTGCATCGAATGTTTTCTGTGCCAGGATGTCTGCCACGTTTTGCGCGACCATCACAAGCACGAAGAATTCATCGGCCCGCGTTTCCTGGTCTATACCGCCGCGCTGGAAATGCACCCGCTCGACACCGAAGATCGTCTGCCGGAACTCAAGCAGGCGCAAGGCATCGGCTTCTGCAACATCACCAAGTGCTGCACGAAAGTTTGTCCCGAACACATCACCATCACCGACAACGCGATCATTCCGCTTAAGGAACGTGTCGTGGATGAATTCTACGATCCACTCGGCTGGCTGTGGAAAAAGATCCGCCCGAAAGAATAGCCGCAATGTCGGCTCAATCCTAAATATGAACGTTGAAAATCCTGCGAATGGTTTTGACCACGATGACATGAATATGGTGATTAGACGGTTGGCAGCGTTAGGTTGGCTTGAAGATCAAAATATCGTGACCAAAGATTGGATAAACATTCGCTATTCGGAAAAAGGATTCGAGCGGATGCGTAAATTAAACTCTTTACTAAAATCATTTCCTGAATTTTTTTCTGTCAAAAAAATTGAAACGCCGAATCCCGTCCGTTTTTTGCAATTGGCCGGAGGACTTAAAACTATTGCACCCGAATTGTTTTCCCCGATTCTTTCTGGACGCGAATACCAAGCATTTTTAGAACTTGTTGCCGCCCCTTCAGTAAATGACTCTGACGAATTTGGAGGCGGGTTCGACAATACACAGCATCCGCGCTAATCTTTTTTAAGCCACCCTTCTGGTTTTGGCTTTAGCGAAGGATGGTGCGCGATGGAGGGTTTGAACCTCCGACCCCTACAGTGTCAATGTAGTGCTCTACCACTGAGCTAACCGCGCAACCCAAGAGGATTTTCATTCTAAATTTTCACCGCGACTTTGCAAGTCTGAACTGTCGCGACGTCAAGGCCGTCTCAATTTCAACTTTGAATCCGCCGCGCCAAGTTGCTACGCTGCCGTCATGTCACGAAAGACGCCGGACTCGCATCATGGACTCAACGACGTCATCGGCATCGCGCTGCTGGCCGCCGCGCTGCTGCTGCTCGTGGCGCAATTTTCCTTCGACCGCTACGACCTGTCGTTCGTCAGCACCAGCGCGCATCATCAAACGCACAATTGGATCGGCTCGCTTGGCGCAGACGTCTCCTACGCATTCTTTTTCATTTTCGGAATCGCCGCCTACATCCTTCCGTTTTTGCTTGCGGCGTTCGGCATCGGCTATGTCTGCAATTTTCTTTCCTATTTGCGCGAACGGGTGCGCTGGTTTGGTCTGTGGTCAATCGCCCTGATTTTTTCGCTGTCCGGCCTGCTGGACAGGATGGACGGCCTGTTCAAATCCTTGCGCGAAAATGTTGACGTGCCCAGCGCGGGCGGGCTGCTCGGCAAGACACTGTTTGATTTCAAACTGTTCGGTGATGACTGGGGCTTCTGGATGTTTGGTTCAATTGGCGCGACGATCGTTTATCTTGCGCTGTGTTTCATCAGCCTGCTGTTCCTGACGAATTTCAAGCTCGGCGGTTGGATCCGCGCGTTGCTCCGAAAAAATCCCGCCGAAATTGAAACGGGAAAAACCAGCGACGAGGCCGCGCTGGAACGCCGCGCCCGCGAACTCGAAAAGCAGGCGCAAAAATTGCAGGAAGAAGTCGCGCGGAGCGGACTCGGCGCGGATTTGCAGCCCGTGCCCGAACCGACCGTGCGCGATTTGAGCGTGCCGCAAAACAAATCACCGCGCTTCCGCAAAACCACCCTGCCCGAAACCAAGGCTCACGAACCCGTTGCGCCGGCTGAAGTCGAAGCAGCTCCCGCAAAAGAAATCGTCGCGGCGACCACGGACGAAATTCTCGGCAGGAAAACAGGCGAAACAGTTCCTGAAAAGCCCGAGGATGCTAAATCTGCCGAGACAAAGGCCGATGAAACCGCCGCCGACAAGGATGAATCCGAAAAACCTGCGGATGAAAAAGCCGAGCCGGAAATCAAAATTACCGGCATCGTCTCCGCAAAGCCGAGGCCCAGAAAGCCGAAGCCCATCACCGTCGCCTCGACGCCGATGATCGGCAACTATCAACTGCCTCCAATGGATTTTCTCCAGCACCCCGACATGACGGTCAAGCCGACCGAGTCCAAGGAGGAGTTGATGTCCAACGCACGGCTCATGCAGCAGACGCTCGCGCAGTTCGACATCGAGGTTTCGCTCGGCGACATCACCAAAGGCCCGACCATCACGCGCTACGAACTGCATCCCGCGCCCGGCGTGAAGATGGAAAAGATCACCGCGCTCTCGAACAACATCGCCGCCGCGCTCAAGGCCGAGCGCATTCACATCCTCGCGCCCGTTCCCGGGAAAAGCTCCGTCGGCATCGAGGTTCCCAACCTCATCAAGACCAAGGTCATCATGCGCGACCTGTTCGAATCCGACGAATGGCGCAATTCCAAGGCCCGCATCCCCATCGCGCTCGGCAAGGACGTCTATGGCCATCCCATCGTCGCCGACCTCGCCGAGATGCCGCACTGTCTCATCGCCGGCAGCACCGGCTCCGGCAAATCCGTCTGCATCAACTCCATCATCGCGTCGCTGCTCTACCGCTTCTCGCCCGACCAGCTCCGCTTCGTGATGATTGACCCCAAGGTCGTCGAGCTGCAGCAATACAACGCCCTGCCGCACCTCGTCGTTCCCGTCGTGACCGATCCGAAAAAGGTTCTGCTCGCCCTGCGCTGGGTCGTCAACGAAATGGAAAAGCGCTACCAGATCTTCGCGCGCGTCAACGTCCGCAACATCAAGTCCTTCAACGACCGCCCCAAGGACAAGCTCGCCCCGCCGGCCGAGCCGGAACTGCCGCTCATGGCGAAAAAGGAAAAAGTCGAGCCGGGTGCGGACGGATTTGCCGTGGAAGTGGACGAACAAATCGTCGTGCCGCGCGACGAAGACATCGTCATCCCCGAAAAATTGTCCTACATCGTCGTCATCATTGACGAACTTGCCGACCTCATGCTCGTCGCGCCCGCCGATGTCGAGATGGCCATCGCACGCATCACCCAGATGGCCCGCGCCGCCGGCATTCATTGCATCGTCGCCACCCAGCGGCCCTCCGTTGACGTCATCACCGGCGTCATCAAGGCCAACATCCCCGCGCGAATTGCATTTCAAGTCGCGGCCAAGGTGGATTCCCGCACCATTCTCGACGCCATGGGCGCCGACAAGCTCCTCGGCAAGGGCGACATGCTCTATCTCCCGCCCGGCTCCGGCAAATTGATCCGCGCACAGGGCGCGCTCATCACCGACAAGGAACTGCAGGACATCGTTGACTTCATCGCCAAGCAGGCCAAGCCCAGCTACGAGATGGAAATCCACAAGCAGCTCTCCAAACCCGTCGCCGAATTTGGAAACGAGAGCGGCATTGACGAGGACGAGGACATCATCCAGCAATGCATCGAGGTCATCCGCAGCGAACAGAAGGCGAGCGTCTCCCTCATGCAACGCCGCCTGCGCCTCGGCTACACCCGCGCCGCGCGCATCATGGACGAGCTTGAGAACCGTGGCATCGTCGGCCCCAGCAAGGGCGCCGAGCCGCGCGACATCCTGATAGACCTCGACGGCAACGGTGCCGACGGCGGCGATCAAAGCGCCGTGTGACAAGAAAACAATGTGAGTTACTTTTATGACCGCGAACAGAGACTGTTGGGTGTGGCAGTCAAAAGCAGATGCCGAACCTGATATAATCGAAAAGGAAAATATCTTTCGTGAAGGCCTCAAGGAATTCCCCGACAGCCTTGAATTAACCTACAACTTCGCGAACTTCATGATGTATGTCCGCAAGGACATTGACGAAGCAGAACGACTTTATCGCAAGGCGTTGGAAATTGACCCGGAAGACACGGACAGCATCGGCAACCTTGCACTCTTGATGGCGAAGGCGGGCAAGAACCAGGACGAGGCCGAAAAACTTTATCGCAGGGCTTTGGAACTCGACCCGGAAGATGCGAACAACACCGGCAACTTCGCAACATTCATGTATAAGGTCCGCAAAGACAATGAAGCCGCCGAACGGTTATATCGCAAAGCACTTGAACTTGATCCCGAACATGCAATTCATATCGCCAACTTCGCGAACTTCATGGCGGACAACCACAGAGACGATGATCAAGCTCAATGGCTCTATCGCAGGGCGTATGAACTGGATCCAAAAGATTCCGCAAATCTTGGCAACTTCGCGAACTTCATGTGGGAGAACCGCAAAAACAATGATGAGGCAGAGCGTCTTTATCGCGAGGCGTTGCAACTTGACCCAAACAATGCCTGGCACTACGCCAACTTTGCAGAATTCATGGAGATGGTTCGGGGGGATTATATGGAAGCCAACCGACTCCACAGGCAGGCTCTGGAATTAGACCCGGATTTAGAATGGGCGAAAACAGATTTTGCCCGTTTCCTCAAAGAACACCCGGAGTTCGACAAATAGTCGGCGGTCTTCATTTGGTCATCCGCTTTTAATTGGTCTGGCAGGGCGCGTCACTCCATGCGCGCCGGCCCTTTGCCAACCCACGCTCCGGCGGTCAGAGGACTGACCGCCCTACCAACAACAGGTTTGCCATGTTTTTGATGCGGTAGGGCGCGTCACTCCGTGCGCGCCGTTCCGTTTGCAACCCACACCACGGCGGTCAGAGGACTGACCGCCCTACCAGCAACAGGTTTGCCATGTCTTTGATGCGGTAGGGCGCGCAGTCCCCTGCGTGCCGCCTGTTTGCAAAGAGGCACTCTGGCAATCAGGGGACTGATCGCCCTGCCTGCCGGCTGAACGGCCAAGTGTTGCTTTTTAGTCACCTTTTTACCAAAAAATCAAAACACCCGCATAAAATCTACCTGTTCATCCGAACGGTAAATGACCGGTTGGGGGGTGTAAATGATCGGTCGGGGGTCGTAAACGGTCGGTTGGGGGGT
>Ga0181529_10002645_pt1 | contig 21174 bp, 23 predicted proteins | sample PEATcosm2014_Bin_36_FD_119763 | JGI IMG/M metagenome (GOLD analysis project Ga0181529, IMG submission 119763) | Peatland microbial communities from MTU Mesocosm Facility, Houghton, MI, USA - PEATcosm2014_Bin10_30_metaG | ecosystem: Environmental > Terrestrial > Soil > Wetlands > Peat | place... | reverse complement strand
GAAGGAATTTCAGATGACTCCGTGCATTGGTCGCAGCCACGGCATCCACGGCGAACCGACGACGTTTGGCCTCAAGCTCGCATTGATGCACGATGAATTTGGCCGCGCGCTGGAACGTCTCGAACGCGTCCGCAAGGTCGCCGCCGTCGGCAAGCTCTCCGGCGCGGTCGGCACCAGCGCTCATCTTTCGCCCGACGTCGAAAATTTCGTCTGCAAACAACTTGGCCTGCAACCTGCGCCGATTGCCACGCAAGTTGTCCAGCGCGACATCCATGCCGAATTCCAGACCACGCTGGCGCTCGTTGGCGCGAGCATCGAACGCTGGGCGGTTGAATTTCGGCATTTGCAACGCACGGAAGTTTTGGAAGCCGAGGAACCTTTCACGAAAGGGCAAAAAGGTTCCAGCGCCATGCCGCACAAGCGCAATCCCATCACTTGGGAACGCCTCACCGGCCTCGCCCGCGTTCTGCGCGGCAACGCGATTGCCGCTTTGGAAAACGTCGCCCTCTGGCACGAGCGCGACATTTCGCACTCGTCGGTCGAGCGCATCATCTTCCCCGATTCCTGCACGCTGCTCGACTACATGTTCGGCCTGCTCACACGCCTGATGGACGGCTTGAACGTCTATCCCGAGAACATGAAGAAAAACCTCGGCCTTTCGCTGGGCATGTGGAATTCGCAAACCGTGCTGCTGGCGCTGATTAAAAAAGGCCTGACGCGCGAAGCCGCCTACAAGCTCGTTCAAGACAACGCGATGAAGACATGGGAAGTAAAACACGCCGGACGCGATGATGCGGATTTCGTGGAACAACTCAAGTCCGACCCCGACGTTGCGAAGCATTTCAAGCCCGGCGAGCTGGAAAAAATCTGCTCCCTCGACTTCCACCTCAAGGAAGTGAAGAACCGGTTCAAAAAGCTGGGGTTGTAGGTAGTGAAATAATCGTCCATCATCAAATCATGTTTACGCGCATCCAAACCCGTTCGTTTCGTTGCCTGAAGTCGGTGGATCAAACCTTGGGCCGATTTCGCGCTTTGGTGGGTCCAAACGCCAGCGGCAAGACGACTTTTCTGGATGTGATTGCTTTGCTGGGGGATTTAGTAAAAAACCGGGGCGATGTATTACGTTCAGTTCAGGAGCGCAGCGCAGATTTTGAAAAGTTATTATGGATGGGGCGGGGCAAAGCCTTTCAACTGGCCGTTGAAGCCGAAATTCCTGAGCCCGTGCGCAAAGCAATGGCTGACGACAAACAACGATTCACTCATGTCCGCTATGAGGTGGAAATTGCGATAGATGCAAAGCGCAATGAAATCGGCCTGAACCATGAAACCCTTTGGTTGCGAACGACAAATGCAAAGTCTGATTTTTCACAGCGGGAAATTTTCCCAGCCGAGCAATTTGAAACAGCTTCAATCTTCTGTCATTCGGGCAAAGGATTTCAAGCTGCCATGAACAAAAAACCCGGAGGAAACGATAATTACTATCCGGACGGGAAGAAAAAAACGTTCAAACCTTCTTACAAACTGGGTTGGAAAACGTGTGCCTTGGCCAGCATTCCGGCAGATGCCGATAGTTTTCCCGTCGGCACCTGGTTTCGGAATCTGCTGGAGAAGGGTGTTCAAACATTTGTGCTAAATAGTCAGCTCATGAGGCAGCCTAGCCCGCCCGGTTTGGGGCGGCTTTTTCAAACTGACGGCTCAAATTTGCCCTGGGTCATAGCCGAGTTGCGTCAGGATGCAAAACGATTTCGCGCCTGGCTTGACCATGTTTGCACGGCGCTGGAGGACATAAAAGATATTGATACAGTTGAGTTGCCGGAAAACAAACACCGCTATCTGGTCATCGAATACAAGAATGGAGCGCGGGTGCCGTCATGGCTGGTGTCGGACGGCACTTTGCGGTTGCTGACGCTGACGATTCCAGCTTATTTGCATGACTTGGAAGGGACATTTCTCATCGAAGAGCCGGAGAATGGCATTCACCCACGCGCCATTGAAACAGTGCTGCAATCGTTGTCCTCGGTGTATCGCAGCCAAGTTTTGGTGGCGACCCACAGTCCGGTTGCCTTGAATATGCTTGAGCCTCTTGATGTGCTTTGTTTCGCAAAGGATGCGGCGGGCGCAACCGATATTGTTTCAGGAGACAAGCATCCGGCCTTGCGCGATTGGAAAAAAGGCAAACCGGACTTGGGTGTATTGTTCGCGTCTGGAATTTTGAGTTGATCCGAAGCATGAAAGACCTGTTCATTCTCGTTGCGGACAAGAATGCAGAGTATGCGCTCAAGGGTGCGCTCGCACGGCCGCAGGCCTTGGGAATCCGTCCGATTGAATTTGAAATTCGAACTCATCCTGGCCGGGACGGCGGAACTCGCAAATCTGGCCCGGAACTTTTGGCAACGCAACGACGGCAGTATCGCCACGGTCTGCTGATTTTTGATTTTGAGGGGAGCGGGACAGATTTGGCGGACGCAGTGGCTTTGGAAAGCCAGCTGGACAGACGGCTAGCGAATCAATGGAAAAACGCCGCCAAGGCGATTGTGATCGCGCCTGAATTGGATGTTTGGATCTGGGGTTCGGACAATGCCGTTGAAGCGTCCATCGAATGGCCCGCAGGAAAAGGCGTGCGTGAATGGTTGCGCGAGCAGGACTTCGAATTTGACGCGAATGACAAACCTGCGCGCCCGAAGGAAGCCTTGGAGTCCGCGTTGCGTGTGACCAGTTTGCCAAGATCATCTGCGCTCTATCAGCATATCGCCAGCCGAATCAGCCTGACACGCTGCGCAGATGCGGCATTCATTCGGTTGCGAAATCAATTGTTGGTTTGGTTTCCAAAGTAGAGCAGACAAACGAGGCGCTTCGTGCTTGTGAGTATTCAATCCAAAATCGAATGGACGGACGCGACATGGAACCCCATGCGCGGCTGCACCAAAATCAGCCCCGGCTGCCTCCATTGCTACGCCGAAACCTTTGCCGAGCGCTGGCGCGGCATTCCCGGCCATCCCTTTGAATTTGGTTTTGATCCCCGGCTGGTGCCGGAAAAGCTGGGCGATCCTATTCGATGGGGAACGCCCCGGAGAATTTTTGTCAATTCCATGAGCGACCTGTTCCATGAGGGCGTTCCCGACGAATATATTTCGAAAGTCGCCCGTGTGATGGTGGCAGCAAACTGGCACACCTATCAAATACTTACAAAGCGGGCCGACCGAATGGCAGCTTTGCTAAAAGGCAAACTGCGATTTGCTGCGGAACAATCTCACATTTGGTGGGGGGTGAGCGTGGAGAATAAAAAGCATGGCCTTCCCCGGATCAATCTACTGCGTTCCACACCGGCCAAGATGAGGTTTCTGTCTATTGAACCATTGCTGGAAGACCTTGGCAGTTTCAAGCTCAATGGCATCGCATGGGCGATTGTTGGCGGTGAAAGTGGCCCAGGTGCGCGTCCGATGAAACCGGAGTGGGTGCGGAACATTCGCCGTCAATGCCAGCAGGCCGGCGTGGCGTTCTTCTTCAAGCAATGGGGCGGTGTGCGCAAAGCTGAAACTGGGCGTAAACTGGACGGCAGAACATACGACGAGTTCCCCGCCCAAAATTCAAATGAAACTCCATCTTTGGAAGATCGTCGGAATGTCTGGCAAAAGTTAGAGATGACTTTGGCCATTGCCTGATTTTCACTTCACCCGTGCGCTGACGGGCTGGCTCCACGGGCCTTGGCCGTGGGCGTTGCTGGCGGCCACGCGGAACCAGTATTTTCTCCCACTCGCCAGTCCGCTCACGTCGCAGGTTTGTTTGACGCAAATGGCCGCCTGCTTCCAGCCGGTCCGCGCCGCGCGGTCGGTGGTCGTCTCGACCAGGAAAACGCAGCGGCGAACGGGCCGTTTCCAGCGCAAGCGCACCCTGCACTCAAAGTCCGTGGAAAGGACACGCAACAAGGCGGGCATACCGGGCACTCCCACCGGCTGCTTGTCCTTCACAATCCCCAGCCCCGCCGCCAGCAAGACCGCCGGATCACCGCCGGTGGCGGCCATCAGCTCGGTGGCAGCATCGGTCGTGCGCTCGCGCATGGCGCGCACCTTCTTTGACCGTCTTGCCAATGCGGCTTTCAACGCGGTTGTCAAGGCCTCCACTTCGGCGTGGGCCGCGGCCGCCTCGGCGACGCTGTCGGCCACGGGATGGCGGGCGAGAGCCTGGCGCTGCCCGGCAGGCAGCTTGCCGATTCCTGCGACAACGCCACGGCAAATGTTGATTTGCTCAAGGAGTGTCTTATTTCCGAAGCCGAGTTTGAAACGTTTCATGGGCTTTAATATTTTCGCGCATGGACATGGTAAATTTGCACGGCAAAATGACAAAGTCGGTAAAAATCCGGGGCAATTCCACCCGGAAGGCGGTAATTTCCGACAACGAGTTTGTTAAATTGCATAAAAACATTATTAGATTGCTTCGGGACTTAACCAAGTCATAAACCTTTCATGGAAATAATCAATATTTATTTCCATCATTCTTCATGGAAGTCATAAGGATGGAAAGGAATCAACATGGAAACCCGCGACATCAAGGAAGAAAACCGGGCGACCAGCAAGGAAACACCGGTTAACAGTGGCGAAAACCCGGCAAGCAGCCAAGGTCGTTGGGAAACTTAACAGGAAACCGCGTGGACAAGGGAAGAAAGGCTACGAAAGTTCCCCGGTCCGTCTGGCAAATTTGAAGAATGGAAACGGACTTTGGAAATAATTTCCGTTTATTTTCAAAGTTGAAACCGGACTTTGTAGGAATTTTGCAGGATTTTTGGGTTGCGGATTCTTCTCCACAACGCAAAAGCGGGTCAATTTGATCTGAAAACCTTTTGCGCCTGCCGGGGCGCGTGGATTATTCTGCGTTGTGGCCTGGCGCATCCATGACAGTGTGATTCGCGGTGAGATTGACAATCGCGTAAAGGGAATCGTGCGGGGGAAACTCCGGCTCAACGGCCTCGCCGGGCCGGTCACGCTGGAACTGGAGGGCAACGCCTGTCCCGACCTTGCAGGTTGCCTGCTTGAGTTTAGAAATCCTGCCAAAACATTTCCGATGCCAAAGAAGCTGAAATTCAATCCGCTGCAACGCGGCAAAATCGGCAACCTTACGGCGTCGCAAAAGGCGCGCGTGTTGACAATTCCCGACGAGGAGGCGTTTGAAATGATGGATCGCGGCGAGAACCCGCCGACGCGCATGGCCAATGCGCTTTATCTCGAATGGTTCAGCGAGGGCAACGGACGGGTGGTCATTGAGAGCGCGAATTTCGAGTTGAACATTTCCGCGCCGGAGTGGCGGCTGACGTTTGCCGAGGAACAGCAGCGCGCCAAAGACGCCGAGGCGGGATGGGGAATGTTCTCCAGGCAATTGAACAACGCATTGGAGAAACAAAAGCGCGGCCAGAAAGACCCGGCGGCAGAATGGGACGAGCATGATTATGAGAAGTTCCTGAAAGAGTCCGACGCGCGCACGGACAAATACATGGAGTTGCTGGAGAAGTATGGCGACTCCCACGAAGCCGAAGAAAAAATCGCCAGGGAAATGGGCTGGCTGCGAGAATTGACGCCGGAGGAAGCCGAGGAGGAAAACCGGCGCATCGAGGAAATGAATGCTGCGTGTGAAGAGGCCCTGAACGAGCCGCCGCCCGAACCCGAACCGCACCGCGAGGGGATTGACTGGATTCGCACGAAAGACGGCGACATCCGGCATCCCCTCCAGCATCGCTGTTTTGAAAGCGCCGTGAAGTTTTGGAAGGAGTCGCGCAAACTCGGCTTGAAAAAATCCGGGGATGACGGTCTGAAGCAGTTCATTTTTGAATTCCAAACGACGGGTGCGAAACTCGCCGGCGCGCTAAACGGCATCGCGCGCGGAGCAGGTTTTTCAGACGCCGCGTTCACCATTGCCTGCTTGAAACGCGCGCTCGATCACCTGCACAAATCACATGCCGGACTTGAAGCAGTCGCGACAAAAACGATTCTACCGAAGAAGATGATCGCCGAAGCGCGGCGGGAATTGTTTGAAATCCGCGAGGGCATTTTGAAATTGATGGACGGATTACGCGGTCGCCGCCAGAATTGAAGCCTTATGTATTCACCCGAGCCATCTCGTTACGACTCGCCCGAACTCTACCGCCGCTGCGGCCGCTCCGGCATCAAATTGCCGCTCATTTCACTGGGCCTGTGGCACAATTTCGGCGCGAAGGATTCCTACGACAACGCCCGCGCCATCGCCTGCCGCGCGTTTGACCTGGGCATCACGCATTTTGACCTGGCCAACAATTACGGCCCGCCGGACGGCTCGGCGGAGGAAACGTTCGGTCGCATCCTGCGCGACGACCTCGGCAAATGGCGCGATGAACTTATCATCACCACCAAGGCGGGTTATTATATGTGGCCGGGACCTTACGGCGAATGGGGCTCGCGCAAAAACCTGCTGGCGTCGCTGGATCAATCGCTCAAGCGGCTCGGCTTGGAATACGTGGACATTTTTTATTCCCACCGGCCCGACCCCGAAACGCCGCTGGAGGAAACGATGGCCGCGCTCGCCCGCGCGGTCCGCACCGGCAAGGCGCTTTACGCCGGCCTTTCGAATTATCAACCCGTCGAGACCGTCCGGGCGGCAAAAATTTTGCGCGCCTACGGAACGCCCTGCCTCATTCATCAGCCGCGCTATTCCATGTTCGACCGCTGGATTGAGCCGCAACTGCTCGCCACGCTGGAACAGGAAGGCATCGGCTGCGCGGTTTTCTCGCCGCTCGCCAAGGGACTGCTCACCGACCGTTATTTCAACGGCGTTCCCGCCGATTCCCGCGCGGGACATGACCCCCGGTTTCTCCGCCCCGCCGACATCACCGACGCGGTGCTGGCCAGGGCGAAGAAGCTGAACGACCTCGCGCAATCGCGCGGCCAGACGCTGGCGCAAATGGCGCTGGCGTGGGTATTGCGGCACAAGACCGTGACCAGCGCGCTCATTGGCGCGAGCCGCGTGAGCCAGGTGGACGATTGCCTGGGCGCGACCCGCAATCTGTCGTTCACGAGCGGGGAATTGTCGCAAATTGAATCCATCCTCTCGCAATAGCTTGGCCAGAGGTAATCAGCATTAGAACAATTCGGATTTTCATTGAAATTCTAAAAGCTGCTGTTAAACTGAATCTCAATGAAACTCCTGAAGTTGCTATTGCTTTCGGTGGTGTTTTTTATTCTCGTCTCCCGCAGCGGGGCTGCGACGTTTTACGTCAGTGTCAGCAACACCGTTCCAGCATCGCCCTACACCAACTGGGTCACGGCGGCGACAAACATTCAAGATGCCATTGATGCCGCGAGCGATGGCGATTTGATTCTGGTGACGAATGGGATTTATCCGACGGGCGGTCGTGTGGTTTATGGTTCACTGACCAACCGGGTGGTGATCAACAAAGCGGTCACCGTGCAAAGTGTCAACGGCCCGGCCAAGACCTCCATTCAAGGCAATGCTGTTTTAGGCAACAACGCTGTGCGATGCGTTTATTTGACCAACAACGCCGAGCTGCTGGGTTTTACCCTCACCAACGGCGCGACGAGGACGGCCGGCGACAACTACGAAGAACGATCTGGTGGCGGCATTTGGTGTGAATCCTCCAGCGCCGTGATTTCCAATTGTGTTGTCGTCAAAGGCGCGGCAAGTTTGTGGGGAGGCGGGACGGTTTCCGGCACGTTGATCAATTGCACGTTGACGAATAACATCGCTTTTTCAGGCGGCGGCGGCGCGTTGTCGGGAGTGCTGACCAATTGCGTCATCGTGCGCAACTCGGCTGCCTATGGCGGGGGCGTTTGCTCAAACACGCTTTTTAATTGCAGGCTGACCAACAATTGGACGACTTCTTCCGGTGGCGGCGCGTTCTCGTGCGTCTTGAGCAATTGTTTCCTGTCCGGAAATTCGGCCGCGAGCGGTGGCGGCGCCATTTACGGAACATTGACGGGTTGCACATTGACGAACAACTCGGCTTACAACGGCGGCGGAAGTTTTTCCAACACGCTCAACTCTTGCATCTTGCTGAATAATGTCGCCACCAACAATGGCGGTGGAGCGATGTATGGAACGCTGACCGGTTGCTCCCTGACGAATAACACGGCTGCCAACGGCGGTGGAAGCTGCTCCAATACGCTCAACAACTGCACCTTGATGAACAACAGCGCCACAAACAACGGCGGCGGGGCCTTTGCCAGCACGCTCAACAATTGTGTTCTGCATCACAATAGCGCCGCTTTTGGCGGCGGTGTGCATTCGAGCACGGCACTCAATTGCCTGTTCGACCAGACTAATTCAGCCAGTTCCAACGGTGGTGGTGCATACTCATCAACACTGACTAGCTGCATCTTGTCGCGGTGCCAGGCCTTCAACGATGGCTGTGGGAGCACTCGCGGCGTCTTGAACCGATGTATCATTGCTAATTGCCAAGGAAGCGCAGGTTTCGCTGACTTCGGCGGCGGATCATGTGTTGACACATTAAATAACTGCTATGTTTTTAACAATCGTGCAAGTTTCGGTGGGGGTGCCGCGGGCAGCGTTCTCAACAATTGCACGGTTGCTAACAATTATTGTTCAGCTCTTGGCGGTGGAACTTACGAATGTTCGGTGACAAACAGCATTATATATTACAATGATATGGGCGAAAGCGATAATAGCGAAGACGACAAGTTAGATCATTGTTGCGTGAACATAAGCGGATTACTAATTCCGGGTTGTTTCACAAATGCCCCTTCGTTTCTGGATGGCTTGCACTTGCAAACAAATTCTCCCTGCATTGACGCTGGCAATAGTAATTTTGCGGCGGGCGCGGTTGATCTTGACGGAAGACCGCGCATCGTGGGCGCGAGCGTGGACATAGGCGCAACGGAATTCCAGGGCGCAACTCTGGAACCTTTTGTTTCATGGCTTTACCAATACGTCCTGCCCGATGACGGCTCGGCGGATTATGCCGATTCAGACGGCACCGGCATGAACAACTGGCAGAAATGGATTGCCGGCTTGAACCCGACCAATACCGCCTCCGTGTTTGCGCTGCAATCCCCGGCAGCCGGTGGCGCAAACAACACGATCACTTGGAGGAGCGTGACCAATAGGACTTACTATGTCCAACGCAGCGGTGATTTGTCACAGGCAAATTATTCTTCCATTCAAAGCAACATCGTCGGCCAGGCCGGCACAACCAGCTTCACGGATACGACCGCAACAAACGGCAATTCATTCTTCTATCGAATCGGCATTCAGTGATATTGACGGTTTTTACTTCACCCGTGCGCTGACGGGCTGATGCACAGCATCGAAGGCGCAATGATGAATCAGGGCAACCGTGCATTAAGAAAATATATGCGCTTTACAAGATCCTATCATGCTTATGAAATTAATTCCCGCATGAATTTGAGGCAATCCACTCTGACATTATCCTGCGCCGCCGCAAACGCCGCCGTTGCGCAGCACGCAAAAATACCGGTCGCCCAGCCTTGCGGGCGTCTGGACGTGCAAACCGCAAACGGGTTTAATGGCCGGTATAGGAGACGCGCCACAGGGTGCCATTGCCGTCCTCGGTCACGAGCAACGCACCATCGTGCGCAACGGCCACGCCCACGGGCCGGCCCCAGACGCTGCGATTGTCCACCACAAATCCGGTGAGGAAGTCGTCGTATTCGCCAGTTGGAACGCCGTGATCAAGACGCACGCGCACGACCTTGTAGCCGGTGCGCGCACTCCGGTTCCACGAGCCGTGGAAAGCATCGAAAATGTCCCCGCGATATTCCGGTGGAAATGCCGCCACCCCATTTGTGGCTGTATAAAAAGCCATTTCCAACGAGGCCGAGTGCGATTGGAACAACACGTCGGGCACAATGGCCACGCCAGCGAGATCCGGGCGCTCACCCGCGTGGCGGGGATCTTCAAAGTTACCCATGTAATACCAGGGCCAGCCGTAATATCCGCCCTCTTTTACGCGGGTGACATAATCCGGCACCAAATCGTCGCCCAGCGCGTCGCGCTCGTTCGTCGAGGTCCACAATTCGCCCGCCTCATCCACAGCCAAGCCCACGCCGTTGCGAATGCCGGTCGCAAAAGCGCGGAGGGGCTGCTGGCCTTCGGGGTCGGTCACGAAAATTTCGGCACGATGGGTTTCGGAATCCCACGCCGCACCCCGTCCGTGTTCCGCCTCCCAAGCAGGAATGTCCGCGAGATTTTTTTTGCTCATGGTTTCGGCGACATTCGATCCTGAACCGACGGAGATAAACAGGCGTTTGCCATCCCGCGAGAAGGCCACGTCGCGCGTGGTATGGCCGCCGGTGCTGTCAGCCAGGCGCGGAACAATCACCTGGGCGTCACCGCGCGCCTTGAGATCGCCGCTGCGATACGGAAAGCGGACCACCGAGTTGTTGTTTGCCACGTATATCCACTGCGGATCATTTCCAGGATAGAAAGCGATGCCGAACGGCCGATCCAAGCCGTCCGCAAAAATCTGATTGTCAGAGGGAGCGTCCGCGCCGTCGGCGGCCCGCATCACCCGGATGCGATTGGCGCGCGTCTCCGCAATGAAAATATCCCCGTTGGGCGCCACGCGCAGCAGGCGAGGCCCCGACAATCCCTCGGCAAACAACCTAACCGTGAACCCTGATGGAACCGACAATACGGCATTTGTCGGCTGCCTGATCACTCGCGGATTGTTCCCGGACGAAGTGGTGGCATAAGGTTTCGGCAAATCCGCCAGCGTGAGGTGATGTTTCACACCCGGAGCGGCATTGCGCCAATCGCCGGGGTCGGTTGCCGGCGACGCGGCGGGCGCCGGTGCAATGGCGGCGGTTGGGGTGGCGCCGGCTGGAATAGCCAGAGTCGCCAGATATGCAATCAGATTGCGGCGATTGTCAGCGTCGGGAACGGGCATTGGCATGAGGGTGCCGGGAACGACGGTCGTTGGGCTTGCGAGGAAACGGTCCAAGGTGGCTGAATCCCAGGCAAGCCCGGATTCGACCATCGCTCTCGTGTAGTTGAAGCTTAAGCCGGTGCCGGCGCGCCGGCCAACGATGCCGACCAGGCTGGGACCTTGTTTCACGATCACTGAATTGCCAGGTCCCAAACTCGTGGTGTGGCAAATGGCGCAGCTTTGCTGAAAATAAATCTGCCCCCGGCTGGCATCACCAGCCTGCAAATCCTGGGCTGCGGCTTCGTTCCCGGCGCGCAGAAAGGCAAGAAACAGGATGCTTGAGATTAACGTGCGTGTGAATGATTGCATAATTAACTCCGTTTGTTTGATTTTACCGACTTCTCCTTTTTACCCGGCATTTTCCATAAGGCCATGCGCCCGCGTCCACCCGGGCGATTCAGTCTTATTGGCCAACATCGTATCCGCTCTGCCAGTGCCATCAAACCTTTTTTTGCCGCTTGCGACTGGAATCCCGATTCCGCCGGACACGCTTCTTTTTTACATTGACCGTATGCAGTCATCAAACACGTTTTTGCGCACGGCAGCAGCCGCCTGGTTTTCGGAGGTAAACAATTGCGGCGGCGGAAGTGAATTTGCTTTTTCAATCTCCGAAAAGATTGAGTTGCGCGGCCACTAAAATTTACCATCCTGTTCTGGTTATGCTCAAAGTCACCGAAATCGCGTTCAGTTGTTATCCGGTCGAGGACATGGCGCGCGCGCGTAAGTTTTACGAAGGCGTCCTTGGTTTGAAACCCACGATGGTTTTTGGCGAACCCGGCGGGATGCAATGGACGGAATATGACATCGCCAGCGGCACGCTTTCGCTCGGCTGCGGCGCGCCGGATTGGACGCCGCGGCCGGATGGCTGTTCCGTCGGGCTTGAAGTGGATAATTTTGACGAGGCCGTTGCGCATCTGCGCGCGAACAACGTGAAGTTCCAAGTCGAGCCGATGGCGACGCCGGTTTGCCGGATGGCTTTCATTTTTGACACCGAAGGCAACTTGATTTGCATTCACAAGCGGACGGCGAAGTGATTGATTGAAAATCGGCTGGCAAAGCTTAATTTGAAGACATGATTGACGCAGCGACATTTGCGCAGATGAACGGCGAGTATGTAATGCCGCCGGATGCCGGCCCGGCTTGGCGCGCGGCGGCTGAATACGGATTCGACATGTCGCTCATCGAAGAATCTCTCAAATTGACGCCGGAGCAGAGGCTCGCTGAACATCAGCAGGTTCTCAACTTTTTGATTGAACTTCAAGAATCAGGCCAAGCCCATGCCGCAAAATGACCAGGCTTTGCTCATGCGACTCAAAGACAGCGGCCTTGAATTCGTTGTCATTGGCGGGTTGTGCGTGGTTTATCATGGCGTGCCGGTTGCCACTTTTGACTTGGATATTTGCTGTCCGTTCGGCGAGGAAAACGTCCGGAAAATTGAAACGGCGGTGAAAGATTTGAACCCAGTTCATCGCCTGACAGCGAACAAGCTGCCGCTGGAAGAGACGCGAAGCAGTTTCAAGGACCTGAAGAATCTTTATTTGCAGACGGATTTGGGAAAACTGGATTGCTTGAGCGAAGTAGCTGGCATTGGCAATTACGAGCAAGTTTTAGAGCAATCCATTTTGCACAGAATGTCCTTCGGAGAATTCAGAATGTTGAATTTGGATGCGCTCATTGCATCAAAAACAACCGCTGGGCGCGAAAAAGATTTGGAAGCGGTCAGATTGCTTCGCGCCGTGAAAGAAAGAAAAGACCAGCAGAAAGAATTGTTTTGAAATCGTAAATCGAAAATCTGAAATCGTAAATTTTATCATGTCCATCCTCGTTAAAACCAACACCAAAATTCTCGTCCAAGGCATCACCGGCAGCTTCGGCGCGAAACACGCGCAACTTTCGCTTGATTACGGCACGCAAGTCGTCGCCGGCGTCACCCCCGGCAAGGGCGGACAATTTTTCGAGCACGGCGGAAAGCGCGTTCCCATTTTCGACACCGTTGCCGACGCGGTGAAGCAAACCGGCGCGACGGCGTCCGCGATTTTTGTTCCGGCAGCTTTCGCCGCCGACGCGATTCTCGAAGGTGCGGACGCCGGGCTTGAACTCGTTGTCGCCATCACCGAAGGCATTCCGGTGCGCGACATGGTGCGCGTAAAACGTGCGATGGAAGGCAATACAAGGACACGCGTCATCGGTCCAAATTGTCCCGGCATCGTCACGCCGGGCGAGGGCAAGGATTCCCATGGCGGCTGCCGCATCGGCATTGCGCCCGGTTACATCCACAAAAAGGGAAACATCGGCGTCGTCTCGCGCAGCGGCACGCTGACTTACGAGGCCGTCTGGCAATTGACTTCGCGCGGCGTCGGCCAGAGCACTTGCGTCGGCATAGGTGGCGATCCGGTGAACGGCACGTCGCATCTGGACGTGATCAAATTATTCAACGACGACCCGGAAACAACCGGCATCATCATGATTGGTGAAATTGGCGGTGGCACGGAAGAAGAAGCCGCCGATTGGATCAAGCAGAATTGCAAAAAGCCGGTTGCCGGTTTCATCGCGGGCGCGACCGCGCCGCCGGGACGCCGCATGGGCCACGCGGGCGCCATCATCAGCGGCGGCAAAGGCACGGCGGCGGCGAAAATCGCGGCGTTCAAAGACGCCGGCATCGGTGTCGCCGTCACGCCCAGCGAAATGGCGGAAACGCTGTTGCGGATGATGTGAAATGCGCAGTCGTTGCATCGTTAAATCGTGAATCGTTGAACCGATGCAGCGATTTAACGATTCAACGCACGGGATTAAATGGCTTTCATTGACTTCATCCTGAATCTCGCGGGTTTGCTGCTGTGGCTGAACTGGCGCGCCGCGAAAGCCGATCCGCTCGGCAAACCGACACCCGCCACCTTGATCGGCACGCTGCGCCGCGCCGAGCCGGCGAATGCGAAACGCTGGCATCTGCCGGCGGTGCTGGGCGGACTGCTGCTGCTGCGCGCGCTCTTCTACTGGCAAATCGGCTCGGCAGCGGGATGGATTGGGAAACTGGATCTGGGCGGGACCGCTGTATATTTCCACAGCAACTTGTTCGGCCAGATGCTTTTGTTTTCCATTTTCAGTTTCGCGCGGATGTTCGCAATCCTTTATTTGTGGCTGCTGCTGCTGTCCCTTTTGGGCGGGCCAATGCCGACGCACCGGCTGGTGAAAATGCAGCTGGGCAAAATTGACGGCTGGCCGCGCTGGATAAAAATCCTTTTGCCGTTCGCTTTCATCGCGCCGGTTTGGATGCTGGCAAGCTGGCCGTTCGCGTGGCTGCATCCCAAACCGGCGATGCCGGCGGCGCACCGGATTGAAGAAGCCCTGGTCATCGCGCTGGGCAGTTATCTCGTCTGGAAATTTCTGATTGCCGCGCTGCTGGCGCTGCATCTGCTGAACAGCTACATCTATTTCGGAAAAAATCCATTCTGGAATTACGTGAACGCGACGTCACAGAATCTTTTGGCGGCGCTGAAAAAAATGCTGCTCCCGCTGATTGCCGCGGCGCTGTTGTTGTGGCTGACGAGCTGGCTGTTGTTTTGGGCGCAACTGGCCATATTGCTGGCCGTCGGGCTGGGCGGCTGTCTGGTCTGGATTTATGCCAACGCAACCGCGCAGAAATTTCTGGCGCTGCCGGAAAAAATTCCGTGGCGCGCGGGCAAGGCGGATTTCGCGCCGGTTGCGGGCATTGCGCTCGTGTTCCTGCTGGCGGGGCTTGCCGGGCGCGCCCTGGTCGCCATTTACGGGCAGTTGTCCCGGTAACGCGGTTGCCGCTGTCTTGTGCGGCGGGGAGGAAAATTATTCCACCTTCGACTTGGGAAATCTAGCCGAGATGACCGTGCCCGATTCCTTGTCGCTCACGATGGAAAATTTGCCGCCGTGCAATTCCACCAGCCGCTTGGCAATGGTCAGCCCCAAACCCAGGCCCTGCTGCTCGTGCAGTTTGCGGTCGAACTGCATGTAGGCGCCAATGCGTGTGATTTGCTCGGCGGTGAACCCGCGGCCCTGGTCGCTGACGGACAGCGTAACGGCGTTGAACGCCTCGTTGAGCGTCACGCGCACCGGCGAGTCGGCCTCGGAAAACTTGAAGGCATTTTGCACGAGTTCGTCCGTGATTTTGCTCAAGTATTCCTCGGCGACGGGCAGCGGAAGGTCCGCCAGTTCAAATGACAAATCCGGCAGGCGGCTGGCTTGGGCCGCCTGCGCGGCGGCGCGGTTCTTGATCAGGCCTTTGGGATGCTCGGTCCGGCCCACGCGGAGGGCGTTGACGTTTTTGGGATCGGCGGCCACCAGTTCGAGCTGCGCGTAAATGAGGAAATTTTCGATGAGCCGCGCCAGCCGCTCGCTGGACTTGTGGATTTCCTGCCCGATTTCGGCAACGTCGCCCGGCTTGAGCGTCGCGGCGGAATGCGCGAGCAACTCGGCGTTGGACATAATGCCGTTGAGCGGCGTCCGCATTTCGTGCGGCATCATCAGGCTGATGTTGTCGCGCAAGCGGGCGAGTTTGCGCTCGGCCTCGTCATGGACGGTTTGCGCCTTTTTGAGCCGCGCGTCCACGGCGGCGTAAAGCCCGTCGGGCGTGAACGGCTTGGGCAGATAATCGTCCGCGCCCAGTTCCATGCCGTGGCGCATGCCGGCGTTGTCGGCCAGACCGGTCATCAGGATGAACGGGATGGCGGCGGTGGGCGCCTCGTTGCGCAACGAGGACAGTGTCAAATAGCCGTCCACCTTGCCCATGTTGATGTCACAGAGGATGAGGTCGGGCAGTTCCTTGCGCGCCAGTTCGATGCCATCCGCGCCGTTGGTGGCCTCGATGATTTCAAAGCCGCGCTGTTGGAGCGCGAGTTGAACCATCTCGCGCAGCCAGTCTTCATCGTCAATCACCAGAATTTTCTTCATGCTCAGGCTTATTTCCAAAAATTTATCAAAACTAAGCAGGAATTGTGCCTGAAACCAGCCTCCAGCCGCACTGTCCAATCGGCGCGGTTAAAAATGTCATTTCCGCTCTTCCACCGGCACGTAATGGTTCAGGGTGCGTCCGATGTAAATCTGGCGGGGACGGTTGATGCGGCTCTTCGGATCTTCCATGATTTCCTTGTAATTCGCTATCCATCCGGGCATCCGGCCAATCGCAAAGATCACGGGAAACATCTCCACCGGCAGCCCGATGGCCCGCAAAATGATGCCGCTGTAAAAATCCACGTTCGGATAAAGTTTCCGCTCGACGAAATAGGAGTCTTTCAACGCCGCCGCTTCCAGATGCTTGGCGATGTCCAATAATGGGTCACTGATGTGCAATTTTAACAGCACCTCGTCGCACGCCTTTTTGATGATTTTGGCGCGCGGGTCGTAATTTTTATACACCCGGTGGCCGAAGCCCATCAGCTTCTTGCCGCTGTTCTTGTCCTTGGCCGCCGCGATGAACCGTGAGCCGTCGTCGCCTTCCTTGTGAATCTGTTCGAGCATTTCGAGCACCGCCTGGTTCGCGCCGCCGTGCAGCGGCCCCCACAGCGCGCACACGCCCGAGGCGCAACTGGCGAACAAATTCGCCTGGCTCGACGCCACCATCCGCACCGTCGAGGTGGAGCAATTTTGCTCGTGGTCGGCGTGCAGCAGGAAAATCAAATCCAGCGCCCGCACCACCTCCGGCTTCAGTTGAAAATCTTCATACGGCGTCGAGAACAGCATGTGCAGGAAGTTGGCCGTGTATTTGTAGGCCTTCTTTGGATAAATCAGCGGCAGCCCGCGCGACTTGCGGTAGGCATAGGCCGCGATGGTGCGCACCTGCGACATCAGTTTCGCCGCGTAAATTTCGAACTGTTTGCTCGCCTTGCCCCACTGCCAGTGCATCAACTCCTCGTCGAAACAACTCGTCGCGTTGATCATCGCCGAGAGGATTGCCATCGGATGCGCGCCCGTCGGAAAACTCTCAAAATGATACTTCATGTCCTCGTGCAGAAACTGATATTCCGTGAACAAATCCGAAAACCGCCGGATTTGCGCGCGATCCGGCAGCGCGCCATAAATGATGAGATACGCCGCCTCGATGAACGTGGACTTTTCCGCCAGCTCCTCAATCGGAATGCCGCGGTAGCGCAAGATTCCCTGCTCGCCATCAATGAAGGTGATTTTGCTCACGCACGCGCCCGTGTTGCCGTAGCTCTCGTCCAGCGTGATGTAGCCGCTGCTGGCGCGCAGCGATGAAATGTCCACCGCCTTTTCGCCTTCGCTGCCGGTGATGGTCGGCAGCGTGTAAGTCTTTCCGTCCAGTTCCAGTTTTGCTTCGTTGCTCATGTGCGTTGTCTTTCGTCTTGTTTGGTTCCAACTCCCGGAAAATTTGCCGGTGAAAAGTCCCATTGGCAAGCCGCGAACACAAAAAACCGGAAATAAATCGCGGGCCAGAAATTTCGGGCGGCGGCACGGCTCGCCGCGCTGCCGGACAATCCATCGGCGGCTGATAAAAAAAGTTCGGGCGCGACATTCCCCGGAAGCGTGCCCGCTGGTTCAAAGTTTGCAAATTTCGACGCGGGCTGCCGCGCGTCATTTTTTTGAAGATTTTTGTGGCGCATCCGGTTTTCTTTGCTACATTCCCACGCTCTTGACGAACCGGATTTGAAGCCGGAAAATGTTTTTCAATTGTGACAGCAAAGAACAAAGAAACCAGAAAACCGGCGCCGCGCGCCAAGCCGCAGGCGTCCGCCACGTCCGCAGCCATCCTCGGCCGGCCCATGGCGAAACCCATGGCCGCCGCCGATCCGAAAAAAATCAAAGCCGAGTGGCAGAAGTATTACGCACGGCTGATTGAACTGCGCGAGCAGTTGCTCAATCAGATGAACGGGCTGGCGAAGGATTCGGCGCAGGAAATGGCGGGTTACAGCCTCCACATGGCGGATTCGGGCACGGACAATTTCGACCGCGATTTTGCGTTGAGCCTGCTCTCATCCGACCAGGACGCGGTTTATGAAATCGAGGAGGCGCTCAAGCGCATCGAGAAAAAGACCTACGGCGTCTGCGAGCTGACCGGCAAACCGATCCCGCGAGCCCGGCTCGAAGCGATTCCCTGGACGCGGTTCACGGTGGACGCGCAGGCGCAACTGGAAAAGGAAGGCGCGCTGCGCCAGCGCCGGCTGGGGGCGCTGGGCACGATTGACAACGCCGGCGTCACGGAAGTTGAAACCGAGGAAGACGAAGCGGGAGACGAGCAAAAGGTCAAGGAAAAGGAATAAATTATGCCGCGTGAAACCATCACCATTGAATGCACCGAGGCGCGCAAGGAGGGCAAATCGCCCTCGCGCTACAACACCTCGCGCAACAAAAAGTTGAAGACGGAAAAACTGGAAATCAAAAAATACAACCCCGCGTTGCGCCGCCACACCCTGCACAAGGAGATCAAGTAATCATGCCCCGCAAGACCAACACCGAAAAGGACAAGCGCGGCTCGCGCCGCACGATGGAAAACCGCACGCCGCGCCCGAAGCCGAAGATTGACTTCACCGTGGACGCGCTCGACTTCAAAAACACGAACCTGCTCCGGCAGTTCGTGACCGATCAGGGCCGCATTCTCCCGCGCAAATACACCGGCCTGCCCGCGCATTACCAGCGCCGCATGACCAACGCCATCAAGCGCGCCCGCCAGATGCTGCTGATGAAGTGAATTTGCCGTTCACAATTTCGGGCGGCGGCCTCCGGTCGCCGCCTTTTGCTTTTTCCCCCGCCGGAAATTTCCGGACAATCTGCAAATGGTTTGCAATTCGCTTGATTTCGGAAATTCCCGGTGCGATTTTGGAACCGACATGAAGGCGCACGCGCACTCACATTCCCGAAAACGGCAGGAAATATCCGCCTTGACGGGGCGGCTGCGGCGGCAGTCGCGCAAAATCACCGGCCCGCGGGCGGCCATTTTGGAAATCCTGCGGCGCCATCCGCATCCGCTCACCAACCGGAAAATCTTTTCCGAAATGCCCGCAGGCGGATGCGATCTGGCGACCATTTACCGCGCGATGCACCTGCTGGAGGAAATGGGCATGGTGAAGCGGTTTGATTTCGGCGACGGCGCCGCGCGATTCGAACTCGTCGGCGAAAACGACGACGGCCACCATCATCATCTGGTCTGCACAAAATGCTCGGAAGTCGTGGAGATCGAGGAATGCTTTCCGGAGAAGATTGAAAAACAGATTGCCGCCCGAAACGGCTTCAAGGCCGTGACCCACAAGCTGGAATTTTTCGGAATCTGCCCGGAGTGCCAGCGGTGATTTTCCCATGAACCCGGTTTGAATCTGAACCGGCTGGCGTTTTCTGGACGCGCTGGCCAAAAAAGGACTTATGCCATCTCCTCGGACAGCAAATCGGGAAAGTGCAGATATTCCTTGATCTTCCTGCGTTCGTAGCGGTTCTTGCGCGCTTTTTTGGGCTGATTTTCCATTTTACGGAACGGATGCTTTGGATTGCGAATTGCTTCGCCCATGAACTCCAGTGTTTTCATCATAGCGTTTTTCCTTTCACCAAATTTACAGCCTAAATCATGCCAACTCCCCGGCCGATGGCCTGCCAATTTTGTCTCACTTTCCACCAATCAGACTTCACTTGCCGCTTTATTGTTCAAAATTATTTTCCACCCGTTGAAACGAACCGGATCGCCACTCCTTTTCGGTTTTGCTCGAAACCAGTTTCAACTTCAAATTTTCAAACACCGCCTGCACTTCCCGAAATTCCGTTTTCAAAATGCCCGCCAGCGCCAGCGTTCCGCCGTGCTTCAACTGCGCCGCAATTCGCCGCCGTTCGGCGATGAGCAGGTCGGAAATCAGGTTGGCGCAAATCAAATCGAATTTTTGTGCCGGGCGGAACAGGAGCTTTGAAACGTCGCCGCGCCAAAATCGGATTTTGCGGGCGACGCGGTTTCTGCGGGCGTTCACGCGGACAATCCGGATCGCATTTGCATCAAAGTCAAATGCGTGAACCGGCGCATAGCCGAGCTTTGCTGCGGCAATCGCCAGAATTCCGGAGCCGGTGCCGATGTCCAAAAAAGATTGGAGCGCGGATGGCTTGTCCGCGTGATGTCGGGTTTTGAACTCGCGGGCGGGCCGCCCGCGTTCCATTTGAAGCCTGACAATTTCACCCAGACAGAATTCCGTCGTCGGATGCTGGCCGGTGCCGAAGCTCAAGCCGGGATCAAGGATGACGACCGCCTGATTTTTTCGCGGCCTGCGCTTCGACCAGCTTGGCTTGATGAGCAGTGAGTTTTCGTAGGGACGAGTTCCACGAGTCCCCAATTTCATTTTGTTTGGGGACTCGTGGAACTCGTCCCTCCGAAATCTGATTTCGACGGGTTTGAAATGCCGTTTCCACGATTCAGCCAAGTCCTCGCGCCGCACCTTTGCAATCGTGATTTTGCCGGAGCCGGTTTTCAGTCCGCAACTTTTGATTTGTGCAAGTCCGGCGAGAATTGATTTGCGAACGTCCGCCGTCGGTCTGGCTTCGCAATAAACCGTGACCGTGCTTACGCCGGTTTCCAAATTGTGATAGGACACTGCGGCGCAACCTAAAATAGCGCCTAGCATTTCCGCGACGGCGTCCTCGGCTTCCGGTGTCGTGGCGATGGAAACCTTCCAAAGCGGTTTGGTTTTCATTGTCTAATCCCCAGAAACCGGACTCATAAACCACGAAATACACGAATTGCACGAAACGAAAACGGAATGAAGCATGATTGGCATGAAAAGTTGCACGCTGTCATCCGATTCTCAAAACGGTTTCAATTTCGTGTCATTTCGTGTGTTTCGTGGTTTCAGATTTCAGCCCAAATCGCGCCACGGCGTGAAATTGAGCAATTCGATTTCCGCCAGACGCGGATGCAAAACGACGCGTGTGACGCTGGCGTATTCGACCTCAAAGGCGTTTGTCCTCGGCAGCGGCAGTTCGAGCAGGATGGAAAGAATCATGCGCACGACGCCGCCGTGGCAGAAGATGCCCACCGTCTGGCCGGGATGCTTCCCGATGATTTCGCGCAGGCACGGCTCCACACGGGCGCGGAATTGCGGGCCGTTCTCGCCGTTGGGCGTGAGGCCGCGCTCGATGTGATCCAGCCATTCGTGCGGGTCGAGGTTGAATTTCTGGCACACGATTTCCCAATTCAGGCCCGTCCAGTCGCCGAAGTTGATTTCCCGGAGCGCTGGCACGATGGTTTGTGGCGGCGCGCCGTTGTTCAAAAAGGG